>OGQZ01001019.1_pt1 | contig 22617 bp, 18 predicted proteins | sample 1553321 | NCBI WGS metagenome assembly OGQZ01 (sample SAMEA2579958, study PRJEB22360) | human gut metagenome | reverse complement strand
GGCTCCATGGTCAAGCGGTTAAGACATCGCCCTTTCACGGCGGTAACACGGGTTCAAATCCCGTTGGAGTCACTATATGGCGCAGTAGCCAAGTGGTAAGGCAATGGTCTGCAACACCAGTATGCGCCGGTTCAAATCCGGCCTGCGCCTCTCAAATCCTTGAAACGCTGATGTTTCGAGGATTTTTTTCTATATATAAATACCCAAAATAAAACATAATTACAGTTTAAAAAGTGGAAAAGGAAAACGTATGAATGACAAGGAAAGCATAACAAAAGAATCAATAAAAGAGATCGGGTTTCAAGAGGAAATATATCGTCAATTTGGAGAAAGTAAATTAAAACCGGAGCAGTATTCTGCGCTGGGGCTGGCGTATATCGGTGATGCTGTCTATGATCTGATCATACGGACGCTGGTGCTCCGCAAGGGAAATTACAGTGTAAAGACATTTCATAAAATGACCAGCAGTATCGTTAAGGCGGAATCGCAGGCACGGCTTGTGGAATCTATAGAGCCGGATCTTACGGAAGAGGAAAACAGAGTTTTTCATCATGGCAGGAATGCAAAGTCAGGAACATCAGCAAAAAATGCATCCATCATTGATTACCGGATAGCCACAGGATTTGAGGCGCTGATCGGATATTTATACCTGAAGGAGCAGATGCCGCGGGTAATTGAACTGATCGCACTGGGACTGAAACGTACGGAACAGTTTGATCAATAATCAATTATTTAAGATGATTCATTAGAGAGAAAGGAAGAATAGATATGAGATACGAGGAGCTTACGATAGAGGGAAGAAATGCAGTGCTGGAGGCATTCCGGGCAGGAAAGACCATTGATAAGGTATTTCTGCTGGATGGATGCCAGGATGGTCCGATCCGGACAATTCTTCGGGAGGCCAAGAAGGTAGATACGATTGTGAATTTTGTAAAAAAGGAACGACTGGATCAGATGTCGGAGACAGGAAAGCATCAGGGAGTTATTGCTTATGCTGCCGCATATGAGTACGGAACGGTTGACGAGATGCTTGAAGCTGCAGAGAAAAAGGGAGAGGCACCGTTTCTGATCCTTTTGGACAATATTGAGGATCCGCATAATCTGGGTTCTATCATTCGAACAGCCAATCAGGTTGGTGCACACGGTGTCATTATTCCAAAACGGCGTGCGGTTGGTTTGACCGCCACTGTGGCCAAGGCATCTGCCGGAGCAATCAATTATACGCCGGTAGCAAAGGTTACCAATCTGGTCAGAACTATGGAGGAGCTGAAGGAAAAAGGAATGTGGTTTGTCTGTGGTGATATGGGTGGCGAATCCATGTATTCTCTCGACCTGACAGGTCCTATGGGTGTCGTGATTGGAAATGAGGGAGATGGTGTGAGCCGTCTTGTGAAAGAAAATTGTGATTTTGTAGCCAGTATACCGATGTTTGGAGATATTGATTCGCTCAATGCTTCTGTAGCAATGGGTGTGCTTTCGTATGAAATTGTACGTCAGAGATTAAATAAGGCAGGAAAAAAATCTTAAGACAGATATATTTGGGAATAGATCATAAAATATAATCTGTTAAAGGGGGAGAAAACCGTAATATTGGTTTGGAGGATGGAAAAGAATGACGGAAAACTTTGAGACAATGCCGGAAGAGGAACTGATCTGCCGGGCGCAGAGTCAGGATCATGCGGCGATTGACGCATTAATGCGCCGGTATAAGGGAATCGTCCGCAAACGTGCGAGATCTTTGTTTATGATCGGTGGAGATCAGGATGATCTGATGCAGGAGGGGATGATTGGTCTATTTAAGGCGATTCAGGACTATGACAGCTCTAAAGAGGCAGTCTTTTCGACATTTGCGGAGCTCTGTATCAGCAGACAGCTTTATTCGGCTGTAAAATCCTCAAACCGCAAGAAAAACATTCCGTTGAATACATATGTATCTATTTATTCACCGGCATATTCAGAGCAGGACGGAGCAGAGGATGGAAGTTTTATGGTGGATCATTCTCTGGAGGCGGCAGAGCTCAGCCCAGAGGAAATATTGATCGACCGGGAAAACGTCCGCAATCTCCGCGAACAGATAGAAACAGCACTAAGTCCATTGGAAAAAAAGGTTTTTGATCTTTATATGGATGGGATGACTTATCAGGAGATCGCAAGGCAGATGAAGAAGGAGCCCAAGTCCATTGATAACGCCCTGCAGCGGATCAAAACGAAAGTAAATAAGGCATTAAAGAAATAGCCGGGCGCAGGTATATGATGAATCACGGGCGACGGTAGAAGCAGAGAGATCAACAACTGTGATTGGACGGGACTTCCTCCTCATCAAAACTGGTATCCAGCAGATTTCCTAATAAAATGATTTCTTCATCAGTAATACAGGAGAGCAGAAGCTGGTCTAGCCGGTAGGAAGGATTGATCCCGCGCATACCGCAAGTGGCCAGAATGGTATTGGAAAGAGTAACAAAGCCGTCTATGGCATCCTCTTTGCGGTATCCGGTCAGATTCTGCTGTGTTTCGGAATCATATTTTACAGAATATATGTATTGAATCAGAAGAAGGAGATCGGAACGCTGGATGTTTCGGACTCGGGTCTTCTGTTTTTTTAATTCCTTTGTGATAGTTTTGCGGGCATCCTTTACGGAGAGAGATTTTTGATCCGGATAGTTTCCGTTCAGGAGACGGCAGATCCAGCCGGGACATGGCTTTTCAGGGTCAGACAGTTCCAATGCAGCCCTTGCGCGTTGATAGAGCATCTGACGTTCTTTTTGGACGGACATGGATAAAAGCTCGGAAATATATTTGGAATTTTCCCATTGCATTTCCTCACCGAGAAAATCGGATAACTGCGCAAACATTTCGTGATTCCAGGTGGCGGAGTCTTTTTTATTATTGTGATAAATCTGGTTTAACAGATCGGAAATACGCGCTTTTGGAGCATAGGCGATCACATAAAGATTTTGAATCTCCTTCAGGTCTTCCGGGGACGCAGAAGGAGATTTGCGTCGCTGCATGTTTTTGAGATAACGGCGGATCCGTTCCTTTTCCGTATTCATATGGGAGAGGCTGTTTGCATTTGAGGTTTTCCAGTCTTCATAATCGGTACGCGTCAAAAGCATCTGCAATTCTCCCAGACATTCTTTTTGATAATATTGAAATGCTTCATTGAGCAGGTGAATATAATAGCTGTAGACAGTCATACTATAGCCCTTAAATAGCTCTGCACTTTGACACATCCATAGAAGAAATTCCTGCTGCGGCAAAGATTTTTTCTTTTTATAGGTTTTTTTGAGCAGGTCTGTCTGTGCCGTTTGCAGGGGGCGCAGTTCCTGATCGGTATGTGTTTCAAAAAAATGAACCATAAATTCAAAGCTGTCATAACCAAGCTGATTTTCCAGACAATACATACAGATCATTTCTTCGTAATCGTTTACCTGCAGATCCCATTGGGAAAGATAATGAAGCAGGTAATCCTGCGTTTCTTCGAGAGAGAAGTGGAGAAAAAGAGTACAGGAAAGAAGCTGCCGGCGGGAAGGAACGGCAAATCCACCGATGCCAAACCAGCGTTGGATCGTCTGGCGAGAAGCAACTTTAAATGATTTGATCTGTTTGTAAAAGTTTAAATAAGCAGTGTGGCGTATTTCGTCCTTTGTATCAGACAGTATTGGATCCGGGGCTTCCGGATTGGATTGAGACGGAGAAATGGAGGGTGTCTGACCGTAATGATACCATTTCCGGATAAGATAAATATCGGGTCTCTGATAGGCTGTCTTTTGCATTTGTCTAATCATATCAAGGCTTGTGTTCATGGACTTTTGTATTTCAAAGATATGCTCTTTGTCCTTTCCTTTTTGTTTGGATGCTTTCTGTTTTATTACAGACCATCCAGATCTCCGTCAAATCGTTGGTTTCGCTTTGGTGCGGGGGTTTTGCTATTTGTGGAGCGGTTGTTTTTTGGCGTGGGCGTCCTGCTATTTGTGGAGCGGTTGCTATTTGGTGCAGCCGTTGTTTTTTTTGTGGAGCTGCCATTATTTTGCATAGTACTGTTGTTTTTTGTGGAGCTGCCACTATTTTGCATAGTACTGTTGTTTTTTGTGGAGCTGCCACTATTTTGTATGGTTTTGTTGTTTTTGCCTGGATTACTTTTGGTGGCAGGACGGTCTGTTGCCGTTTTTTTCGTGTTTTTACGAGGCTTTGCTGTTGCGTTGCCTTTTGACGGCGGAGGAGTCTGGGTGGCAGCCGGGACGGTGGTAAAGGGAGCTGTCGCTGAGGGTGCTGTGGCGGGAGAAACTGTCCGGGCAGGCGGTATGGTATTCAGGGAGGAGGTATTCTTTGGATGCGTGGAGCCATAGAAATATATTCCGGTGCCGGTCAGAGCCAGTAGCAAAAACAGTGCAAGGATCATAAGTTTCCTTCGATGTAAGGAATGAAACTGTTTCTTCTTTACGGACCGGGCAAGATCCGACAGAAGTTTTTCTGTAAAATTTATTTCTGTGGGACGGAATGCAGCAGGCTTTAAGGTGGTATGATCCGGAAGCGGATTTAAGGTATCGTTTGTGTTTGCTCCATAGAGATCTGCATATAGGAGAGCAATGGAGTCATATCGGTCTTCGATACGGACAGCCAGTCCCTTGGAAATGCAGGCGATTTCATGCTGATTTAATTTGATGCCATCGATCCGCTGCAGGGGAAGCATTTGATCGTCTACATAACGATTTACAGAATCATCGGGAATGATCCCGGTCACCATGTAATACATTGTGGCACAGATTCCGTAAACATCGGTCCAGGGTCCCTGCTCTCCTACATTGCTGCACTGTTCAATGGGAGCAAAACCACGTTTGAAGATTAAAGTATATTCGGCGTCCTTTGCATTTTGCGTAAAGCGGGCTGCACCAAAATCAATGAGCTTGAGTTTCCCGTCTTCTGTCAACAAAATATTGTCGGCGCTGATATCCCGATGGAGGATCCCTTTTTCGTGAATTTTGATCAGGCTTTTTAACAGAGGCTTGACCAGAAGAAGCATTTTGTTTCCGGCAATACGGCCATGTTCACGAACATAATCCTTAATACTGACTCCTTTCACATATTCCATCACAATGCATGGAATATCGTTTTCGCCGAAAAAATCTCTGGCGGATGCGATACCCTCCAGGTCATAAAGACCTGCGGCGATCTTTGCTTCCTTCATTGCATCCTCCTGTCCGGTAAAGGAGCTGCGGTGATACACCTTCAGAGCAACAGGAATTCCAAGAGAAAGGTCCTGAGCTTTATATGTGGTGGCAAAGCCACCGCTTCCCAGTTCTTCCAATATTTCGTATCGTTCCCGGATAATGTCTCCCGGCCGGAATAAATTCTGTTTGCTACTCATAAAAGGACACCTCTTGATTGTATATTATAATAAAGTATAAATAGTTACTCTCTGATCTGCAATACGATTTCTTTTGAATAAAAACTTCCTTTGGTACGTTTTTTCTTATGGAAGGTCTGTACCTTGACGGCAATCGTTGCTTTTCGGAAGGTATAGTGCAGGTCAAAGGTTGCTTTCTGCTGTTTGATATTATCGTTTCGCAATTGCAGCAGAGTATATTTTTTATGGTTTTTGCGAATGTAGATATCGGCATAACGTCCCTGATACCGGCGGAGTTTGATCCGCAGATAACGCTGTCCGTCAGCATTTTTCTTCCGCCGGACGGTCAGTACAGGGGCCATCAGGCGGGCTGTGGCATTTCCGATATCACTGGCAGTTCCATATATGTTAGAAGAGTTGTGACGGTTATATGGAACGATCTTATAATAATACGTTTGTTCCGGCTTTGCTGTTACATCAATGTAGGTGCTTCGGATGTTCTTTGCTGTTGTGGTCTGGGTGAAATATTTGGACCTCCGGGAGGTGTTCAGGGACACAATAGAACGGAAAGCAGCATTCCGGCTTGTGGCACGATATATCTGATAACCGTCATAAAGCGTGGCGCAGCTCCAGACAATACGGATTCCACCTCGCCGGTCGGCAGTTGTCTTAAGTAATACGGGTTTCGTTTCGGCAGCAGATGACGTTTCTGCAGGCTGTTCGGTTTCACTGGAGGTTTCCGGACTGGGGGATAAGGAAATTGACGGTTCCGGCGAAACGACGGAGGGATCCGGAGCGGTCGTTCGAGCCGGTGGCATGGTAACAGGAAGTAGAGAATAGCGTGGATCCGGCACACTCTGAAGGGAGAGAACAGGGTGGCTGCTATCTTCTGTCCATGCGGATGGTTCTTGTGAAAAATAATAATAACCGGAGAGGTAATATCGTTCATTATTCTTTTTGTTTTCTATCCAGGCATTGAGGCAGGACAGAAGATCCGGATAGCTGTTATAGGAATCATTTCCGATGGTCTGGCTGCTTTCGGAACCTGTCAGCTGTGCTGTTGAGATCACAGCACATTCGGAAGGACTTACCGGTGAAACATCTTCTGAAAGAGGGGTTCCATCCAGAATAGAATAGCCCCAGTAGCCACACAAGGGAAGGGATGACTGGGTGGTATAACAATAGCGGATATTCCGGCTGTATATCAGATTACAACAATATCCGATCAGACCGGCTGTCAGAACCGGACGAAGAGTCTGTGTATCCGAGGAGGAAGCCGGACGATCTATCACAGGAGTAGGGGAGCTTGAAGGGGAAGCGTCGGAGCTGTCATTAGGAATCGGCTGGATCGCAGGGGCTGAGCCATTTTGATCCTGCGTGATCTGACCGCTGTGAAAACAATTTTCCATGGACAGCAGCCCTGTTACATATTCTTCGGAAACACGGCCAAGTAATCCGCCACAGATTGCAAAACGTGTGATCAGATTTGCATCATTATAACTATTATAAATATAGGATATACAATAGCACTGTCCAATCAGACCTCCAATGCCTGCCATCTGATCCTGGATATTTTGCAGATCCGCAGTGATCAGGTCGTTCTGGCTGGCGTATAATTTGCCATATTCAGAAGAAAAAACAAGGGAGCTCAGATTGGCAAGGGAAGCTTCTTTTTCGATGTTAACGATTGTTCCATGGTTGCTGCAGTCCTTTAAATAAGGGACAGCACCCTGACCGATTATACCGCCACCGCGGGAGGATGCCCGGATGGCACCGGAATTTTCGCCGCCGATCACCACTGTCAGAGGGGTTTGATAATTCATAACAACAGGTTCAGCCCCGGAATGTTCAAAAAATTCCTCATCGTAGGAGACGCCAATAATCCCTCCGGCGTAGATCCCGGAAATGGAGGCAGTATTTTCAACATGGTTCATATAAATAGGAAGTGAATTACGATAGTCGGATCGGATGGGAGTGATGGCTGCACTACCCACCAGACCGCCGGCAATGCCTGCGGATGAAATCTCTGTGCTGTTGGTGCAATTTGTCATATAGATCATGGACTCTGCTTTTCCGCAAAGTCCTCCTACGGAGAAGTAAGAATCCTCATCTGTGATCTGTCCGGATGCTTTGCTGTTGACAAAGGCAGTAAGCATCTGTCCGGTGTATGTACCGGTGAGCATACCACAGGCTTTAGTGATAAGCCGGTAATGGGAAGTACCTTCGTCCTCTGTTTTACCGGTGTGAAGCCGGATGGAGGCATCAACGGTAACATTTTCAAAGGAATCCGACTCGGACTGACCGCAGAGTGCTCCAACGCACTGGTAATCGGTGGCCGAGATAAAGGCATTTTGGATGGAACAGTTTACAATGCTGCTATTGGAGCTCACGGCAGAAAGTATTCCTAATGAGGAGTTTGCTGTGTTTTTACTTACATCATAATCTGCCGAAATAAAAGCACCATTGATGGTCAGATTTGAAATCCTTGCACCGGACAGACCGGCAAAGAGACCAAAAGCAGTCTGTTTGTAATTTGTGTCCGGAAAGCTCCACAGACCGGTGATCTGATGACCGTTACCATCAAAAGAAGCACAGAATGACCGGGAGCCACTGGGCTTCCATGGCTTGCCCTGAAAGGAAAAATCACTGACGGTCTGCAGGGAATCATCAGTATAGAAGGTTTCGGAGGCTTCATCATATACGGCGGCAAGCTTTTTATTTTCAGAGATTGTAATCTTTGAGGAATCATTCTGACGGTCAAATGTATAATCAGATAAAGCAATATCATTTTATAAACGAAAAGTATAATTGCTATCTTTATTTAACATACCGGTTTGTATATAAGTGTCCAGACGGTTGAGATCATCGAGATCCGAAATAGTGATCGTGGCATTGTCCGGCAATATTTTGGAAAACAGATCCTTTGTGGTGTATGTTTTTTCTACTGCAACAGCAGGAAATGCAGATAATACAGAACCGGAAAAAAGACTTACCGCAAGGATAGAGGCAGTCAGTATTTTTGTAATCCTTCTCATAACTTCTCCTCGTTTCGTATATAAGACATTGTTATTTTATGTAAAAATCTCATCCTTTATTATGCAGGAAATAATATCGTTTTGCAATATCCCTATCAGAGACTCTATGTGCGAAAAAATATAAAAATCAAAAGGACAGCCGGGTTTAGAATAAAAATGCAGATATGAAATGGAAAAAAGCAAGGGAAAAGACATAGGAAAAGGAGGAAGGAACAGATATGATAGCTATTGTTATTATGTTGATCTTAAGTTCGATCATTGGTGGCGTTATCAATGATCATATCACATTTTATGGGAGTCCCTGGTCGGTGAAAATGCAGAAAAAGAAGGCGTATCTGATCGTATTTGTGATTCTCTGGGTGGGGATGAGTTCGATTCAGATGTTTCAGGATGCGGAAAATGACGGGACGAAAAAAAAGACAGAGCAATCTCAGGAAACACAAAATGACGACTCCGATTATTCCGATTTGGAGGATGACATTGGGTGGAGCTATGATGACACGGATGCAGATTATGGTGACACGGAAGCAGATTATGATGACCAGGATGAGGAATATGATGATTCCGAAGATGCGGATGGGAATACGTTAGAGGATAAGAACGTCTCTCAGAAAAAATATATTCTGCCCATGAGTTCCAAACGCAAACTGAAAGAAAAAGATTTAAAGAAGCTTGGCGCTAAAAAGCTGAGAATTGCCCGGAATGAGATTTATGCGCGTCACGGCAGAATGTTTCAGGATCAGGAATTACAGGATTATTTTGACCGGAAGGACTGGTATACCCCAAGCATTGCGCCGGAGGACTTCTCGGACGCTGTGGAACTAAGTAAGCTGGAACGCAGAAATATAGCATTTATACGAAAACACGAGTGATTGGGAGAAAAGAATATGTCCGCAGTGGAGAAACTGTGGTTTATGGAAAGGCATGGTGATAAAGATGGCTGATTTTACATTATTTAATAGGACAATATCGATTCCGAATGCATACATTCGATACAGGAATATGCAGCATCGGGCAGGACAGGCAAGCATGCAGGTGATAAAAGAATTTAAACATTGGTATGACCGCTGCTTTGGAATTGAAGCAGTGCTGGAAAAACTGGATGAGGTTGTATATGGATTGATTGACCAATACGTCGTCGATGAATTATATGGCAGGCTGGCTTCTATGGAAATATACGATATCTCCAGAGGAGATTATATCAGGCAGTGTGTCGATATGAGTTATCTTGACGAGAGTGTGGAACGGATTGAATATCGAATTATGGAGATCACTCAAGATAAGAATGCCATGAAGGCATACCGGGAGGCAAGAAAGGCATACCGGGGAAAATTTATCGGTGGTGGTTTTGGTATTTCTGGGGCGATCAAAGGAAGCGTAAAGGCGGGCGCTCTGAATGCAACCACAGGAATGGCACATAGTCTGGTAAATACTCTGGGAGATGCCGGAAGTTCCATTGCAGCAGCGGCTAAAAAAGCCGGCTTATATAATTCGGATACGAAGGATTCCCTGGTAATGGGGATCAGGAATTCTATTTTTGAGATTTTCGATAATCATATGAGTCTGGTGAATACATATTATTCCGGATATTATGAGTCCGGTTTTGACGTAGACAGGGCAAGTGCATTATTTGAAAATGCAAAGAAATATCCGGACAAAAGAAAAGATTTACTGATACAGGCAGTTCTTACATGTCCGACACAGTGGATTTTAGATTATATCTTTGATAACTATTCGGAAGAGCGGATGCATGTCTGTAATATTGGAAATTGTTTCTCGGATCTTGAGAGCTACTGGACGCGTTTTGAAAAGGTGTTCCAAAGTGAATATGAAACAGCAAAGCAGCAGGGGCCTCAGGAGGTTGAGGAACTAAAGGAAACAATTTATTATGCTATGCAGGAGTGTGGGGTTGAAGAAAGTGAAGTATATGATCAGATCAATTATGATGAATTGGTTCGCATTACCGAAGAGTATCTGCTGTGCACGGAGGAAGCTGCAATAAAACGGGTTCTTCATAAATTTATGGATTACGATGCACCGGATATACAAAAGAAGCAGGTGATAAAAGAAAAAGGAATCTGGGAAATTGCCGGCCGATATGGTGTCGAATATTCCCAGGAGGATGTTGACAATATATTGAGCAGATATTATTTTGGCGAGGCAAAACAGAATGAAGAAAAGGCCCAGGAGGCAAAAAAACAGATCCGGGTTGTAATGAATGCTTTAAATGTTACGTCAAGTCAGGTGTTTGATCAACTGGAAAAAGACTGTATTGCAAGATTGTGTCCGAATATCACAGAGGCATCGGAGGAAGTTTGTCAAAAAATGACAGAACGCATTGCTGCTTATGATGCATTGGAAGAAAATAAACAGCCATTTGTGGATGAGATCAAAAAACGGATCGATACCATATGGACTCAGGAAGATGCAGCAATATTTGACAAAGTGTATCTTCGCACCAATCTGCATGATGTGGATGAAATCCGTCAGGCAATAGAATTTGTGAAGCAAAAGGGCCGCACGGAAAATGCACAAAACTATATAAATGCTCTGGAGACCTGCAGTGATAAGAATATAAAAACTGCGCAAAAATATCCCAAAAAGATGACAACAATTTATGAGATACTGGGCATCGGTCTGACATTCGCCGGGGTAATCCTGACTTTAATGCACCCAGCGTTTTGCCTGATATTTTTTCTCGGAATTGTTCTGTGGAATGCATATAACCGGAGAGAAAAATACTGGTATCTGCTGACTATTAACGAGACTAATCTGCACAAAGATCTCTTTCTGCCGGATAAAACTAAATAGCTGTTTTTCCAGTGGATTATATTGGAAATATTCAAGAGAAAAGACATAGGAAAATGACAACTTACAACGACAGGGCGATTTGCTAAAATAATAGTAAAGGCGGTGGAAAAAAATGGAAGAAAAACAGGAACCCATACCTGTGTATGCCGGTGTATATGAAGAAATTGCAGAAATTATTGGCAAAGAGCGCATCGAAGAGTTTTATGAACGGTTCAAGGGGCAGCAGTTTGTATTCCCTATGAAGCTTTATTCCAAAGAATATGTAATGCAGGAGATCAGTCATCTTCAAGGGAAAACGAGGATATCTGATATTGCAAAAAAGTTTGGCTACAGTGAGCGGTATGTACGGAAAATGCTGGCGGAAGCCAATCAGGGCGAGATGTGCGTGGGAGAAGAAGGTGTGTAGATAGACATTGAAAGGAGAAAAAGATGACTTCAGAAAAAATTGATGAAATTGTACGAAACAGGCAGGAAAAATTAAAAAAGCTTCATGATGTTGAAAGTAATGTTGAGAAGATTCGGATTTCTATTGGAAAAATAGAAGAAATAAAACAGAACCTTTCAGAGGCATCGTCTAATGATCCGTTAATTATGATGCTGAGACAACAATCAGAAGTGGCCAATAAGATTAGAAGAATTGATACCAGTGCATTTTATAGTGCATATGATTGCTATATGAAGAAACTACAGATTGTTAAGAATAGATTTAGCCGTGAAACCCTAAATATTAGTTTTGTTGGGGCAGCAGGACAGGGAAAAAGCTGCGTGCTTCAGCAGATTAGTGGATTAGGAGGAGATGTTATTCCTTCGGCAAAGGGTTCAGATTGTACAGGAGCCAAATCAATTATCAGTAATGCACCAGAAGCTCTAGAGGTTAAAGCTGAAATAACATTCTATTCATGTACAGAGATTTTAGATATCATCAATGATTATTTAAAAGAAATTGTTGGAAATAGCGATTATGTAAAATATAGAATATCAGATCTTTCTAATGCATCGAATATACCAATAAGTGAAATTGACAGTAAGATTGGATTAGATGCTAACGCAAAAGGAAAATTAGAACAACTAAAAAAATATGTAGAGCACATAAATGATGATGAGATTAAATCACGTCTGGGACAGAAATTATTTGTCCCACAGGAGGAGATTGAACAGTATGTTGCACAACATTCCAGTGTTGATCCTGGCAAAATGTATTATAAATATCTTGGAGTGAAATGTGCCAATATTATTTGTGCTTTTCCAAAGAAAGATGCGGGAAAAATTGTTTTAGTGGATACGAAGGGGCTGGGTGATACAGCAATAAAGGTTGAAGAAAATATGCTGTATGCGGCAGAAAACGACTCTGATGCCATAATATTAATGTACAGACCAGATGCACTTCGTGCAGGGTTGGGAGCAAGAGAAACAGATATTATTAGTAAGATTCAGAAACGGATATCGGCACAATATTGTGAACAGCTTTTATTTTGGGTTATTAACCGGGTGAAAGACGGAGATGGAAAAAATACTGATGTAATTGAAAAGACTAAGGAGGATATAATCAATAGTAAAATGGCAATTGCTGGGGTATTAGATGTAGATTGCATGGATCACGAAAATGTAGAAAAAAATTTACTTTCGCCGGTATTATCAGGACTTACAGAAAGAGTTGAGAAAGTTGATGGATTTATTGTAAAAGGTTTGAATGATTTGGCAGAGGATTTGATTAGGAAATATAAAAATATAGTTTCCAGCCTTTCTGAAGTTTTTATTGATAGTGCGAGTGAGGATATAAAACAGGAAATGGGTCCAGAGATTCGGGAAACATTAGATATTATGTTAGAAAGGGTGCGCAAAATTTTTCTTGAATTGAATAAAAAGAGGAATAAGCCATCTGAAGAATTTCAGGAAGAATGTGATAAAAAATTGAAGAATATATTGAAACTTGTTCCAAGTCAAGAAGAAGTTATCGAATTACTGGAAAAAGGTAGTATTGATCAGATACAAGTATACGCAAAATGTACGAATAAAATCAGAATAAGCATCATAGATGATTTTATGGAACTGGATGATATTCTTAATCAATTAGTCGAGCAGTTCAAACAATCTATTGTTGATGCTCTGACAGATGATGATAAGGGAAAGCTGGGGCATATTGTGAGTAAAAATGACAAAAATGCCAGTGAGTGGATTGAAACATTTATAGAAAAAATAAGAAACAATACGGGGGATTATCCGCTGATTACGAAAGCAATGCAGGAGTTGCATAAATTTAAAATCAGTGTTGAGGGCTTTATGATTTATGAGGTCAGAGATAAATTGGATCAGATTGATCTTAGTCTTAAAACTCAGACTCCGCCGATTGATTCAGATGCCAACAATAGAGAAAAACAATCTGAAGATATTATATTTTGGCTGGATAAGGCCATAAATGAGATTTTTGATGATTTGGGAAAGGAATTGAATGAATTATTTAAGGTTCCCAATAGAGCTTTGTTTGCAGCAGCAAAAGATTTTCACGATCGAGCAACTTATTCAGGCAGTACAACGTATAAAGACGTAATGACGGAATGGGAATATTTATATGGGAATTGGATTCCTGATATCTGGGCGGAGCAATATGCATCGAAAATAAATAGCATAGAAGCATATAAAACATGGAAAAAAGTAACACAAACAATACAAGACAATTCTGCACTAAAAAATATAAAGATGTAGTGAATCAATGAACAAAAGGAGAAAAAGATGAATCAATCAAGTAAACATGTGGATGTAATGATGTTTGGCGGGCGTAGAACCGGAAAGACCAGTGTGCTTGCAGCAATGCAGGCGTGTTTTGACGAAACATTAGGAAAAGACAATTTAATGATTACCCCCGTCGGTGATGACACATTGCTCATCATAGAGGAAAAACAAAGAGAGATGCAAGAGTATTATCACAATAAAAAAAGAGGACTTGTACCAGATGATAAGCCAACATCAGATTTGAATGAGTATACTTTTGGAATCAAATTAAAGAATAAATCTGGACAGGAAGGTATGATGACTATCAATTTTATTGATTATCCAGGTGAGTGGCTGGGAAATGACCGGGAAAATAAGGAACATAGAACACAAATAAATGAAAATCTATTGAAAAGTAATGTGATTATCATTGCTATAGATACACCGTATTTAATGGAAGGAACAAGAACAAACAGTGCGGAAGAAATTGGAAAATATAATGATCGCAGAAATTACAGCCAAAGGATTAATCAGATAATTAAAGAGATAGAAGTTAATAAAAATGAGCCTAAAATGATACTCTTTGTTCCATTGAAATGCGAAAAATATAGGAAAGAAGGAAAATTAGACGTAGTGGCAACTAAAATTAAAAAGGCATATAAGGGAATTTTTGATTTTTTTGATGGTCCAAATAAAGGTGGTGCAGAAATTGCCATTATTCCAATTATGACTATGGGGAATGTATACTTTAACCATTTTAGTAGGGACGATGAGGGTGAAATTATCCTTGATGAAAAATGGAAAACACCTAAGGAAGCCCTATATTATTTTAGCAATGAGGATGTTTATGGACCGGAGCCACAATATTGTGAGCAGCCAATGATTTATGTGTTAATGTATATTTTATATATGTTACGAAGGGTGATGGAGAATGAAAAGGAAAAACTGGGATTTTTTGGAAAGCTCATTCAGAAATATCTTTTGGAAGACCTTTTAAATCATGCCTCGGTTGATGATTTTATAAAGGAAGAGGATAATCTAAGAAAAAAATTAATAAGGAATGAGGAAGGATTTGAAATTGTTCAAAATCCATTAAATTTTTAAACTAGAAATGGAGGAATTTAAAGTATGTGTGAGTTATACTCGTATTGTTCATACAAAGGAAGTCCTGTTGGTTTTAGAATAGGAAAGACAAAGGTGGAAAATGAGATTGATTTAACATTGTGTGATGATAATATAAATCAGTTTGTTAGAAAAAGCTTTGAATCAGGAATGATTACCTGTGTTTTTGGAAAATTACCAAAGAGTGATAAATATGTGTATCTTGTAAAAAAATTGGAATATACAGGGAATAATGGGGAATCTATTATTTATATGAATTTTGCTTGGATTTTTTCGGATTATGGGAAATATATTTCTTTTGCAAGTGGAATAAAGACTTTGTCGGATGACAAAATAAGTGAGATTATGTATAAAATAATTAAACCGGATTCTAATGATGAGAAGTTTGCGTTAAAGATTAATGGCAAGGAATTAGTAAATGCAATTAAGAATATATCCGGTGAGGATGTGATGAATGAAAGAGATAGATGGTCTCAGGATAGTTTGTGTGTCAAGGTAGTATCCAAAAGTATAGATGAAAAGCGGATTAATGAGTTATATAATGGATTGTATGAAGAAAAATTCGCCTTTATTAAGCATAAAAATTCAGACTATGACTATGAACTAAAAAAAAAGAATTACATCAACAAGGACAAGAATATAGCAATGATCGGGCTTCTTTTTCTGATAGCCATAATCGTAATGGTGGTAATGATGATAAAAAGACAGTTGATCATCCCTTGATCGAAAAGGTAATTAATGCAGGTAATAATGTAGTTAATAATGCGGTTAATATTGTAAAGCAACGTAGAAAACAATCAAATAATGAGCAATAATTTTAGCAGATAGTATGTTTAACTTAACAAAAGGGACACGGGGATGGAGAAAAGATACCATTTAGAGTTTATGCTGAGTCAATATCAGGATAAAATTCAGCGAATGTTGGAAAATGATCCCATTTATATTGAGAGCAAATAAAATATGATAATAATGGAGAAATGCCTATGAAGAAGAAAATTTTATTGGGAGTTGCCGGTGTTTTAGCGGGCGTAGTAGCGGTTGAAAATTGCAAGGAAATTGCTGGAATTGCAAAAATGATGAAAGATATCCATAATTTTGGCTCAGAACAAAGATGTGTATTTGCGTTCGAATGGCGGTAAGTGGGTTCGCTATGATTCGAACGGCCGGATGGTTAAAGGTGAGGATTTCAGGTATGGAGCTTGGTACAATTTTGATTTTACGACCGGTGCGATGAGTAAAGGAATGACATATTTGTCCGATGAGGACAAATATGTCTATTACGATGAGACTACTGGCAAGATGATTTATGGCGAAGTTTATCTTGGCTATGATGATGAGCGCGCTGGATGGTACATGTTTGACGCAGTTACTGGCGCTAGACGCGTAGGCGATGTTTTTATACGTTCGAATGGCGGTAAATGGGTCCGCTATGATCGAAAAACCGGCAAAATGGTAAAAGGTTTGCAGAAACAGAATGGTTCATGGTACTACTTCGATCCAGTTACGGGAGCTATGGCTCACGGAAACACGTGGGTTCCACAATGGCAAGCATGGCATTATTTCGATAACGTCACAGGCCGAGGTTGATTCGTGACTTACATTTCAGATTCGGTTATGTTACCTGATTGATTCGGCTGGAAAATGGTGAATTTTCCAGCCGCTTTCATAATGGCGACGGTGTTGCCTGTCATGGCTGATTTTCGTGCTTTGGATTCACTGATTGATTCGGAAACGTAAATTTGGATTTTCTTGCCATCAAGAGGGGACAAATCTACGGTGGGACATTGCGCGCTAATCGTAATAGGAGATAGTCTGGAAAGCGGCGTCAAATTGCATGATTTATCGGAAAGCGCGATATTCTGCAAGGTACTGAGATGCGCTAGAGCTGAAATATCGGAAATCTTAGTGCCTTGCAAATTAATTTGGGTTAGAGAGGTCATGGATTCAATCTGTGGTAGTTCTTTTAGAGATTTGAACTCGCTCAAATCCAGTGAGATCAATCCGGTAAAATGCTGCAGTCCTTCGACTGAAGTGATTTTTTGCAGATTATTCGTACTGCAATTTTGATATTTGGTTGTGTATTCAGTAAACGACAGGTTCTTAATTTTAGAGGCTTTTACTGAGGGGAAACCCTTATTGGATGCGTTGAGTACGGAGACTAAGCATGCAGCGAATTTTTTGTCAGGAATGACTTTGGAAAAATCGTTAGAAATAGATGATGCAGGGGACTTTTGGGGAAATGGTGTCTGCGCAACATTGTTATTCTGTCCAGAACATGCTGTTAAAGAACAGGCTTGCAATATGACCAACATTGCTAATGTACATGCGCGGACACCGTATTTCATATGGACTCCTTATAAACTGTTTCTATACAGGTTTAAATGGTTACTCGTCGTAATATGGGTGAGCATAGTTTGCTCCGTTGTAAGCCGAACGAATGCCAATATCTCCATAAGCTGCGTCGATAATTATTACATTTCTTCCATTCACTTCGACTACGACACCTGCATGGCTGGCGTCATAGTCATGAGCCCAAGCATCTCCGAACTTCCAGAAAGCGATATCTCCAACATGTGGTGTATGACTGACACGCCCACGGGATCTGTACCAATCGTAGTTATGGTGTGGCCAGCCGGTTTTAGCTCCGTCGCAGAGGAAAATGTCTAAACCGGCAGAATGGAATATGTACCAGACAAAAGCCATACATGGTCCGAATGGGCAAATGAGTCCTCCATTTGCAGCGAGCACACCTGGACAATCAGGATGCTGATTTAAGAGCGCGCGTGCTTGAGAAGTCAGTCTATCGATGATTTGTTGTTTGTTGTATTGGGCTCCTGTGTGGGGATCGAAGAAATAATGATGCCCGTCAAGAATGGCTCCACCATGAATCATGCGACTACTGGTTTTGTCGTAATATACCCATTTCTTACCGGCGTCCAGCCATGTTCTGCCCTTGGCCAAGGCTCCTGTGACAGGTTTCATGTAGTACCACCCATCATTAATGTAGTGCTCGCCGTACTGCATCTTGCCTGTTATTTTGTCGTAGTATACCCATTTGTCATGTTGGCGAAGGTAGACGAAATCATGCGCCATTTTGCCAGTGTTTTGGTCGAAATAATACCAGCCAGTATGTTCTTTGTCGTAGTTGAGATGGGCTTCGCCGTGCGCCATTTTGCCGGTGACCACGTCGTAGTACACCCATTTACCATTGTTGGAGGATATGTGTTTAACTCCCTTGGCCATGGCACCTGTCTCTTCGTCAAAGTAGTACCAGCCGCCATTGCGGTGATCTTCTCCTTTGACTAAATTACCGTTTTCGTCAAAACGAACCCAGATGCCGTCTTTGCGGTTGTTGGGAGAACTTGAAATGAATACGTCCTTGCTGACGGCCATAGTGCCGTTTTCGTAGTAGTGCTCTTTATTCTGATCCCAACCGTTTTCAGGTTTGTCTGGTTTAGTTGGTTCGTTAGGACTGGTGCTGTCGTTATTCTTGTCCGGTTCGGAAGAATCGGGTCTGTCGTCATTCCTGTTCTGTCGGCTGGAGTGAATTACACTGTTCGGTTGTGTTGATTCGGATGCCGAATCAGAAAATTGCGAGGCATCATCAGCGTCTGAAGTGATTGTGGTGGAATCACCTCCTTGGATACTATTTGAATTCTGATTCGGTTCGGCAGTTTGACTATTGGAAGATACTTGCATTGCGTTGGATTCGCTGCCCAGCGCGATTGCCGGGTAGGTAATTCCCTGCAGTACTGTAATGGCTAGAAAACTGATTAGAATTTTTCTCCGTTGAAGCATTATTCCCCTTTCCCCCTCATTATTCGGGGGATAATTATAGCTGTTGCTATGACAAAAAAGTTTGTTTTACAAGTCGTTCATTTACAAGAGGAGTTGATGTTTTTGGCGTGTGGCTAGAGGCGTGGTGGTGCCGATGTACAAGGAAACATTTGAAGGTGCATGACGAAGTTGCGGACAGCGTTTGACTATTGCGTTGATAGCATGACATACACTGTTAGACATGACTCATGATATGGAAGCGAACGGGCGTGGAGTTCAGATGAGACGTGAACCGACACTGGCTTTTGTGATTCCTTGTTTTAACGAAGAAGCCGCATTGCACGTAACTGCGGACGTTTTGAAGAAAAAGATGATTCAGCTTGAGGATTCGCAGGCTGTTGCGCGAGATAGCTTCGTTATTTTTGTCGATGATGGGTCCCGCGACAAGACTTGGGATGTGATTGCATCGCTGCATGAGAAGGATCCCTCCTTATTTCGTGGCGTGAAGCTGGCTCACAATAGAGGTCATCAGAATGCTCTTTTTGCTGGCTTAATGCAGGCATTGAGCATGAATGTCGACGCTGTTGTTTCCATGGATGCTGATTTGCAAGACGATCCCAATGCTGTTGATGGCATGGTTCAGGAATATCGTCAGGGAGCTGAAATCGTATACGGTGTGCGTGATAATCGCGATACTGATACTGCATTCAAGCGCGGAACGGCCCATGCCTTCTACTCTTTGATGAAGTGGCTTGGTACGGAAACCGTGCCGGATCATGCTGATTATCGTTTGATGAGTCATACTGCATTGACGGCTTTATCTCAATATAAGGAGTCCAATCTGTTCCTTCGAGGATTGGTTCCTTCACTTGGTTTTAAAACGGCGAAGGTGTATTACAAGCGCGGAACTCGAGTTGCTGGGGAATCGAAATATCCTTTGAAGAAAATGGTTTCTTTCGCTGTAGAGGGCGTGACATCATTTTCGACAAAGCCTTTGAGCATGATTACCGGCATCGGGCTGTTCTCTGTGTTTATCGGAATCATCATGTTGATTTATACCCTTGTTTCTGTTTTCTCTGGGCATGCGGTTGCCGGCTGGGGCTCCATTATGTTCTCTTTGTGGATTTTGGGTGGTTTTATTCTGCTAGCTCTTGGAATTACAGGCGAATATATCGCGAAAATCTACATGGAGGTCAAAGCTCGACCGCGCTATATCATTGAAACGACGATCTGAGTGATAGGAATTTCTTTCTGAAGAAGATGGGATTAGAACCAAGTGAATAAAAGTGCTGTAGCTCAAAAACAGCCGTTCATTAAGCAAGTGCTTCCGAGATGGCTGGTCACAGTCGCTTTGGGAATGCAAATCGCCATTGTGACGATACTGCTTATGCTGTCAGTCTTTTTCACCGTCACTTTTAAGAGAAACAGTCCGCAGCTTGGCAGTATTACTGAGCAAGTTGATTACCATTTTGGGATGCCATCGGTTGCGTTCGGATTGGGAACAATCATACTGCTTGGCATGATGATCTTGCTTGCGATTGGCTTTTCGAAGCTCCCGCAGCAATGGGTTCTTGCCATTCTTTTGATATATGTGGCTGCAATGCAGATCATTTGGTTGATGTCATTGAATCTGGTGACTTACACATACCCGGATTCACGGAGCTTGATGGACGCAGCCGATATTCTGCTTAATGGTAACATTAACCAGTTCGGTGCGGATTTTTGTCCGAAGGGCAGCATCCGTCTAGAATGCGGCGCGCGAGGTATTCCGAGCGCATATACCTATTTCTCCTACTATCCATTCCAAAGCGGCCCAATGTTGTGGTACCTTCTGGTTTTTGCGGTTTTTGGATTGGATAGCATTCTTGCTTTTCAAATCGTGAGTGCTGTGGCGGTTACTGCTTTGGTGGCAGTGCTATGGCGATTCGGCAGTTTGATCGGTTTGAATGAGAAAGGACATGGGGCCTTCACCGTCATAGTCGCGACTAGTGTCCCTTTGCTGATGTTCGCTACGTTCGTCTATCCTAATGCGGTTGGCTTCTTCTTCACGGTATGCGGCACTTGGATGATTGCAGAAGGCTTCCGGCTGCAGAAAGTTTGGGCTAGCAGCCTTGCAATTGTTGGCGGATTCCTCATTTGCGGAATTGGAATTGTTTTCAAATCGACGTACCAGATTCTTGTGCTTGCGGCCCTTGTGGCAGTCATCTTTGCAGTTTGGCATAACCGTCGTGTTTGGCAGTTGGTGGTTTCTTTTCTTTCCGCAGTGGCTGCGTTCTTTGTTTCAAAACTTCCCGTATATGTGGTTCAGACTTGGACCGGGCAGAAGTTCGGTAAAGGGATGCCGATGTCTTCTTGGATTGCTATTGGCTTGGGACAACCGGATAATATGCCTGCTGGATGGTGGAGCCGATTTGCTATAGACGCTTTTGAACGTACGGGGAACGATTATGCCCTGCAATCTCAGATATCCAATGATTTTGTTCGGAATCGTCTGGCGTTTTTTGCGGGCAATCCTAGTGATGGGTTAAATTTTTTTACCAATAAACTTGCGTCAGAGTGGGCGGAGCCCTCTTTTATGACGTCGTTGTATTCAGAGTTAGGTGAATCCGCGAACCATTTCTCAGGATTAGGCTCATTCCTTTTGCTGGGGAAAGGCGCGGATGTACTGCTTCGATTTGAAAATGTTGCTCAGACTGTTGTCTATTTTCTGGCAATTATTGGGGTAATCGGTCTCGTGCATTCCTTAATGAAGGAACGGTCTCTTGGCGCTGATTCATCTCAAGTCTTTACGAGAGTTCTGCTGTGCGCCTCTTTCATTGGCGGATTCCTCTGCTATCTTTTCTGGGAAGCAAAAAGTATCTACACGCTACCTTTCTTCTTATTGTTGTTCCCAGTAGCAGCTTATGGCATTCAGAATATTGCTGATTTAATAAGCAGTATAAAAAAGAAAATCGCCTGAATCGAGATTGATATGGATAGAAAATATTTTTCGATGAATTCCATAGCGAGGAATAAATGGGTTTATGCGAAAAAGATCGCACTATCCGTTCTTTTCGGTTCGCTTGCTTTTTTCGTGTTGAATGCATGCTTCTACATACCCTACGCGCATGCTGAAGAACATGCGGATGCTTTGAATACCTCGTCTGTTGAGACTGCTCCATCTCATCCTGACAACGGCTGGGATTCGAACAAGGAACATTACTACGAGAATGGACAGCAAGTACGTTCCCAGGAAATATATGATGCGAAAGAAAAAAACTGGTATTGGATAGATGAAGATGGATCTGTCGCTCGGAATAAAGACGTCTATCTTCGTTCCAACGGTGGGAAATGGGTTCGATACAATGCTGCTGGACATATGGTTAAAGGCGAGGATTATCGGTATGGAGGCTGGTATTACTTTGATAAAAACACTGGAGCGATGGCGAAAGGCATGACTTTTGTCTCGTCCAATGGCGGTAAATGGGTTTATTACGATTTAACGTCAGGAAAGATGCAGTATGGCGAACGTTTTGTGAATTACGACCGATCTCATACTGGCTGGTACCACTTTGATGAATGCACTGGAGCTATGACGCATGGCTTCTATTACAATTCATCCCAGCATAAATGGGTTTATTACGATCGTTTCTCCGGCCAGATGATGTATGGAGAACAGTATATAAACAACCATTGGTATGACTTTGATGGTTCAACCGGTGCGGTGAGATACGGCTTCGTCTATTTGCCGGAATCTCAAAAATGGGTGTTCTATGATCGTCGAATGGGCTGGATGCTGTACGGTGAACAGCCTATTGACGGCGCATGGTATTTATTGGA
>OGQZ01001001.1_pt1 | contig 22865 bp, 19 predicted proteins | sample 1553321 | NCBI WGS metagenome assembly OGQZ01 (sample SAMEA2579958, study PRJEB22360) | human gut metagenome | reverse complement strand
CTTACTTTTGCAGCGTTGTTTCAACGATGGTCTCGTAGCTCAGTTGGATAGAGCAGCAGATTTCTAATCTGCCGGCCGCGCGTTCGAGCCGCGCCGAGATCACTTCACGACGGGCGATTTTCATGCTATATGAAGATCGCTCTCTTTTTTCTGACAACGTACAAATATGGGGTAGAGGGGTGTTTTCGGCAGTTTTTTATTTCTTTGTGATTAATCACAAGGAAATAGGATTTGCAGAAACCATTTCCTTTCCGTACATTTGCTTTGAAGGGAAGAGATTATCTTCAGTTGAGAATAACTCTTCATTGTAACCCGGACTTCGGTCTGGGTTTTCTTTTTTTGCCAATAATTTTTTGGACAAAAAAGTAACTTCCGCAACCATTTTTGGGGATCGAAAATTTGTGTCTCAATTTTTTTGGACAAAAAAGTAACTCGTGTTGGAGTCAATTTTGAGCTCTTCCCTTCACTTTTCAACAATTTCCCGTAATATTAGCCAAATTTCGCCCAATATTGAGGTTACAATGAGCAACAAAACCTTTCTCCTCGCGCGCGCGAGTAACTTTTGTTGGCCTATTCATCAGTTGTTATATAATTTATCAGGTTGTATAGTGAATTTATCAAAGATAAATTCTTTGATAAATAGATATAAGGTATCCGTGGACAAAAAAGTAACTTCCAAACCCTACTTTTGGACAAAAAAGTAACTTGTTTTGGACAAAAAAGTAACTTCAAGACCGCCATTTTCTCATTTTTGGACAAAAAAGTAACTATTTATCGGGCCATTTTAAGAGTGCGAGTACTTTTGTATGGGCTTCCCATATTACGGACCAATCCTTCTCAATATACATATCGGTTACTCGCATCTTCAGATCAACGTGGTTAAGTGCTTCATGGACAGTTGCCTTCTCAATCTTCAGCAATCGTGATCGGGCAATCGTGGCCCAGGCATGGCGTGCTGCATAATATTGCAGCGCCGGCAACCCCAATTCGACAGCGATCATCTGCAACCCCTTATTTATCGCCTTATTCAGAGCATCCGGATTAGAATACTCGAGATAGAATCTGAATATTCGTTTTTTGAAGGGGTCTTTGTACTTGGCCATCAACGGTGCAATCATCGGCTCAATTTTCACTCGCATTTCGGCCCGATCCGCTCGCCTGGTGCATGTTTTTTTGCGGTGATAGATTAGTACACCGTCTTCAATGTCTTGGCAAGTGTACAAATCAACGGAATTCATACCTATCAGTCCAAAAGACATGATGAAACAATCTTTCGCCAAATTATATCGTTTTGCTCCTGTTACCGTATCCGGTCTATAAGGCAGATCGATTATTCGCTGTAATGTTTCCAATGAAATAGCGCGTTTGGCTGGTACATGCTCCGGTAACTTTATTTTCGAGAACGGAGCTCGCGTGATTGGAATAAACCCATAATCTTCATCATTGTATTTCAATTTTGCACGGTTATACATGGCCTTCATATTCGCAATATATAATGAGATTGCCCGTGACTTTTGTGCATCTTTCAGCTTACTCGGGGTTTTCCGATTAGATCCCCGTTGTGAAGGCTCATGCTCGATGAAAGCCATAAATTCGCTGATCAAGCGAGATGTGATGTGCATTATATCGAATGAATCGGTCCCGATAAACCGTTGGAAGGCATTCAAGGCGGCAATATAATTTCGCCGAGTTCCTGGTGACAGGGTATCAGCCTGCTCCCTCCAAAATTTGCAAAAGTCCAAATGGAAATCTTCGGAACCGGCTAATTTCACATCGAGAACATGCACCAGGTCATCGACCGACATCCGATTAATCGTAAATCCCAATTCTCGGCATATTTTTCGACAATCAGCACACAGGTCCTCGCACAATCCGAGAAGTTCTTTGTCGGTAATTTCGAGGTTCGGGGTAACATACTTCGCCTCGACATAGTAGGGTGTACTGATTTTGCGCGATATTCGATTATGGGTAACACGTAATTTCACATTATACGTGCCGTCTTTACGCAGATGATTTTTGAATACACAAGTCTTAAAAGTAGCCATCTCTTAAAAATTTTGAGTCATTTTTGGACAACATTTGGGCAAATAATAGCCTATTTTTCGACCCTTTTTAAGAAATCGCACCAGATCAGAAGACTGCGCTATATACAAAAAGCACACTTAGTGAATCTTATAATACGCTAAATGTGAAGTAAATATAGAGATATAAACCCTTGCCCGGGTGTAAATCTATGAAGGCCGGAGCCCATAGTTTAGAAGGCTGTTGCTCTATCCAACTGAGCTACGAGACCATGTCGATTTTCGGGTGCAAAAGTACGAAATTCCGAAGTATCTACAAATTTATTTCGTGTTTTCTTGTTTTATCTGCATCGGACGGCCGGCGTTTTATTCCGGACCGGGCGTCTGCGGAAGCGCCGCTGAGCCTTGTAAAAACAAGCCGGACGGTCTGTCCGGCTTGTTTTGAGTCTAGTGCGGGGCGCCTGTTTTCGGGGCCGGCCGCTGGAGACGGTGTGGGTGTGAAGCGGATTTGCGACGGCTGTTCCCGGACTTTCTCTGTTATTTGTTCAGGTATTTGTCCAGATACATTTTCAGTTCGCGCGGCATGACGGGTTTGGTGATGAATCCGTTGCATCCGGCTTCCTCGGCAGTGCGGCGGTCGGTGTCGAAGGCATAGGCCGTTTGCATGATCACGGGCAGTTCGGCCGTGTAGCGGCGAATCTCCTTCAGCGCCTCGATGCCGTCCATGACGGGCATTTTGATGTCCATCAGTATTGCGTCGGGCTTGTGCTCCATGGCAAAATCGACAGCCTCCCTGCCATTCTTGGCCCATAGCAGATCGTACTCTTTTTTGAGTATTATTTCCAGAAACTTGTAGTTGCTCTCGACATCTTCCGCTATCAGAATCAAGGGTTTCCGTACGTCGGGATTGTTGTCTGTCATTGTGTTTGTTGTTGGGATGTGTGCAAATATAGAAAATAATTCCTGAATTTAAGAGTTTACCGCCAAAATGTTCCCTCCCAGCGGGCTGTATTGCCGCATCCGTCGGTTACCGAGAGTTGTACGCTGCGGCGTTTTTTTGCGGCGGGGCGGTCGAACGCATGTACGAGCGTACCCTGCATCGGGAAACGGTCGCAGGGCGCCCAGCGGCCGTCGATGAGCAGCGTGCAGGAGGCGATGCCTGAGAAATTGTCGCTCACGCGGAAGCGGATGCTGCGGGCGCCGCCGAGGTCGGCCCCTTCGCTGAAGAGCGGCCGGATGCGCGGCGGTATGGTGTCGGCGGCGACGAAGATGTCGCCCGTGGTGCGGGTCGTCGCCGTCACGGCGCCGTCGGCGTATCTGCCGCCGATGCAGGCGATGCGTCCTTTGGCCGTACGGGTCGCAAGAACCGTACGGGATTGCATGTCGTCGGGCACGAAGGCGTGTACGGAGACTGTCATCGGGCGGCACAGGGGCGTTTCGGCGCCGAGGATGCGGTAGGCGGGCGAGAGGATCGCCGCCGTGGAGTCGGATGCGGGGGCTTGACGCTGTTCCGGGCGGCAGAAAATGGGTTCGTAGACCGCTCCTGCGGGGATGCGGGCCGTCAGATCGCGGCCCGCACGGACCAAAGCCGCCTTTTCGGGCCGCAGGACGACGGCCGTGCTGTCAGCTTCGGCGCGGAGCGTTTCCGTGCGGCCGAGAATGTCGAATTCGAGCTGCGAGCGGTTGCCGCTGTCGTCTTCGGCTTCGATGCGGATGCGCCGTTTCTCGCCCTCGGCGGTGCGGACGAGGCCGCGCTCCCGCATGACGGGATAGAAGCAGTCGGGCGATTCGGCCAGCTGCGCCAGCCGGATCACCTCGTTGCGCGAGGTGAGCTGCATGGGGTAGTGGCTCACGGCGTCGCAGCAGCGCGAAAGGTCGTGCGTGAAGCCGTCCATGCGGTATTCGAACCGGGGATCGCCGTCCACGGACATGCTCGCCCTCCATAGTCCGAAGGTGTTGTGCACCCCGTTGCGGCGGTCGCTGGCTTCGAGGACGAAATAGCCTTTGCGTCCCGTGCCGACGGGCTCTTCGCGCGTCAGCCGGTAGCGGCCTTCCGCTTCGCGGACGACGGCATAGCTCTCCGGACTGCCGTGGACGGGAACGCCCTGCACGCTGTCCACCTCGATGTAGTGGATGCGCATGATGCGGGGCGGCAGGTCGTCGTCGGGGCGGACGACGCCTTCGCGCACGACGTTGTAAAGCCGCTGGGTCGGGGTGTCGCGCAGTTCGAAATGCAGATGGGGCCCCATCGACGAACCGCTGTTGCCCGAAAATCCGATCGTGTCGCCCTGTGCGACGGGCCATGCGCCGGGGCCGAACCAGAGATCGACGCTGTTCGCGCGGCGGCGGCAGCGTTCTTCGCGGACCTGTTTTTCGATGTCGCCGCGGAACCGTTGCAGGTGGCCGTATACGGCCGTCGTGCCGTTGCCGAGCGTGAGGTATATCGCCCGTCCGTAGCCCGACGGGCTGACGCTCACGCGCGAGACGTAACCGTCGGCCACGGCCACGAGGGGTTTGCCCTCGCCGCCGTCGGTCTTGATGTCTATGCCGCCGTGGAAGTGTCCGGGACGCATTTCGCCGAAGTTGGCCGAGTAAAGCCCCGCGACGCCGCGGATCGGATATATGTAATCTCCGGGGTTGAGCCGCTGGCCCTGCGCCCCGGAGCAGATCGTCGTGAAAAGCAGTAATGTCAGAATTCGTCGCATGTCTCCGTGTCCGTCACGAGCGCGGCGGCGCTGTCGAGCACCGTCTCGTAGTCGTATCCCAGCGAAAGCCCGTAACGTATCAGTTTGGTTTTGAGTTCGTATTGTGTCGTATGTCTGGTCGTCCGCATCTTGCGTTCCAGCTGCTGCCGCAGCCGGCCGGCCATATCCTGACGGTCGGCCTGCGCCAGCGCCGCGTCGATCAGCTCCCTGTCGATACGCTTGCGCTGCAGGGCCGTGCGGATCTTGTATTCGCCCCAGCCGCTCAGCCGCAGTTTGTCGCGCACGAAAGCTTCGGCGTAACGGCCGTCGTCGATGAAGCGGTCGCGGACGAGCCGCGCCAGCACCTGCTCGCCCTCGCGCTCAGCAAGCCCCCAGCCGCGCATCAGCCGCCGGGCGTCGTCCTGCGACTTTTCTGCGCGCGCACAGAGCCGCATGAGTGCGGCGAGGGCCTGTTCGGGCGTTTTGGCGCGTTTCCCGGTCGTTTTTACTTCAGGCGGCTGCATATCATGCGGGGTTTGCCGTTGAGGTCTTCGCGGACCTCGGTGTCCGTATATCCCTCTTCGCCGAGCATGCGGCGCATGGCGTCGGCGAAGCGTTCGTAAATTTCGAAGTAGAGCCTGCCGCCGGGGCGGAGCGTCCGCCGTCCGGCGCGGGCGATGGCGCGGTAGAAGCGCAGCGGGTCGTCGTCGGGGACGAATAACGCTTCGTGCGGCTCGTATTCCCGCACATTGACGTGCATCGCGGGCAGGTCGCTCTGCGGCACGTAGGGCGGGTTGGAGACGATGACGTCGAACGGTCCCGGAAAGACTTCGGCCAGATCGCTCAGGGCGTCGGCCTTGCGCAGGATGACCCCGGCGCCGAGCGCCCGGCAGTTGCGGGCGGCGGTTTCCAGCGCCGTGTCGGAGATGTCCGCCGCATATACCTGCGCGCCGGGCAGCGCCAGCGCGAGGGTGGCCGCGATGCAGCCGCTTCCGGTGCCCACGTCGAGCAGAGTGGCGGCTTCGGTTTCGGCCTGCGCGATCCATGCCGCCAGCTCTTCGGTTTCGGGCCGGGGAATCAGCACCCCTTCGTGCACGGCGAACGTGCGGCCGCAGAACTCCGTGCGCCCCACGACATACTGCACCGGACGGCCTGCGGCCAGCTGGCTGAGGATGTCGTCCAGCTCCGCGATTTCGAGCGGCGCGCCGGGATCGGTCAGCAGGGCCGACGCGCTCAGCCCCGACAGCTCCGAGACGGCGACGAGGGCGATGCTCCGTGCTTCACGCGCCCCGTAGAGGGGCGCGAGGCGTGCCGAAATACGGCCGAGTATGTCGCGGCGCGTGGTCATTAGCGGATGAAGTTGGCCAGCGCGATGGCTACGGCGGCTTCGACGACCACCGCGCCCCGCAGGGCGACGCAGACGTCGTGGCGGCCGCGGATCATCAGCGGCTCGACCTTGTTCGTGGCCAGATTGTAGGTCATCTGTTCGCGGCCGATGCTCGGCGTGGGCTTGACGGCGGCGCGGACGACGAGTTCGTTGCCGTTGGTCAGTCCGCCGTTGATGCCGCCCGCGTTGTTGGTCGCTGTCGTGCCTTCGACGTCGAGGAACGGGTCGTTGTTCTCGGAGCCGCGCATGCGCGCCCCGGCGAAGCCGCTGCCGAATTCCACGCCCTTGACGGCGGGAACCGAGAAGAGCAGGTGGGCGATCATGCTTTCGGCCGAGTCGAAGAAGGGCTGTCCCAGCCCCAGCGGAACGCCCTGCACGCGGCATTCGATGATGCCGCCTACGGAGTCCTGCTCGGCGGCCGCGGCGCGCAGCACCTCGTCGAAACCCTCCGGGTCGGTGCAGCCTCCGATCTCCGCGACGCGGGTGTCGAAGGTCACGCCCGGCGGCAGTATCTTCTTGGCGACCACGCCTGCGGCCGTGAGCGCCACGGTCAGGCGGGCCGAGAAGTGGCCGCCGCCGCGCGGGTCGTTGAAGCCGTTGAATTTGTGGTAGGCCACCATGTCGGCGTGCGAGGGCCGGTAGTGGCGCATCACGTTGGCGTAGTCCTGCGAGTGGGTGTCGCGGTTGGCGAACTCGATGGTCAGCGGGGCGCCCGTGGTCATGCCGTTGTAGAGTCCCGACACGATCTGCGGGATGTCGGGTTCGCGGCGCGGCGTGGTGCCGCGCGCGCCGCTGCGCCGGCGTGCGAGGTCGGTTTCGAAATCCTCCGCCGAAAGCGGAACGCCTGCCGGAATGCCGTCGATCGAGATGCCGATCTGCTGGCCGTGCGACTCGCCCCAGATGGCGAGCCTGAAGTTATGACCGAAAATGTTCATGGCTTTAAACTCTGATTTTTTCAAGGTCTTCGAAGAAGCCGGGGTAGCTCTTGGCTACGCACTCGGCGTTTTCGATCGTTATCTGCCCGTCGCAGCGCAGCGCCGAGACCGCCATCGACATGGCCATGCGGTGGTCGTCGTGGCTCGAAACGCGCGCCGGGCGGATTTTGCCGCCGCGGATGCGCATGACCGCCTCTTCCGAGATGTCCACTTCGATACCTACTTTGGCGTATTCTTCGCGGATCGCCTCGGCGCGGTTGCTCTCCTTGTGCAGCAGCCGCGAAGTGCCGCGGATCGTGCTGACGCCGTCGGCCGCCGCGGCGAGGGCCGCAAGGGCGGGGAAGAGGTCGGGGCAGTTGGTGGCGTCGAATTCGAAGCCGTGCAGCGGGCGGCTGATCGCCGTCACCGAATCGGCTTCGTTGATGACGGCGGCGCCGGCCCGGACCAGCGCCGTGCAGACGGCCGTGTCGGCCTGCTTCGAGAGCATCGAGATATTCCGTACTGTAACCTCTCCGGCGACGGCGCCGGCCACCAGCAGCATGGCCGCCGCGCTCCAGTCGCCCTCGATGCTCAGGCAGGCCGGGCTGTAACGCTGGCCGCCTTCGATGTAGAACTCTTCGTAATCGTTATGGCAGATTTCCACGCCGAAACGGGCCGCGGTGTCTATGGTCATGTCCAGATAAGGGGTCGAAACCGCGCTCCGCACATGGATCGTGGTGTCGTGTCGGGCCAGCGGCAGCGCCAGCATGAGTCCCGTGATGAACTGCGACGAAACCGAGCCGTCCACGTCGACCTCGCCGCCGCGGATCGGTCCGCGGACTTCGAAGGGCAGGAATCCGCCGTTGTCGCGCACCCGGACGCCCAGCGTGCGCAGCGGTCCTGTCATCATCTCCATCGGGCGGCGGAGCAGCGTGCCCTCGCCTTCGATGGTGATCGGCGTGCCGCAGAGCGAAGCGATGGGGGTGAATAGGCGTGTCGAAAGACCCGACTCGCCGACGCGGAGCGTGTGCCCCTGCGGGCGCAGCCCGCCTTCGATCGAAAGCGTCTCTTCGCCGATCCGGGTCACGCGGGCGCCGAGCGTCTCGATGCACTGCAACGCCGAGCGCGTGTCGCTGCAGAACTCGATGTTGCGCAGCACGGAGGTCTCTTCGCAGAGAAGCGATGCCGCCAAGGCGCGCTGTGCGTAGCTTTTCGAGCAGGGCGGCGTCAGCGTGCCTTTGACGCGGCCCGATGGAACCGTCTTATCCATTATGGGTGATATATGATTGAGCGGGGATGCCGGTGCAAAAGCGCCGCATCCCTGATTTCGTGTTTCGGCCGTTATTCCTGCGGAGTTTTGCGGTTTTTCATCTCCTGCGTCAGCTGGTGGCTCTTTTTCAGCTCGAAGTGCTGGCCCAGATAGACCTTGCGGACCATCGGGTCGGCAGCCAGCTCCTCGGCGGTGCCGGTTTTGAGTATCTTGCCTTCGTAGAGCAGGTAGGTGCGGTCGGTGATGGCCAGCGTCTCGTCGACGTTGTGGTCGGTGATGATCACGCCGATGTTCTTGTGCTTGAGCGTCGCCACGATCGACTGGATGTCCTCCACGGCGATCGGGTCCACGCCCGCGAAGGGTTCGTCGAGCAGGATGAACGCCGGGTTGATGGCCACGGCGCGCGCGATCTCCGTGCGGCGGCGTTCACCGCCCGAAAGCTGGATGCCGAGGCTCTTGCGGACCTTCTGCAGGCGGAACTCCTCGATCAGCGATTCGACGCGCTCGGCCTGATACTCCTTCGAATATTCGGTCATTTCGAGCACGGCGCGGAGGTTGTCCTCGACCGACAGGCGGCGGAAAACCGACGCTTCCTGCGCCAGATAGCCCACGCCCATCTGCGCGCGCTTGTAGACCGGTTCGTTGGTCAGCTCGGCGACCTGTCCCTCGTCGTTTTCCAGAAAAATGCGTCCTTCGTTGGGCTTGATGAGTCCCACGATCATATAGAAGGTCGTGGTCTTGCCCGCTCCGTTGGGGCCGAGCAGTCCGACGATCTCGCCCTGATTGACGTCGATCGAGACGTGATCGACGACCGTACGGGCTTTATATTTCTTGACAAGTTCGCTTGTGTATAGGCGCATGTTGCTGCATGGTTAAGTTTGCAGCCCCTTCATCCCGAAGCGGTTTCGTATTCGGGCGGATGAGCCGGAACGGGAAGGCTGCGGGCCGGGGCCGTCGCAACAAAGGTATATAAAGTAGGTAAAAACTCCAAACCGCGGGGCCATAATTCTCTCCGGAAAGGGGGCGAAGTCCGGAAATTGTCCGCAGCGGCGGCAAAAAGGTTCCGAACGGCCGCGGAAATGTTCCCCGGCGGCCGGGCGTGCGGGCCGGAGCGTGCGGCGATGTTGTCCCGGCAACTGCGGGGACAATCGGGCCGGGCGTCAGAAGAATCCGATCAGCGCCACTTCGAAGCCGTTGCCGTTCTTGGCTCCCGCCGCCGAGTATTTCGAAAGCGTCCATGCGGCCTGCGCCTTCAGCCGCGGAATGGGCATGTAGAGGAAGCCCACCAGAAAGTCCTGCTGCTTGCCGACCGAGCCGGGCAGGTAGGTGTTGCGTTTGCCGTTGAAGACGTCGTAGCGGATTACGGGCATGTATTTGCCCTTGAATTTGTAGCCTGCGATGAGGTAGTACATCTGTTCGTCGACCTTGCCGCGTGTCTTTTCCCCCGTCGTCTTGTCTGTGTAGGCCGCGGAGGAGCCGGTGTGCGCGTATTCGGCCCGGACGAGGATGTGTTCGCTGTCGTACCAGAAGCCGGCGGCGTAGCGCGTCATGGGGATATAGTCCTTCGAAACCGTGTTGTTGGTGTATTCGCCCCAGTTCACCGAGCCTGAAATGCGCAGCTCCCTGAGAGGGAAGAACGTGAGGCGCGCCACGATGTCTTTCGACTTGTTGTCGTCCGAACGGTTCATCTGCGAGCCGTTGAAGAGGGCGAGGTTGTAGGTGAGCATGTCCCAGCCGTCGCGGTGCAGGAACGCGCCCGTGGCTTGCAGGCCGCAGTCGCGTCCGTAGGTGTTGTAGCCCGACACGGCGTTGCGGCAGACCATTTTGAGAATGGCGTGCGAGAAGTTGGGGACTTCGAGCGTGCCGGGCGAGATGTCGTAATTCTCGATGGTCAGCGGAACGGGGAACTGGCCGGCCCAGATGTGTATCTGGGGGCGGATTTTGGCCCGCAGGTACATGTCCTGCACGGTGATGAGCGCCTTGCCCTGCTGGTCGGCCGAGCTGGAGAAGCCCTCGAACTGCATCTTGTAGTCGAACGTACGGGAGATGTCGCCCGTGAGGATCAGACGCATGCGCTTGACGTTGAACGACGACGAATTTTTGCCGTCCGTTCCCCCGACGTTGGTCTGGTAGGTGTAGCCGATCTGTGCATAGCCCGAAAATTTGGGCAGCGCGGCGAGAATCTTCTCGAACCGGGTGATCTTCTTCGAGACTTCTTCCGGCGAAGCGGCGTCGTTGGCGTCGTCGATCTCGGCGGCGCTTGTTCGGGGTGCCGGTCGTGTGCCGGAGCCTTCCGGGGCGGGTTGTGCGGGGAGCGTCTGCGCGGCCGCCGGGAGACTCAGTGCGGCGGTGAACAGCAGTGCGGATAGTAAGCGTTTTTTCATGGCTGACTGGTTATGTCGGTTAATAAGCGTCGGACAGCAAACTGTTTGCAGGGGATCGGGGAACTCTTTTGCATAGAATATGCCATTTTTCCGGGGCGCCCGTTCTTGTGTCCGTACCGGAAAGAAACGAAACCATTTCGTTGAGCCGGGCGCGGCCGGGCTTGCTCCAATCGCCGGGACGCTGAATTTTTATCGGTAGATGGTGCGGAATTCCGAATTTTTTGCTAACTTTACCTAAGAATTTGTGAATAAAGAGTAGAATCGGCGAAATGAAACAAAATGAATTGTCCCTGCTGCACGACAAACTGAAGGAGTACTTCGGCTTTTCGTCGTTCAAAGGGAATCAGGAGGCTGTGATCCGCAATGTGCTGGAGGGAAACGATACGTTCGTGCTTATGCCGACGGGCGGCGGAAAGTCCCTGTGCTACCAACTGCCCGCCCTGATCATGGACGGCGTGGCGATCGTCATTTCACCGCTTATCGCGCTGATGAAGAATCAGGTGGACGCCATGCGCACCTTCTCGGCCGATTCGGGGATCGCCCATTTCCTCAACTCGTCGCTCAACAAGACCGCCGTGGCGCAGGTGCGCGCCGATGTGCTGTCGGGAAAGACCAAGCTGCTCTATTTCGCCCCTGAGTCGCTGACCAAGGAGGACAACGTGGCCTTCCTGCATAAGATAAAGGTGTCGTTCTACGCCATCGACGAGGCGCACTGCATCTCGGAGTGGGGGCACGACTTCCGGCCTGAGTACCGCCGCATACGCCCGATCATCAACGAAATCGGTCCTGCGCCGCTGATCGCCCTGACGGCTACTGCCACGCCCAAGGTGCAGCTGGACATTCAGAAGAATCTGGGCATGTCCGACGCTTCGGTCTTCAAGTCGTCGTTCAACCGCCCGAACCTCTATTACGAAATCCGGCCCAAGCACAACGTGGACCGCGACATCATCCGTTTCATCAAGCAGAACGAGGGCAAGAGCGGCATCATCTACTGCCTGAGCCGCAAGAAGGTCGAGGAGCTGACCGAACTGCTCGTGGCCAACGGCATCAAGGCGCTGGCCTACCACGCCGGCATGGACGCCGCGACACGCGCCGCCAATCAGGACCATTTCCTGATGGAGCGCGCCGACGTAATCGTCGCCACGATCGCATTCGGCATGGGCATCGACAAGCCCGACGTGCGTTATGTGATCCATTACGACATACCCAAGTCGCTCGAAGGCTATTATCAGGAGACGGGCCGCGCCGGCCGTGACGGCGGCGAAGGCTACTGCCTGACCTTCTACAGTTACAAGGACATTCAGAAACTCGAAAAGTTCATGCAGGGCAAGCCCATCGCCGAACAGGAGATCGGCAAACTGCTGCTGCAGGAGACGGTGTCCTACGCCGAGAGTTCGATGTGCCGCCGCAAGACGCTGCTGCACTATTTCGGCGAGGAGTATACGGAGGAGAACTGCGGCAACTGCGACAACTGCCGCAATCCGCGTCCAAAGATCGACGCCAAGGCCGCGCTGAAGATGCTGCTGGAGGCTTTGCGCGACATCGGCGACAAGTTCAAGGGCGACTATCTGGTGAATGTGCTGACGGGCAAGACCACGGCGCTGATAAAGAGTTACGGTCACAACAAGAGCAAGTGGTTCGGCGCAGGCGCCGAGCACGACGCCACCTTCTGGGGTGCCGTACTGCGTCAGGCGCTCATCCTCGGACTGGTGGACAAGAATATCGAGAATTACGGACTGATCTCGGTGAACCGCAAGGGCGAGAATTTCATCGCCATGCCGTTCCCCGTGACGGTGACGCTCGACCACAATTACGACGAGGAGGAGCGGGAGGCCGAGGCCGTGGCTCCGATGGGCAAGGGCGGCGCTGCGGACGAGGAGCTGTTCTCGATGCTCAAGGACCTGCGCAAGAAGGTCGCCAAGCAGCACGGACTGCCGCCGTTCGTCATCTTTCAGGACCCGTCGCTCGAAGATATGGCCGTGCAGTACCCGATTACCCTCGAAGAGATGCAGAACATTACCGGCGTCGGCGTGGGCAAGGCCCGCAAGTTCGGCGAGGAGTTCATCAAGCTGATCAAGGCCTATGTCGAGGAGAAGGAGATCATCCGCCCGCAGGACATGATCGTCAAGTCGGTCGGCAACAAGTCGGGCAACAAGATCTTCATCATCCAGTCGATCGACCGGAAGATGGATTTCGAGGACATCGCCCGTGCCAAGGATCTCGACTTCGACGAACTGCTGACCGAGATCGAGGGAATCGTCAATTCGGGCACGAAGCTCGACATCTCCTATTACCTCCGGGAGTTTATGGACGAGGACAAGATCGAGGACATATACCTCTATTTCAAGGAGGACGCCGAGAGCGACTCTCTCGATGCGGCCATCGACGAACTGGGGGCCGACTATACCGAGGAGGAGATACGTCTGGTGCGTATCAAATTCATGTGCGAGCAGGGTAACTGACGCCCTGTACCGACCTGCTGTCCCGCGGCTGTTGCGTCACTGTTCCGAGGAATGGACTAACTTAACAAATACGCCTATGAACAAAAAGACTTTTACTGTTGCCGTGATTTTCCTGATTGTGACGCTCGTGTGGCTCGGTGTCAATATATTCTGGGCTTTGTCGAACAAGAACTGTATTTTCGACCTGATCGTGGCGGTGCTGTTCGCACTGGCCGGCGCGGGTATGGTGTACAACGAATGCCATAAGCGCAAGTGCAGGCACCTCGACGAGGTGAACCGGCACCAGATTCCTTGACGGGGCGCTTTACAGTTGTTTCGGAGCGTGGAGACCGTGTTTTCCGGCAGGGCGACGCAGTTGTTTTGTGGCGTATGGCGCGCGGGGAAGAGGACGATCGGTGCGCGCGGGTCCGTGCAGCGGTTTTGCGTGCGGTTTTGTGTGCCGGTCCGTGCGGCGCGGCGGTTGCGGCGGCCGGCGCCCGGAGTCGGAAACGTGTAAAATAAGGAGTGATATGAGGAAAACGAATGTTATGCAGATCGTCCGTCTCGTGATGATGATCGCGGCGGTCGCGGGCGTGATTTACGCGCTGGAGTATATGGAACGGGGCATTGCCGTCTGGTTCTGGATTACGCTGCTGGGTGTGGGTTTCGTGGGCCTGCTCTACACGTTCCGCCTGACGCAGCGCCGCGTGCGGCTCGAACGCCGGGCCAAGGAGCGGCAGGAGAAGAAGAAATCGCGCAGACAGAAGCGCTGAGAGTTATCCGCCGGACATTGCGCCCGGCGGATTTTTTTGGAGAGGGCTGAGGCGGAGGGCCGGGAACTTCGGAAAATTTTCCGGAAGATCGATGCGGTTGTCTTGGCCGGGAATTTTCGGAAGCTGCAGGGTCCCTATTCGCCGGGCGATGCGCACGCCTTCATTACGCAGCCCCCCCCCGCCGGAGGATTTCGCCGTGGTGGTGGGCGGCATCGGGTTGGCGCCGGGGACGGATGTCGGGCGGTTCAACGCCGGAATCGGCTGTCGGATCGGGGCTTCGTACCGGGGTCTCGTACCGGGGACGGGGCGTTATGACCGCCGCCGTGGCGCGGGCCGCGGAGTGGGTTTTCGCAAATACCCCGATAATTCGTATCTTTGCCGCCGCATACGTCTCGAATCCCGCTTCGCAGCGGGTGCTGGACAAAGCCGGATTCCGTTTCGTGGGGACGATGCACCGCGCTTTTGTCGGGAACGGAGCGTTCGTGGACGGCTGTTATTATGAATTGCTGAAATAGAATGAGTGAAGTAAGGGCTAAAAAGGCGCTGGGCCAGCATTTTCTGGTCGATCTGAATATTGCGCGCAAAATCTGCAACTCACTTTCGGGCGGAGAGATCCGGCTGCGGACAGCTCCTGCTGTTGCCGCTCTTCCCAGAGCGGACGGGCAGGCTGCGGCTGGGAGAGGACCGGAGGAGCCGGAGACGGCCGTAATCATTGCAGCGAAAAGAGGGACCGGAAACGCTGCCGAGAGGTGCGCAGCGGCCGGAACCGGGGAGGTCGCAGGCGATGGACGGACAGCGGAAATTGCAGCCGGGCTGGATGTCGCTGCGGGTGCCGGACCAGATGTCGTGCAGAGTACGGAATCGGGTGTCGTGGCGGGTGCCGGGCGGGATGTTGCGCAGGAGACAGGGCCGGAGGGTGTGTCGGGTATAGAGCCGGATGTTACGCCGGATGCCGGGCAGGGGGCGAAAGCCGCCGGGCGGTGCGACGTGCTGGAAGTGGGGTGCGGCATGGGCGTGCTGACGCAGTTTCTGCTCAGGCGCGACGACATCGTCACCTACGGGGCCGAGATCGACCCGGAAAGCGTCGAATACCTGCATGCGCATTATCCCGAATTCACGCCGCGTCTGATGGAAGGCGACTTCCTGAAGATGAACCTGCGCGAACTGTTTCCCGGAGGGCTGAAGATCATCGGCAATTTTCCCTACAATATCTCTTCGCAGATATTCTTCAAGGTGCTGGAGAACCGCGATCTGGTGCCTGAATGCGTCGGCATGATCCAGAAGGAGGTCGCCGTGCGGCTGGCCGAACCTCCCGGCTCGAAGGAGTACGGCATCCTTTCGGTGCTTTTGCAGGCGTGGTACGACATCGAGTATCTTTTTACGGTCAATGAGACGGTTTTCAATCCGCCGCCCAAGGTCAAGAGCGCGGTGATCCGCCTGCGCCGCAACGGCGTCGAGCGGCTCGCCTGCGACGAAACGTTGTTCGTGAAAGTCGTGAAAGCCTCCTTCGGACAGCGGCGCAAGATGATCCGCAACTCGCTGCGGTCGGTATTCGGCAATTTCGGCGGCGCGGAGCATCCTTTCTTCACGCAGCGCGCCGAGCAGCTTTCGGTCGCCGACTTCGTGGAGCTGACCGACTGGGTTGCGGCGAACAGAACGTAGCCGTTCGGAGTCCGTGCGCCGTGCATCATGCGCCGTGCATTATGCGCCGTGCATTATGCGCCGTGCATGATGCGTCTGCGGTCATACGTTGTGCGATCATAAGCCTGCGGCCATGCGTCATATGCCTGCATTGAAATAAAAAGCATCCCGTTGAGGGATGCTTTTTTGTTGCCGGTTCCGTATGGTCGGGGCTTCCGCTTACTGTTCTGTCTGTGCGCTGCTGCGGCCGCCGGGGTGAAATTCGGCTGCGCGTCACTGGCGATCCGCCTTTTCTTCCGGGGCCTGCCGCTCCTCCGGGATGGGGTCGCCTGCGATGACGGTCACCAGATCCTCGCGCGCGAGGTATTTCTGCGCCAGACGCTGTATGTCGGCGGGCGTCATGGCCTGTATGCGGCGGATGTTCTCGCCGATGACGGTGTGGTCCCGGCCGCAGAGGATGTTTTCGATCGTGACGTCGGCGATGCCGAACGGACCGTCGAGAATGCGCATCATTTCGCCGATCATGATGTTCTTGACCAGCGAAAGTTCCTCGTCGGGCATCGGCTCCGTGCGCAGCCGTTCGATTTCGGCGTAGATCTCCCGCAGGGCGTCGCGCGTGACGTCGGTGCCGACCTGCGTTGCGACGGCGAAGTAGCCCGCCTGTTCGAAATTGACCATGGCGGCCACCACGCCGTAGGTGTAGCCGCGCTCTTCGCGCAGGTTCTGCATCAGGCGCGATCCGAAGTAGCCGCCCAGCACCGACGCCACGACCTGCATGCCCAAGAAGTCGGGATGCTGGCGCGGGAAGAGCATGCGTCCGATGCGGATCGAAGACTGCACGGCGCCGGGGTGTTCGACGAAGGCTTCGTGCCGGGTTACGGGCGCCGGAAACGGCGTCCCGGTTTCGGACTCCGACCGCGGCAGGCCGCTCCGCGAGGGCGGCCACGGCTTCCCGTTCCTGCTCGCCGATGCGTCCGCTGCACACCACGAAGCCGTTGGCGGCCGTGTAATGGCGGGCGTAGAATTCCGCGACGTCGGCCCGCGTCAGGCGGTCGTAATCGTTTTCGTCGGCCGAAATGCCGTAGGGGTGTTCGGGACCGAACATCGTCCGGGCGAACGCTTCGCGGGCTTCGACGTCCACTTTCGTACGCTCGATGGCCAGCCGCTGTTTGCGCTTGGCGCAGTAGGTGCGCAGCTCCTCCTCCGGAAATGTCGGATGCAGGAGCACCTGCTCGGCCACGGCCAGCGTCTGTCCGAAGAATTTGGAGAGCGTGCAGAAGCTGATATAGGCGTAGTCCCGGTCGATGTTGACGTCGAAATAGGAGCCGTAATAGTCGAGCTGTTCGGCGATCTGCTGCGCCGTCATGTCGCGCGTGCCTTCTGCGAGCATGTTCGCCGCGGCCGATGCCGAGAAGGGAACCCGCTGCACGGCCGATCCGGCGCGGAACACGAAGGTGATGCGCAGCACTTCGAAGTCGTCCGAGGCGAGCGTGTAGAGCGTGGCGCCGTTGGCGAGCGTCGTCTTTTCGGCCTGCGGGACCTCGACGGTCGCGGGTATTACGAGAGGCGGTTGTGTCATTTGCTTGCTTTGTAAATGAGGGTGGAACAGTTTTCGGGCCGGAACGTGCGGCGGCTGAAGTCGATGATGTCGTCGGTAGTGACGGCCCGGTAGGCCGCAACCTCGCGGTTGACGAGCGGCAGGTCGCCCAGCATCTCGTAGAAGCCGAGGTTCATCGCCTTGTTCATTACGTTCAGTTCGCCGAAGAGCGTGTTGGCTTCGAACTTGTTTTTGACCTTCTCGACCTCGTAATCCGTCGCAGGCCGGGTCCGGAGCGCTTCGATTTCGGCGCGGAAGGCCGCTTCGGCCTGTTCGGGTGTCGTCTCCGGCAGGAGCTGGCCCGTGAAGACGAAGAGTCCGGGATCGACGTCGCCCGAAATGTAGGCGTTCACCGACGAGAGCAGCCGCTGCTCCTTGACCAGATGGGTGTAGAGCCGCGCCGAGTCGCCGCCGGCCAGCAGGTCCGACACGAGGTCGGCGATGTAGAAGTCGGGCGAGGTGCGTCCGCCCATGTGGAAGGCCAGCGAAACCGTCGTGGCGGGGACGTCGCGCTCGGCGACCTCGCGGCGTGGTGCGGTCTGGACCGGTTCCTGACGGATGTGGTCCGGGGCCGCAGGCCGGTTGGCGAGCGGCTCGAACCACTTTTCGGCCAGATCGAGCATCTTCTCTTCGTCAATGTCGGCCGAGATCGAAAGAATGGCGTTCGAAGGGCGGTAGTGGGCGCGGTAGAAGGCCTGCACCTCGTCGGGCGTCGCTTGGGCGATATGTTCGGGCGTCAGCCCGATGGTGGCCCAGCGGTAGGGGTGGACCTTGTAGGCCAGCGCCCGCAGCAGCATCGGTTGGTCGCCGTAGGGCTGGTTGAGGTAGCGCTGGCGGAACTCCTCGATCACCACGCGCTTCTCGGTTTCGAGTTTTTCGGGCGTGATGTCGAGCCCCTCCATGCGGTCGCTTTCGAGCCACAGGGCCGTCTCGACGTTGTCTTTCGGCAGGGTGATGTAGAAATCGGTATAGTCGTTGTTGGTGAAGGCGTTGTTGTCGCCGCAGGCCATCTGCACCGGCAGGTCGAAGTTGGGTATGCGGCGCGTACCGCGGAACATGAGGTGTTCGAACAGATGCGCGAACCCCGTGCGTTCGGGATTTTCGTTGCGTGCGCCTGCTTTATAGAGGATGTTTACCGCGGCGAGCTTCGAGACCGGGTCGCGGTTGACGACGACCGTGAGTCCGTTCGCCAGTATTTTCTTTTTGTATTCGATCATATGGCTGCAAAGATAGTAAAAAAGCGGCGGCAGGAATAGTAGTGACGCCTCATTTGTTTGATGGATTCTGTGACTATGAAGTTTGGGGATTGTGAATCCATAAATCCTGCCGCCGCATATGGTACGGTGTGCTGCGGCAGGAAAACGGGAAGAGTGCTGCCGAATCTGCGGACCCTACGGCTCTGGTAAGCCTTCAATCCCACAAATTACAGCACGCACCCTTCGGGGTACGACGGATATTGCGGGATTGCAAAAAATTTACCAGATTTTAGGGTCCCAATACATCGTTGACATATGACGATATGTAAAGAACGAATTCGGGGAACAAAAGTAGAAAAATTTTCCCGATCTGCAATTGCACTGCCCGAACAACCCATCCGTTAAACCCGAATTTGCTCAATGCAGGCTGTTTTGCGTTATTTTGGCACGGCATGGAATGTGCGTCTGTTCAGGAGCCGGGAGACACTCCCCGGAGGAGGCGAGGCGGAGCGCCGGAAAGTGTGCCGCCGTGGTAACGCGCTATGGGTAAACCGGTTTTGCAACTCCGTGATTTCCGCAGGTTTGTGTTAAAAAATTAACAACCTTGAGTGTTATTCCGCTAACACCCCGAATGGTAAAAATTCCTGATTTTTTGTTCTGAAATCGGACTGTTATTTCCGCCGGATTTGCTATCTTTGCAACGCATTCTGTCCTGAATTCAGAAAACACACACAATATCATCTAAAATTTTAACAAAATGGCAGAAAAGAAATTTATCACGTGTGACGGTAATTACGCTGCGGCGCATGTTGCATACATGTTCTCGGAAGTTGCGGCGATTTACCCCATCACGCCCTCCTCGACCATGGCCGAGCTCGTGGACGAGTGGGCCGCACAAGGTCGTAAAAATATTTTCGGCGAAACGGTGAAAGTCGTGGAGATGCAGTCCGAGGCGGGCGCCGCAGGCGCCGTGCACGGTTCGCTCCAGAGCGGCGCCCTCACTTCGACGTTTACCGCGTCGCAGGGCCTGCTGCTGATGATTCCGAATATGTACAAGATCTCCGGCGAGCTGCTTCCCGGCGTGTTCCACGTGTCGGCCCGCGCGCTGGCCGCGCAGTCGCTGTCTATTTTCGGCGACCATCAGGACGTCATGGCGACCCGCCAGACCGGATTCGCGATGATCGCCACCTCGTCCGTACAGGAGGTGATGGACCTCGCGGGCGTGGCGCACATCGTGGCGCTCAAGTCGCGCGTGCCGTTCCTGCACTTCTTCGACGGTTTCCGTACCTCGCATGAGATCCAGAAGATCGAGCTGATCGACGAAGCCGCCCTGACGGCGATGCTCGACCGCGACGCGCTGAAGGCCTTCCGCCAGCGTGCGCTCAACCCCGAACACCCCGTGACGCGCGGTACGGCCCAGAACCCCGACATCTATTTCCAGACCCGCGAAGCCGCCAACACCTTCTACGACGCCGTGCCCGACATGGTCGCAGACGCGATGCGCGAGATTTCGAAGATCACCGGCCGCGAGTACAAGCCCTTCGTATACTACGGAGCCGCAGACGCCGAGAACATCGTGATCGCGATGGGTTCGGTGACCGAGACCCTCAAGGAGACGGTCGATTACCTGAACGCCAAAGGCGGGAAGGTGGGTGTCGTGACCGTTCACCTCTACCGTCCCTTCTCGGTGAAATACATGATGGAGGTGCTGCCCGAAAGCGTGAAGCGCATCTGCGTGCTGGACCGCACCAAGGAGCCGGGAGCCAACGGCGATCCGCTCTACCTCGACGTGGTGGAGGCTTTCGCCACCTGCCCGTGCAAGAACAAGCCGCTCATCATCGGCGGCCGTTACGGTCTTTCGTCGAAGGACACCACGCCGGCGCAGATGCTGGCCGTGTTCACGAACCTCGCGGCCAACGAACCCAAGAACCAGTTCACGGTGGGTATCGTGGACGACGTGACGTTCCGTTCGCTGCCCGTGGGCGAGGAGATCTCGCTGGCCAAGCCCGGCACGTTCGAAGCGCTCTTCTTCGGTCTGGGCGCCGACGGTACGGTGGGCGCCAACAAGAACTCGATCAAGATCATCGGCGGCACGACGAACAAATACTGTCAGGCATACTTCTCCTACGACTCGAAGAAATCGGGCGGCTACACCTCGTCGCACCTGCGTTTCGGCGACCTGCCGATCACGTCGCCCTATCTGGTGACCACCCCCGACTTCGTGGCTTGCCACGTGCCTTCGTACGTCGACAAGTACGACGTGCTGAAGGGGCTGAAGACCGGCGGTTCGTTCCTGCTGAACTCGGTGCACGACGCCGAGACGACCTGCGCGACGCTGCCCGACCACATGAAGGTCTACCTGGCCAAGAACAAGATCAACTTCTATATCATCAACGCCACGAAGATCGCCGCCGAGCTGGGACTGGGTTCGCGCACCAACACGATCATGCAGTCGGCGTTCTTCAAGATCGCCAACGTCATTCCGTTCGACAAGGCCGTCGAGCAGATGAAGAAGGCGATCCAGAAGTCCTACGGCAAGAAGGGCGAGGATATCGTCAACATGAACTATGCGGCCGTGGACGCCGGCGGCGATGCCGTCGTTAAGGTCGAGATTCCTGCCGAGTGGGCTTCGATCGAGGACAAGGGCTTCGTGCATGTTTCGGACGCTTCGTGTCCCGAATTCGTGCGCAAGATCGTCGAGCCGATCAACGGCCTGAAGGGCGACGACCTGCCCGTATCGGCCTTTACGGGCCGTGAGGACGGTACGTGGGAGAACGGTACGGCCGCCTACGAGAAGCGCGGCATCGCCGTGAACGTGCCCGAATGGAAGATCGAGAACTGTATCCAGTGCAACCAGTGCGCCTATGTCTGCCCGCACGCCGTGATCCGTCCGTTCCTCGCAACGGAGGCCGAAGCTGCCGCTTCGGGCGTAGAGTGGAAGCAGGGTCTGGGCGAGACGAAGGACTACAAGTTCCGCATCCAGATTTCGCCGCTCGACTGTACGGGCTGCAGCAACTGCGTGGACGTTTGCCCCGCCAAGGAGAAGGCGCTGGTGATGAAACCGCTCGAATCGCAGCTGCCCCAGCAGAGGAATTGGGATTATATCGTAAAGAACATCGGCTACAAGCAGGTCGTGGACAAGACCAAGAGCGTCAAGAACCTGCAGTTCGCGCAACCGCTCTTCGAGTTCTCAGGCGCCTGCGCAGGCTGCGGCGAGACTCCCTATATCAAGGCTATTTCGCAGCTGTTCGGCGAGAAGATGATGGTGGCCAACGCCACGGGCTGTACCTCGATTTATTCGGGTTCGGCTCCTTCGACGCCGTACTGCACCAATGACAAGGGACAGGGTCCCGCATGGGCCAACTCCCTCTTCGAGGACAACGCCGAGTTCGGTCTGGGTATGCACGTGGGCGTCGAGAAACTCCGCGACCGTATTCAGGAGTCGATGGAGCAGGCGATCGCAGGCTGCACGAAGTGCTCGGACGAGCTGAAGGGCGTCATGCAGGAGTGGATCGCCGCGCGCGGTTCGTCGGCCAAGTCGGCCGAGGTTTCGGCCCGCCTGATCCCGATGATGGAGGCCTGCGGTTGCGACTACTGCAAGGGCATTCTCGAAATGAAGGACTGGCTGGTGAAGAAGTCGCAGTGGATCATCGGCGGCGACGGCTGGGGTTACGACATCGGCTTCGGCGGCGTGGACCACGTGCTGGCTTCGGGTCTGGATGTGAATATTCTGGTCGTGGATACCGAGGTTTACTCGAATACCGGCGGGCCGTTGTCGCAAACCACGCCCCCGGCAGGCTACGGCAAGTTCGCGTCGGCCGGTAAGCGTATCCGCAAGAAGGATCTCGGCGCTATTGCCATGACCTACGGTTACGTATACGTGGCGCAGGTTTCGATCGGCGCGTCGCAGATGCAGCTCTTCAACGTGCTGAAGGAGGCCGAGGCTTATCCCGGACCGTCGCTCGTGATCGCTTACGCGCCGTGTATCAACCACGGCATCAAGGGCGGCATGACGCGCACGCAGACCGTGGGCAAGGAGGCCGTAGCCTGCGGCTACTGGCACCTGTGGCACTACAATCCGCTGCTTGAGGAGCAGGGCAAGAACCCGTTCGTGCTCGATTCGAAAGAGCCGGATTGGTCGAAGTTCCGCGAATTCCTGCTGAAGGAGGTGCGCTACACCTCGCTCCAGAAGTCGTTCCCTGCCGAGGCCGACGAACTGTTCGCCGCTGCGGAGGAGAACGCCAAGTGGCGTTACAACGGCTACAAGCGTCTCGCGCAGATGGAGTACTAACCGTCTGTTCCCGCTGTAAGGGTCGCATCCCACACGGGGTGCGGCCTTTTTTGGGCGGTATTCCGCGAACGCCCGAAGCGTCGCCGGCGTTGGAAGGCCGTGCTTTCATCCTTTTCGGCAGCCGGTTGTTGCGCAACCCGAATATATTGCCTATATTTGTCTGACGGAAACAGGCCCGAGGCGAAGAAACGCTTTTCTCTGCTCGCCGCCGTTTGATCGTCTGCTGTGCCTTGCGGATTGGATGCACGCCGTGCGCCCTTGCCGCC
>OGQZ01000993.1_pt1 | contig 22985 bp, 19 predicted proteins | sample 1553321 | NCBI WGS metagenome assembly OGQZ01 (sample SAMEA2579958, study PRJEB22360) | human gut metagenome | reverse complement strand
ATACCACACATTATCCTCAATATATATAGTAGCTATTTAATTTACGCTATACTAGTGTATTATATTATTTAAAATATTCGTCCTAAATAATAATATAATACACTAGAACATTCGTTCTTTCAATAACTATTTGTTTAATATCGACATCATAAGTAAAGGCTGAATGCTCACACAGGAGCCTTCAGCCCAATAGTAGTTCCACTTAAAATCTCAATTAATTTAAAATCTTGTCAAATATGCTAGCTGTTTTTTTAATTGATACACAATCGCATCACTAAATCCAGCGTATCGTCCTTTCTCATCTACACTTTTAAATTTATCCAATAACCTCTGACATTCATCCTCTGTAAGTTCATCCATTGCCCCTGAAGCCCACACCGCCGCTGTTCTTGCTGCATTTAACTGTTCCGTATCCAAGTTTAATAACTCAATTGTATACGCAGCCCGTTCATTTCCGTCAGCAGCTTTAATCTTTCCTCTATCATTAAATTCGAATAACGATTCACAATTTTCTTCCAATGGAGAAACAAATAATTCTTCATCAAATATATTGTCTTTGCTATGCCCACAATTTTCTTCCCGATCATGGTATCCCTGACAAGACGCTAACAAATTTTCATATTCTAACGACATTGCTCTATACTCATCCCTTTCTTTCGGACGAATATGCTCAATATGCGAATTGTCTGTCCTAATAGGTTTACAGCAGTAGCAACAAATATGTCCTTGCTCCGATATCAAACTATTTTTCAGGAAAATCTTATGGGGTAGATTTTCGACTTCATTTAAATCAGAATACCTCGGCACTCTTCCATTTTTATTTTTAAATTTACTTTTCCACTGCAAGATTTCCTGCGGCTCATCATTTTTGTATATCGTTTTCATGTTATCGTTTCCTATGAATTAGTGTTCTGGCACGAACAACTTCCACGTTCATTTCATCTGTAATTCTTGCCAACTGGTCAACAAGTTCTTCTGCCTGATCAAAATTTTCGTTTTCAATGCAATTATAGATTTCATCAATTAGCTTTTGGGTTTCCTCATTTAAAATATCTGTATGCATAAAATCACGCATAATGTGATTAATATCCCATCCATTCATAGGATCCTGTTTCCGTACATTTATAGCATTTCCATCTTGATAAATTTCAAATATATTTGCTTCATCTTTAATCTCGCTAAGAACTTTAGGTGAATGTGTAGTAACTATAAACTGAATATTTGGAAATGTGCGGAATAGAAGAGGCATCATACGTCCCTGCCACGAAGGATGCAGATGTAAATCGACCTCATCAATCAATACGACTCCTTCTCCCTCCAATGGATTCTCTCTACCAGGATTCGCAATTGCCAATTTTCGCGCCAGATCCCCCGTCATCGCCAATACACACTTTTCGCCTTCCGATAATTGGGCAATACTTAATTCTGTATGGTGTTTTACAGCGACCATCTGCGCATCTTCATCATCAATTTTAATTTTAATATCAGAAAAATCATTATCCAAAATCTTTAAAATAGCATCTCGCACCGCGGATAACTGTGCATCCTTAAAAGACTCTTTCTCCACTCTTTTACTATTCTCATACTCCTGCCGTCCCCGAAACCATTCAAAAAACAATTGAAAATTGATAGTTGGATCAAAAACATCTCTCAAAGCCTCCAATTTCCCAGCTAAATTTATATCCTTCTCCAAAAACTTATTTCTGCGATCTGCTACATAACGATTTACACCATATGACGCATATATTGGCATATTACTTTTGTTAAATACTAAAACTCTGGTACTCTCCCTTTCCCTATCGGACTCATCCGTTTCTTCCTCTTCCAAACTCATATATTGTCCCACATATAATCTCCTGAATTGATCAACTATGCGCTTTGCATCCATTCCCGAATGTATCCTTCTGCCATTTTGCTCCGCGCTACGAAAATAAGAGTATACTGTATGATCTATATTTAACTGCATAGATATACGGGCTGCCTGAGCACCTATTTTTATATCAGAATCTTCAATTTTCACCTTGCTATCTCTACCAAGATCTGACGCTGTCAGCATACTTAGTATTCTGAAGAATAGAACACTACATGCCTGCAAAATGGTTGATTTTCCCATACCGTTAATACCATAAATAACCGCCGATTTACCATCTAAAATCAGATTTGCATGTGCTATTCCACGAAAATTCGTTAATTCCAAACTTTGAATTTCCATCTGCTTATCAGCTCCCATATTTGTATCCTTTCATTTTTCGCTCAAAATCATATTTTTAACTATTTACACTACTAATTATATGTGAAAAACAATTTATTATCAATTCCTACATTAATGCTATATCAAATAATCACCTACTGTTTCATAACGTTCTTTATCGAATATAACTTATTCTATATCTACTTCTCATTATCCTCAGTTCTCTGCTTTTCAAGCTTCTTATCTAATCGCCGCTTTTCGCTCTCATACGATAATATTGATATCGTATCATCTAGCGGCGCTTTTGCACAATTATGATAATGCTTCATCATCATTCCATAATACGGTTTCTTACGTATGCTCTTCTCAAGAAGATCCAGACTCTCCGCTATATCCAGACAACATTGACTTAACTGCCAGCTCACAAACGGTCTTTTCTCCAATTCCATCTGTCTGTCAAATTCTTCATTCTGTGCTCGAAATATTTCCTCTTCATCCGGTTCCGAAAAATCAACTTCATCATAGTCAATATCCTCCGGGTCGTCCGCTTCTGTTTCTTCCATGCGATCTATCTCATCCCGATAACTATCAAGCCCTTTCTGTGATATATCATAATTTTCCATAAACTTTGAAAGCAAAAACGAATCTGCAAGAATTGAATCTGCATATTGATCACATGCCTTTTGACTTTCTTCACTGGATAGGTGATGTCTTATCCAATCAGGCATATTTTTTATAATATCCGCTGGATAGATCGACTTCAAATATTCTTCATCCGGATGATTAAGCGCATCATACAACATTGGTGACATCATAACACGTTCCCGTATAGCAAATTGAATCTGCTTATATGCTGAAAAAAGGACTAACAACTCCTCATTTTCCGCATCACTCAGGAATTCCTTTTTCTCATCAAGAGTCTGTCTCAGTACCGGAATTAAATCCGGTAATTGTTTCCATGTTATCTGAATGACATCCTTCGGTGCCTTTTTATCCTCTATGCCACCTGCTGCTACAAACTCATCGTATGCTTTCTTCTCCGCCCTCTGATGCGGAGTTTGTTGCATCATGATCTGCTTATCCCCCTCATATTTCATAACTGCCAAGTAATAGTCCTGCAACTCATACCACGCCAGCTTATTATGCCTGTAATTATTAGACATTTCCACAACAAATGTAACAAAAAAGGACGCAATCGCACCTGTAGTCAACGCATACACCATATTATAACTACCGGAATCTTGCGGTGTAAATGCCATCACAATTCCAAGTATAACAATAACAATCACCGAAATAACTGCACAGGCAATCAATGTTGTTCTGGGATAAAAAGCAAAAGTCAAAAATTGCATTGCCTCTTTTATCCTATACTTTATTTTCTTATATACATCCAGAGCACTCTCCTGTTCTTTATCACATGATGTCCCCTGTGTCTTGCCATATACACATTGTTCTACCAAATAGTATTTGTAATCCTTGCAAACCCGATCATACAAATAATCTCCTGATAATTTTTCTTCTACTTTTGGAATATAAGTTCCTAATATTTCTACCACAATAACCACAATGCCCACATATTTTGACCATCTACTTGCTATTAGTTCAGGCCTGTTAGAACATATATAAGAAATTATACTAAATAGAATGATAAAAAGTGTTGCTACCGTTTTATTTACAATTTTCGAAAACCTATAGCTAAAAGAATCACAATAATCCCTCTTGAATAATTCGATACACCTCTCTCTGCAATACAAATCTTTCGGATTCCATTTCTCGCTAAATGCAGCATCTATCGCTTTTACACTCTTTTCATACAATTTACTTTTATAGGATTTGAAAAAATATCTCGAATCTAAAAGACAACCTATGGTACAACTCGCTAAGCAAATTCCAATTCCCCACCACAACCAAATTTCACTAGGAGCCAATTCTAATGTATAAAATATGTATAAAAATGATCCTACCAAAAAAAGTGCCAAATCAACAATCAAAAGTGCTGTGTATAATTTAGGTCTTTTAATTGGTTTGCTTTGATTATAATTATCATAATACACTTTTTTAAACTCTTTTGCGAAATTACATTTCTGATTTTCTATCTTCAAAACATCCGTCCTCGTCATTTACTATTTTCACAAATACTTTCACTTAATAAGATTTTTCCAAAAGTACATTGCATTCCTCAAAATGTTCGCTATATTATATTCCTAATTCCTCATTTAACCAATTTATAATATTATCTCTTCCACATTCTTGATACCACCATCTAATCTTTTTATAAAATTTCTTTGGTAATTTATCATAATCCATTTTGAACTCCTCATCCTTCGACATACTATCATCATTGTCAATCAGAATAGGAATTATTGTATTTCCATGTTCAATACTTTTATCTATTTCATAAGACACATACGTCCGGTTTAATGTTTCTTGGCTAATAAGTAGTATAGTAAACTTAGTTTTTTTAATATTTTCATCCACCCATTTCTTTATGCTTTCTGGATCTTTTCTTTTTGTCTTTTCTTGCACCACCGTGAACATATTTGTTCTATCTTTATTAACCAAGTTAGTAATTTCTTTTGCAATTTTATGGTCACTTTGATAATGATAACTTAAAAAAACACCAATTCCTGAAAGCGCAATTTCCGAATATATTTTTTCCTTTAATTCTCTTTCTTTTTGTTCTTTGTGATTAATTAATAATTGCATAATCCCCTGTACCGTTATACTAATCTTATTTTCCATCTCCAGAAAGCTCATCTCTCTAATTTTATTCTTTTGTTTTAATGTATTATATATTTTTTCTGCTGCTAAACCAGTTTTCATTACCGGTATAATATATTTTCCCTCACTCACAGCGATGTCATATTCTTTGTAAGTTCCCGAGTCTTCATCTCCGTAACCGAACACTATTATTGAACAGCTACATTGTTTTATCATTTTTCTTCGAATTTGCTCTTTATCTTCAACATCAAACAAACTACTAATATGTATTTTATCATTTATAACATCAGCACTATTATATTTATCACTCAACAATATCCCTGACAATATATAATTTCCAACTCCTGCCCCAAATCCTGTATATATAGAAAAATCATTGTCACAAAGATTTTTTCCTAATAGCGTAAGAAAACTTTCTGCTGGATTTAAATTAGAAACAATATCCTTTTCCATATCAAAGCACTTGTAATCCGATAAATCATCCGGATCAATTCCACCCGAAACAAATACATTATTTGTTATATAGTTATTGTACAAATATTGTAACATTAAAGTAATTTCTTCATAACTATTAATTAAAATAGTTAATATACCATCCTGGGCCATAGCTGCTATTCTAAGCTCCTGATAATTTTTATCTTGAATATATTGTTTAATACGCTCACGATTCAATTTATTTTTCTTATCTAAATAGTCCATTAATTGAACCCTTCGCATAAAGCAATAATGTGTCTGAGGTGCTTTCCCCTTTAATGATTGTTTAGCAATACTCAATATCCTTTCCAAATTTGGATCATTAAAACTAAATCCAATAAAAACAAATGTTTTTCTTATCAACTCCACAGAAAGTAACTTTGTGAACACATCTCTCTCTATATCATATGTTTGATAATCCTTTTTTGTTAATACTACATCATCTGGCGAGTCTTTATCACCATGCATTTTATATATAGTTACCTCACGTTCCAACTTATGATATTTAAAATCTTCTGATTTCACTATTTTTTGGTATTTCTTTCCTTGTTTTTCTAAGGATTGTTCAATAACATCATCATAGTTTGTCGTCCAGAATTCTGTAATTGGCATCTTTGCCAGCCAATTAGCATTTTCATTATTTTTAGGGACTTTATCAAATTCATTAAAAACAAGCGAATTTAGTCCTTGGCGATTATATTTATCAACATAATATTGTGCAATGGCAGTCAACTCAATATCTGAATTTAATCTTAACTGTTTACTAATTGGCTCTAATAATTTTTTCCAATCTACATATCCTGATGCAACAGACAGCCCCGCCCCAGCAAATATCGAAACATCTCCCAATTTCATTCTTCTTGTTATTTCATCCAAATATGATACATTTTTTTCTATTATCGAATCCAAATAGTCTTCTTCTATTATCTCTCTATAACCCATATCTTAACTCTCCGCTTCATTAAAAAACCTATACATATCGTTTTGTTCATTAAACACTCTTCCCATAATAGCAAAAAAATAATATTCCCTAACTTTCTCTAATATTCTATCCTTTAACCAAATTAAACATAACTTATATTTTCCAAATCAAAAAAAATTTAAACCACTTCCCCAAACGTGTCCGGTCTCCCCTTATCAAACACCTCATTACAAGTCATCACCGTGACCAGATTCTCCGTCTCGCTCAAGTTAATAATATTATGCGTCCATCCCGGAATCATATAGACCGCCTCGATCTTCTCTCCGCTTACCTCAAACTCCACCATTTCACCGGTATTAATATTTCGTTCCTGAATCAATCCATGCCCTGCCACAACGATAAACAGCTCCCATTTGCTGTTATGCCAATGCTGTCCCTTTGTAATTCCCGGCTTACTGATATTAATGGAAACCTGTCCGCAGTCTTGCGTATGCACAAGCTCCGTAAAAGAACCGCGATCATCCACATTCATTTTCAAAGGATATGCGAACTTTTCTTTTGGAAGATATGTAAGATATAGACTAAACAGCTTCTTTGCAAATGAACCATTCGGCATCTTCGGCATCATCAATGTTTCCGGTTGCATCTTAAATTGTTCAAGCAAATCAACAATTTCGCCCAATGTCACCTTATGTGTAACCGGCACACAGCAATACGCTCCCTGGTCGCATAAAACAGCTTCCACACCATCGAATGTACAATGCTGTTCCCTGCCTTCCAGCAGATCAAACATCCCCTCTACCAAATCATCAATATACAAAAGCTCCAACTCTGTCGAACGATCGTTTACTGTATACGGTTCATTGTTCGCAACTGCCCAGCAAAAAGTTGAGACAGCTGAATTATACTTTGGTCGGCTATGCCCCATTAGATTCGGGAAACGATAGACTGCAATCCTGACACCATTTTCTTTTCCATAATCAAAAAGCAGTTGTTCGCCGGCAAGTTTGCTTCTTCCATATTCGGAATCACCAAATCTTCCCGCCAACGTTGCCTGTATAGAAGACGAAAGCATAATTGTTGCTCTATTTTGGTACTTCTTTAAGCAATTTAGCAACTCCAACGTAAAACCAAAGTTTCCCTTCATAAAATCATCTGGATTTTCCGGTCGATTCACTCCGGCCAAATGAAAAACAAAGTCTGCATGTTTACAGTAATTCTCCAATTCCTCTTTCGTAGAGTCTATATCATATTCGTAAATTTCATCTATATGAATCGCAGGTCTTGTCTGATTTTTATGATCTCTAATATTTTTCAAGTTATTTACAAGAGCAGTTCCTACCATACCTCTTGCACCTGTAACCAAAATGTTCATCAATTGCCTCCACGTCTGTCTCAAAATGCTATCTAAATCGTTTATACATCCTTGCGCCATACCATTTTGTTAATAACACCCGTATAACTTTGAATGATCTTTACCACTTTATCTGATACATTTTCATCCACATAATCCGGAACCGGAATTCCCAAATCCCGATTTGCATTCATTTCAACCGCAACATCTACCGCCTGTAATAAGCCTCTTTCATCAATTCCGGACAAAATGAAATCACCTTTGTCCAAAGCCTCAGGTCTCTCTGTCGAAGTACGAATACAAACAGCAGGAAAAGGATGTCCCACTGATGTGAAAAAGGATGACTCTTCCGGCAAAGTCCCAGAATCCGAAACCACGCAGAAAGCATTCATCTGTAAACAATTATAATCATGAAAACCTAACGGTTCATGCTGAATCACCCTCGGATCCAACTGAAATCCTGTAGCTTCAATTCTTTTACGCGAGCGTGGATGACACGAATAAAGAATTGGCATATCATACTTATCTGCCATCTTATTGATTGCATTGAACAATGATGTAAAATTTTTCTCCGTGTCAATATTCTCTTCTCTGTGTGCAGATAACAGAATATACTTTCCTTTTTTCAGGCCAAGCTTTGCATGAATATCTGATGCTTCAATTTCTTCGAAATTATTATGTAACACCTCTGCCATAGGCGATCCCGTCACATAAGTGCGTTCTTTCGGAAGCCCTGTGTCTGCCAGATAACGTCTTGCATGTTCGGAATAAGCCATATTAACATCGGAAATAATATCTACAATTCTTCGATTTGTTTCTTCTGGAAGACACTCATCCTTACAGCGATTTCCCGCTTCCATATGAAAAATCGGAATATGTAATCGTTTCGCCCCTATCACAGAAAGACAGGAATTTGTATCTCCCAGGACAAGTACCGCATCCGGTTGCAACTCTGCCATCACCTTATAAGACTCAGATATAATATTTCCCATCGTCTCACCGAGATCTTGTCCAACCGCATTCAGATAAATTTCCGGATCCGCAAGCTTCAGATCCTTGAAAAACACACCGTTTAGGTTATAATCATAATTCTGTCCGGTATGTACCAGCAACACATCAAAATATTTCCGTGTCTTGTTGATGACCGCTGCGAGACGAATAATCTCCGGTCGCGTGCCAACGATAATCATAAGTTTCAGTTTTCCATTTTCTTTCCATTTTACATCACTATATGAATTCATAGTCAATTTCACACTCTCTTTCAAATGCCTTTAATAGTAATTAACCCATTCTGGCTGCGCATTTACTGATTTTTCAACAGTACTTATCCAATCTGCAACCTGCTGCATTCTATCCGATAACTCATCAAAATCTATCTTTCCATCATCCGCATCATCCCATAATGTCTGCATTGCATATGCGACACCTTCTTTTGGGAAAAAAACGCCATCATGTTCAAGATTTAAGAATAAACTTCCTTCTCCATTCTTCTTGCATTTTCCATTAATGGAAATATGTCTACAATCCCAACCATCAACAGTTCTTTCAATCGTGTATATATCCTTATGGCCCCAACGTCTCGTATATACTTCAAAATTCATTTTTTTATTCAACGAAGCATCACTACTATTTGACAGAACAATTCCTTTATTCTTTATTTCATTCAATAATGCAGTTAAACAATCCGGATGATCATAAAACTCAACCATGTTGTTTTCAGGATTCACATTTCTATTGTAAAGTAAGTATCTATTAAAAATAGGCAATCTTCCCCAATGAATAATAGGAATGATTTTCTTTAGTTTTTCAAATATTTCTTCATATTGTTGTCCCCAATTTCTTCCATAGGGATCGCGTTCTGACATTTCATAAAAAGTTCCATATATATGAATAAAGTCTGCTTCGGCTGTTTCTAAATATGGAGCTACTGCAGCATATGATTTATAGATCTTGTCTAAAAAATCTGCGAAGTCAGATTTGATTACATAAATTTCGTTCTCTTCCAAAAACAAACTTCTTGCATGATATAAAATATCACTTTCTTTAAATGCAAAAATATCTTTCAATTCGCTTCTCGTAAAAGAATCCCTATCCATTAAAACTTTATGAATTGATTGTTTTGCTATATTTATTTTCAAATTGCGTAATCTAACTTTTCTCCAAGCAATTTCCTCTTCATCAACTTCATCATACTCATATTCCATACATTCTATACCTCTCTTTCTTTACAGTTAATATCAAAACAGGGACAACCACCATGACAAAATTCAAATTCTTCACAATCTTGACATTCTACACTACCATCCTTAATTTTTGTTCTAATATTAACAAATGCTTCTGATGTCTGCCAAATTTTTTCTAATCCACTATTCTGAATGCAATTTCCTTTCTCTCCTGCCCCACACATAAATGAGCAAGGATACATTTCACCAGTTTCAGATATGAACGCTGAAAATCGACCTGCTTCACAATAATCAATGCTTCTAGGATCAATTTTATCCACATGATAAGTCAAATGTGAAATCATACAGCTATCAAATCCTATTTTACATTTATCATACATCAATATTTCATTCAGAAAATCATTTAAATCTTTTCCATTATAAAGAACATTTCTTTTTTTATTACCAACCGGCTTATATGTAAGAAATATAATTGCATTAACATTCTCTATGCATTCATCCTTCAAAAGTTTATTCGCTTCCCCTATATTGTCTGCGTCAAGGACAAAATGAATATTCACAGGTATCCCATACATGTTGCAATTACTAATTACCTGTTTTGCCTCGATATATGGTGCATACCAACTTACTGCAACTGCTCCTGCATACTTTTTCGTTGCTTCATATATTTCGTCATTCATGCCTTGCCCATTTGTTGTATAGGATGGGACGATTCCATAATTTCTTGTCATTTTTAAAAAAGAAATAAAATCAGGATGTTGATTCGGATTACCTCCTCCTAATGCTACTTGAAACACTCCCATTTTTTGAGCTTCCTGCATAATTTTCTCATACAATTCTATGCTCATAAAAGAACCTTCTGTTCCTGATTTTCTATAACAAAAATTGCATTTTCTTTCGCAGTAATTGGTTATCGAAATATCTAATAGTTCTGGTCCGTTACTCTTCCAAAAAGGATTCTTTCCTTTGCTTCCAGTTCTAATTGTTAGTCCCTTTACCTCATCAAATATCGCTCTATATTCTTGATTATCACTCACATATTTCATCTACCAACCACCAATATTCCCATTAAAATAGATATTATCTTCGCACAGCACGAAACTTTCACAACAGAAGAAAATTTCTGCCGAATTTTCCCCATCCGAACGTAATCGCCCATAATATACTGTCCTACCCTCAGAAAGCAATTTCTGTACTGTTTTAACAGTTTCTGTGCTAAATCCTTCCTCAATTAGAAACTCTTCAACTGTCATTCCTCTCCGATACTCATTTGCTACCTCTATAATATTTTGTTTACAGTTGTCTATAGAAAAAAACAAATCTTCAAATATCCTATCCATAGGTGATTTTCCCTCAACTCCAACATTCTTCAAAAAAGATTCTTTATCAAGTTTATCTTTTGTAGATATAATAAACGAAGTTGATGAACTGTTTGTAACAAAATCACTTCTAATTTTCATTTTGCATATACTCCAATGTTTGATTTATAATCCCAAGATTTTCATCCTCATATCCAATAATCTCTTTTATTGAATAATTATTTGTAGCAAATCTCAATTTCCATATAGCTTCACTTTCATTAAGATTTAATGCATCAATCGTTTCTTTTTCAAGTAACTCTTTTTTATATAAGTACTCTGATAATGATTTATATTCATTTGCATAATACTTTCGATATTTTCGTTTCAAATCAATTGCTCCAAATAACATATCTGACAATATCTTAATAACATACTTTTCCGCAAATGATCCTTTACGCATACCGTTGTTTTTATATACTAATTTCAAAATATCCACCATCTTAATTTCAGAATCAGATTTAAGATAATATCCATCCTCTATATGTACAACTTTTAACATAATAGCTTTTATCCCCATATATTTTCCAATGTACTGGTAACACTAACATAATCCACATCGTTCTGAACCCTTGCATATAATCTGTGAACGTTATCATCACTTGACTTATCAATAAGCTTCGCAACGATTTTACAAATACTTATACTAAGAATTCTAGGAATCTCTTGCAGTCTCAAAAAATCTCCTGCTATTTGAGTAATCACATCTGAATAATTTTCATATGCTTTTATCCACAAGTATTCGATTTCCTTTGGCAATGTATCATGTAAATAAACAAGTAATTTCAAGAAATCGTAATAGTCCACTCTATCATCCTGATCATCTAACGCACGACTTATCTCATGAACAATCGCGTCACAATAAAACACACAATTCTCTTGTAATATTCTTCGATTATATTTATCATACTGTGTAATTGGAAAATATTTCTTAACGAACAAATCAAAATTTCCGGGATGCAGAGCTAAAATGTCCATAAAAGAAAAAAGCAAATCAATAGATACATTCTTAAAATATTCTCTATTTCTTCTGACAATCAAAAACTTCACAATTTCATTCTGGTGGGATCCTTCTAAAAAATGTTTTCTCCACTTATCTATATCCGTGTTGCTAATGTCTTTATCTTCAAGATTCCAAACATTTTTCCAATATATTTCCTCATATCTTTTATTTTGTTTCAAAATTGGAAGTATATTAGGCACAGATGTCCTTGCCAAAAAAAACAAGTATTTTTCAACACCTTCAAGAATAATCCACTGTTCATCGCACAACTTATTCCATATCATAAGGAAACTCTGTTCTGCTCCCGGTCGTTTAATCAGATACCTTGTCAAGCAGAAATCTCTAAATTCATCAAATGTAAAGCTCATCACTTCTATAAGTTGATCTGTAAACCCTCTTTTAACAATCTGATCCTCTTTGAATATCACATCCGCTTCCAATAAAATATTCAATAATTGTACTTCTTCACTCTTCAGCATATCTCTTGGAATATTATTAAACACCTTGTTTTCAACCATATATTGGCAAATAGAATTCATCATCTTATCAAAAATAACATCTCCACCTGCAACTTTGTTCTTCATTTCATTTTTTTTGTTTTTAAAGTACTCTGAAAACACCGCATATTTATATATGTCATACATATATACCTGACGTTTGCCTTTATTGACCTCGCAAAAAAATCTCAAAAGTAAAGTATCTTCAGATAACATCTTATATGTTTCGTTTACAAGTGTCCCTCGCATGATCTGTACATCGAAATATTGTAAATATCCTTCAAAGATTCTACTAGCAAAACGATCATCATGTTCCAACATATCCAAATGATAAAAACATTCTCCAAGATTTTTCGAATTTAACATTCCAAACCGTTCTTCCAATAACTCCTTTCTCGTCGTCATTACGAATTTTAAAAATGGCTTGTCCATCAGATCAGAAAGCGATTGTTCCATATATATTCCGAAATTACTAAGTGTAGTATTCTCATTCAATCCATCAATAACAACAATAAAAGGAATTCTGCTTTTTTCCCATACTCTAGACAACATTTCTGACACATATTTTTCATCATATTTACCATTTAAAGTTAGTTCTCTAATTATCTTACGAGAAGGTTTTTCACAGAATTCAGTTGCATTATAATATAACGCTGGAATATCATTTTTTAACACAAAATTCTCTGTATAATCACATAAAAAATTAGTTTTTCCTTGCCCCGCATTACGTGTCAGCAAAAGAAATCGGTAATGAAAAAAAGCTAACTGCTCATAAATATCTTTTAATTCCCACTTTAAAAAACTATTGCCATTATATTCTGTCACATACCTTTCTTCTATTGAATTACCCTCTGGCTTCTTAGTCTCCCATTCTTTTAATACAGCGATCGCACTTCGAACTTTTTGTTTCAAAGATTCCAATACATCTTCGTAATCATCTATTGTAATTTCATCTGGATATCTCGTAAAATCTATTGTTCTTCTTCCTTCTTTCTTAAGGAATTGATTTACCTTCGAAAAATCGAGTCCTTGTAAATCATCTACCACTTTGTTAATAAATAAAAGTGGTTTAGAAAAATAGCGGAGCTTATCTTTATAATCGCCTTCCTCTACATATATCTCAGGAATATACTTTGCGCTATTTTTATTCTTTTCAACTGCAGCACAACAAATTTTTCTAGACTTTTGTTTTAATTCAACCATATATTGTGGTTCACATAACGAAGACGCTGGAAGTTTATTTTCAAAAAAAGCACCTGGAAGAAACTTTATCCCTAATACGCCCTGCGAATCCCAGTGTTGTACCTGTAAAATACCAATTGCTCTATTTTGAACTATAACTGGAGATCCTGATAATCCCTGATAATTAGCCGCAGTTCCCACTTCAATTCTTCGTAAAGAAAACAAATCTTCTTTATTATCTGTAGAAAAAATACCAACTCCGCACATAAAATGCTCGTTTAAATCACATGTAATGTATCCTTCGATAGTCCATTTCGATTCTTCTGTTACAACTTCATCTGTAGTAAAAAAGATTTTATTTAATGCAGAATTATATTTCAATTTAAATTTTTCATTTTCAACTAAAAGGATAGCAATGTTTTCATCTGTATACTCTATCTTTGCCAGATAGTCCTGGTTGTCCCACGAAATATACACCGAACCTTCATTGCGAACAACATGCTCCACTGTTAAAACTTTGTTCTCTGCAATGACCATTCCTGTACCATATGAATTTTCTTGTTTCCCCAATACTTTTACAATATTCGAATACACTAATTCCGTTCCTCCCCAATTCTCATAGAATTATCGGACTTTCTCCAAAATGTGCTTTAAAATTATATTTTTTCTGCAGTGATAATATATCTTCTTTTCTTCGTATATTATAATTGAAGAAAATATCTTCCACTTCATTTTGTATTACTCTTGCCAACAAATCATCTTCTGGATGATTTTTTCTTCCATTCGTAGATATTATTGCTTTCTTGAATTCTATCTGTTTCAACATTTCTAAATTTGGACGTAACGTTCCATGATGCGACATTTTAACAAGGTCATATCTGCGTCTTGCTTTTGAAACCCAATCCCCACTTTCAGAATCCCCTAAAAATAACATTGTTTTTTTGCTGTATTCAATTTCCAGAACAATTGACATTCGATTTGCCGCATTCATAGGTGCCTGCTTTGATGTTCCAATCCAAGTTTCTATATCCGGACATGCTGATGATATTTCCGAACATCCCTCACTGCCATTTTCATCTATTCCATAGACTAACATTACTTTTTCCAAATAATCAAGAAACGTCGATTTTTCCAGTCTATATTCTTTACCAAAACAGTCTATCAAATTTTTATCAATCCATTTTGCAAAATTGTCAATTATTTGTTTCCCAGGCGATAACACTTTTACTTTACAATCCCCTATGGGTATTTCTTGTCCCTCTTGAATCAGTCCATTTTCCGATCCTACATTTAAACTATAATGATTTTTCTTGCATATAAGTTCAAAGGACTCCGCATGAGTTGCAGATATAAATCCATCCCCAAAAGCTATAAGTTTTTCCAATTGATTTCGAATATATAAATTTTTCTTGCTAGTTCTTAAATCTAAAGAATCTCGTAAATGCTGCAACACAAGTTTTTTGTTATAACACACCTGGAACAGACAATTAAACCATATATTATCAATATCAATAATCTTCGGTTTTGCACTTTCTCCATTTTCCTGCAAAAAAGCAATTGCACCACCAATATGATCTGCATCCATATGTGTTACAACCAATAAAGAAATCCTGCCTCCATTTTTTTTTAAATTTATGAGCACTGGCCTCAATTCTTTTTCATAAGTAGATTTATATCCACAATCAATAAGTATACATTTTTTGTCTTCTGGTTCAATCAGGAAACAATCTCCTGAAAGAGCTTTAATAAAATGAATTTTGCAGTGCTTTTCTCGCATGTTCATCTTCTTTTGCCCTTCTCAAAATTCAATTTTCTACTTTTCCTCAGCCAATCTTTCCTGTATGTATGCGAGCTTTGCAATCGTTTCTTTCGTTTCCTCAAGATTCAATCTTCTCGTATTGTTACTGTTAAACTCGGTCAGAGTATTTCTCTTCTCGTCACCCTCTTTGAAATACTTATCATAGTTTAATCCACGATTATCTGCCGGCACACGATAGAAGTTTCCCAAGTCAATTGCTTTCGCACATTCCTCATTTGTAAGCAGAGTCTCATACATCTTCTCACCATGGCGAATGCCAATCACCTTGATTTCTTCCTTCTTACCACCGAAAAGTTCACATACCGCCTCTGCCTGTGTCTGAATCGTACATGCAGGTGCTTTCATAATAAGAAGATCTCCATTCTCTCCCTTTTCAAAGGCAAACAAAACCAGATCCACCGCTTCTTCCAGGCTCATGATAAAGCGCGTCATCGATGGTTCCGTTACCGTGATTGGATTTCCGGCCTTAATCTGATCAATCCAAAGAGGAATTACCGATCCTCTGGAACACATAACATTGCCATATCTTGTACAACAGATCTTCGTTTTCCCTGACATACGTGATTTGGCAACCGCCACTTTCTCCTCGATTGCTTTCGTAATTCCCATCGCATTGATCGGATAGGCAGCCTTGTCCGTTGACAAACAGATTACAGATTCTACACCTGCTTCAATGGCCGCAGTCAATACATTATCCGTTCCAATTACATTCGTGCGAACCGCTTCCATAGGAAAGAACTCACATGATGGAACCTGTTTCAAAGCAGCTGCATGAAAAACATAATCTACTCCCTGCATAGCCCCTCTTACTGATGCCAAATCTCTTACATCTCCTATGTAAAACTTGATCTTGTCCGCCACTTCCGGCATCTTTGCCTGAAACTCATGACGCATGTCGTCCTGTTTTTTTTCATCTCTGGAGAAAATTCTGATTTCTCCAATATCGGTTTGCAGAAAACGATTTAATACCGCATTTCCAAAAGAACCGGTTCCTCCGGTAATTAAGAGTGTTTTTTTTTCAAAATCAATCATTTCACTACCTATAACCTTCCATATTGTTACTAGTTTTTTGTTTCCGAAATACTAGTTTTTTGCTTAAAATATAATTCAATACAATAACAATCGCACTCATTATGCTTTTACTAAAGAAGAACGATATTTGTACAATTTCAACTAGTACTATTACACCAAAGTAATCCACTAAAAAAGTTAACAACCTAGCAAAAATGAAACGAATACTCTCAATAGTAAACTTACTAAAAGATTCAAATGGTGTCTTAAAAACAAAAAATTTATTTGTAAAATAGCAAAATATTTTTACAACTACCAACGTAATGATATTTGCAATTTTATAATCAACTCCACACCATACTGTAAACTGAGCAAGTGCGATATTTAAAACAGTACTTAAAACACCCCAAAATATATAACTATATAATTGTTTTTTTCCCATGATATAACCTCTTTACGATTAGATTATGTGAACGATATTTATCATAGTAATTTTCTTCTGGTTGTTTTACTTCACTCTTTTTTATTTTCGTCATTTTTTTCATAATCAATCTTCCTAACATGATATTGAATATCTTCTAATAGCATCCTATTCTTTGCCTGTATATCAGCCATAAACCCTACCATAAAGGTAATATATCCCATAAGCAAAAGAATACAGGCAAGAATTAATGATTGTATGTGTCCACTAGCATTCATTGTTACAAACATAATCAAATATCTTATTGAAAGTATCAAGCCTCCAGTGAATGGAATCATTCCAACTAAAAGGAAAAATTTCAATGGCTTATACATTATATAAGCTCTCACTATGGTCACCATTGATTTTCTTACATATCCAAACATACTGCTAAAAAGTCTAGAAGGTCTTAATTCCTCATTTGTATTAATAGCCACATGCGTCATTGGAATTTTTTCTCTTCCCGCCTGTACTATAGTTTCTAATGTATATGTATATTCATTAGTTACATTTATTCTCAATGCCGCTTCTCTGCTCATTGCCCTAAAACCGCTTGGCGCATCTGGTATATCTGTATTTGAAGCAACCCTGACTACCCAACTTCCAAAATGCTGAAGTTTTTTCTTCAATGGTGAAAAATGTTCTGTTGAATCAATTGGCCTATCGCCTATTACAATATCGGCTTTGCCATCAATAATAGGTCTTACTAATTTTTCAATATCTTGGCCATAATATTGATTATCAGCGTCTGTATTCACAATAATATCTGCTCCATTTCTCAGACAGGAATCAAGACCTGCCATAAAACCTTTGGCCAATCCTCTATTCTTTTTAAAATTTACAATATAATGTACTCCCCACCGTTTTGCCACTTCAACCGTATTATCCTTACTTCCATCATTAATAATCAAATATTCTATTTTATCTATCCCTTCAATATGTTTAGGCAATTCATTTAATGCAATTTCTAATGTTTCTGCTTCATTATAACACGGAATTTGTATTATCAGTTTCATTTCAAGACACCTCTTTTCTCTGGTATAATCATCTCTGAAAGCTCATTTGTTTTTTCATAGTTAGTTTCCTCATTAGCATTTACATTACAACTCTATATTTATAGAAGTCAAATTTTTAAAATTATACAATACTAAACTACTATCTTCACTATTCGTATCTTCTTTGTCAATTTTATACATACAATATCCATCTATATACTCATAAGGTAAAATTTGTCCATCAAGTACCAAAATTATATTAGAAGGCTTCTCTTTACAACTAACTCTTATTTTCCTATCCCCCTTAATATCTCAATTTCATCACAATTTGTTTGTTTTTCAAAATCAGACTCATCAAATTTTAGGTACAATATATTTGATTGTGAATCTTCTACAATGTTATTTGATATGCTATTATATTTCTTCATATCCACTTCATCTTTGTTAATTGTAAAAAAATTGACTCTATCTAAAGATAACCCCATTGGATATTCACTAAATCCCGCTTGCAAAAACCACATTTCTGCATTCATAGGTTTATACAATAAAAAAGCATAGTTTTGCATAGATCCAATGTACTTCTGTTCATCTGTAGAGTATACACTTACATCCATATCTCCATATTGTTCAATTAATTTTTGGGTAGTCCTTATATAATTATGATTTTCAGAATAAAAATCACTTGCATTTACAGAACAAAATATATTGCATGCTGAAAAAATCAACCAACAAACTAATAAACTTCTCTTCCCCCATATCTGAGTTACTATAATAGCTATACTTACCAAACCAACAAACAAGCTTCCTAATTTTAAGAATGCAATATTCTCTAGTCCCCTCAGCGAAAACAACCAATCATTCTCATGCTTATACAAAACTTCATTGTATAATATTTCATAACTAAATACCGTGCATGCAATTAGAATAACTATATTTAAAAGCTTTCTAACCACATTATTCTTTTCCCTACGTTTTAGTACATTGCTATGTTCAATACATACTGCATAAACAATAATTTCATTCAAAGCAATGTATGCAACATATCGTCCTAATAATTTGAGCATCTTCCCCCCCTCATTATAATCAATGAAAGAAGAATGTCTTGCTGCCACAAAAATCAATCCGATAGATATCATTCTTATAAAGATAATATTTGCCTTAACATTTTTTGGTATATCATAGTTTTTTATGTTCTCTCCAAACACCAACCCCGCCGATAAAAAAGCATATGCTAAATAACAAATAATCCACTTAATTTCTGGAACCATTTTGTAATGCGTATTTTCAGGTCCAGAACCGCTCTTAAATCCTAATGAAGATTTTACAATATCCACATTTATAATCTGCCCTGATTTTATACAATAAATTAATACAACCGCACTAAGTACTGCAAGTATAGTCAAACCATATCCTACGATGCAAACCATTCCCTGCCGCAACAACTTTTTATTTTTGTTACTAATATACGAACTAAACCAAAAAATAAACCATATCGGAATTAATATTATAGATAAGTATTTTGTTTCATACAAAATTACAGCTAAGAAGCCAGCAATAACGCTATATAACAATTTTGTTTTTAATATAATGTGACTATCAACTAACATTTTTCGATTTTTTGCATACCATAAAATTGTAGTGACTAATAATGGCGCAAATAAATTTTCTGCCATCAACCAATCTGAATACAAAAAATAACTCGGAGAAAATGCAATTAGTGTTAATACTAATTTTCTATTTTGTATATTTTCAATTAAATCTGATAATAAATTTAATATAATTCCAAGAAAGATTGATTTTAACAAAATATTTATGAATAACATTGCATAATAAAAATATTTTCCGAAAATGAAAGATACTGATAATACTAATGGATAAACAAATGGGTAGTGAAACGAACTAACCGCATTTCCATTAAAAATATCTAATGCTAATTGTTTATATGTATATTCATCACTAACGCTTACACATGGTTCTTTTGCAAACACATAAATCAATTGCAATATAAACCATATAAATATAATATATTTTTCTCTAGATAATATCTTTTTCATCAAATTTCCTCATTCATTTGTTCTTTTTTAATAAAATGATTTTACTAAAGCTATATGTTAACGCAAAAAAGACAATTGGAACGGCAGACATCAAAACTCGATTGCATGAATCACCATATCCATTTCTCAATGGTTGTTTTCTTCCTAAACACAATGCCAAATTAACTAAAACATATCCTGCCGAAAACACTAACCAATAATTATTTTCTTTTTTCGATATAATAAATAGTATTAGCACCAGAAACATAATCGGTATAATTCCCCAATATTGAGTTGTCAAATTAAACCACATACTTTTTATACTTGTAATAAATTTTTGCCTATCTATAAAATAAATGATTGCATATAAAATAGGTGATCCTATAAATAACAATATAACTATTCTATCTCTTATATAGGAAAAAAACTTCTTATTTATAAAAAAAGAATAAACCACGCAGCCAATAAGTGCAACAATCATAATCCCTTGTATTTGAAGGGTAAACATTGAATCATACACTTCTTTATCGCTAATAAATTGCTGATAATCTAATTCTAGCAAATAAACAATCTGCAATACTGCCATAGGTATAGACAATATCAACAGTTCCTTCTTATTCATCGGTAGAATGCTTACTATACAAACCATACAAGCCATACAAACGCACATTTCTGCCCGGCTAAGTGTTAACCATGCAACAATCATTGATAATAATATCAACAACGCTATATTTTGCCTCTCTTGCGTTATATATAATTCTAAACCTATCATTAAGAAAAAAATATATACCATACAATATGTATTTGAAATTATCCAAAAAGCCATTAATTCAAATGCTGGCATAACTATTAGCATGATTGTAATTAATATTGCAAACATTGTTGCATTTTTATTTTTCATCCCAAGTTTCATAATCTGTCTTCTTATGCTAACCAGAAAACAAGCAATAAAACTAACTATAAGAAGATTATGAATAACTATTATAGTTTCAAATCCACAAAAACATGCCAATGAGCTTAATAATGCAGCTGAAACTCCTGTCCATGTCATAGTTGCACCTGCCGTATCGAAACTTAAACTCCCAGTTTTAGCAATAATTTCACCATATTGCATAACATAATAGTACGAATCTGAAGACATAACAGTTGGAACAATTCCAGTGGAAAAAATTATGGATAATCCCAAACTCCAAATAGAAAATCTACATAATAAACTAAAATTAATTTTTCTCACTGATTTTCTTTTAAAATAAACTATAAGTGTAAACAATATCAAGATAATGCCACTCATAATACATTTCGTATATGGAATCCTAATAAAAAGTACTAACACACTACATGTACACCATACAACGATAGAAATCGGGATTGCCCAAATAGCTTTCATTATATCATTTTGCTTTTCAAATATGCACTGTGCTAATATATATCCCGCAATAAACATTAATACCGCTGCCACAATTTCTTTTACTTTATACCCATCTGTAAGATTATTAACAAGTATAAATAGTTCATTTCCCTCTATATTTTTTTTAGTCATTGAATCAGTATAAATATAAATTCCAATTGCTAGCACACAAAAAAATATAGGCATAATCCATTTTACAATTCTATTCAGATGTCTCATTCCAATAATCCTCTGTCATTAAATATATATTTCCTTTATCGTCATTCATTGCAACCACCTTATCTGCATCATTTATGCCATCTGTGTGAACGTATAATATTGGAATGTCATTTTCTGTGCTACTAGCAATCACTTTATGGTCTACTAATGTTGAATGTATATATGCCAAAGAATATCCTACTTCAACAAAACTTTGTATATTAATGTTATTTTCATTAATATACGCTGGAATGTCACAAGACAAATCCATTTTATTCGAAAAAGCGCCATAATAATCGACGTACCAACTATCCTTACTGCACACACAAGTCTTGCTATTTAATAAGGTATTTAGCAATATATCATTATGATAAATATTTTCACTATTATACCAAACAGAATCTGTAGCTAGGTAATCTTTATTTACATTCGCCACACTAAACACATATTTCCATAATACTTTCGCATCATAAAATATACTTAAAGAAATTGCAGTTATAATTATAATAATACACACTACAAACCTATTTTTTATTTTATGCATAAATCTACTTCACCTGTTTTCTTCGATTATTGACTAATTTAGCAGGAATACCTACATATACACCATTCTCTTGAGTTTCACCCTTTATTAATGCTTTAGAGCCTATCACGCATCCTTTTCTTATATACGAGCCCTTTAAAACTGTTACATTTTGAGCCAACCATACGTCATCTTCTATATATGTATTCTGGCATACCACCCCCATTTTATTCATTGTCTTAACTTCTGCACAAATTTCTGTATTATGATCTGTATTTGTAATATAACACATAGGCGCAATCATACAATCTGCTCCAATATGTACCTCATGTCCCTTTTCTGAATATATCACTGTATTATTGCACAAAAAAGTATTGTCACCAATATAAATATCCCCCTCACCATGCAACATAACGCCTGGATATAATGTAACATTTTTTCCCACATGAACTCTAGGATTTCTCAAATAAACTTTACCTACAATGGATAAATTGTCTATTTTTTCACCGCCTAAATATCCTTCAAAACATTTTTTTCGATAATATCTAGTCCATCTGTCAATAACCCTACTACATTGATAAATAAAATTTATTTTCATTTTTCCTTGTATGATAATTAGGAAGTTAATTATCACATATTTCCTTTCTTTTAAT
>OGQZ01000985.1_pt1 | contig 23071 bp, 20 predicted proteins | sample 1553321 | NCBI WGS metagenome assembly OGQZ01 (sample SAMEA2579958, study PRJEB22360) | human gut metagenome | reverse complement strand
TACGCATTGACTTCAAGTGGCCTTTAAGCAGTATAATAAAGATACCAATTATTGAAAGGATGGATTTTTTATGAACACAATTTCTCCAGAAGTAAAAACTGCACTTGTAACAGGAACGGATCATGGTGTTGGATTTTCTCTTGCCAAAAAGCTTCTCTCGCGCGGCTATTTTGTAATCGCAGTTCGCATAGATGAAACAGAAAAGCAAATTGATGCTTTACAATCTTCATATCCAAATCAAATGGCAATTGTCTGCGCCGATATCGGAAGTGATGAGAGTGTTTTTAAGGCTTCAAATGATATCAAAAACATGACTGATCACATTGACCTGTTAATCAACTGTGCCGGGATACTTGGTGACATGAGCAAAAATCTCGGTGACGATCTTGATTTTGATGAAATAATGCGCGTGATAAATGTAAATGCCATCGGTACACTTCGCATAACCAATGCTCTTTTTTCACTTGTATTAAACAGTAGCAAAAAAACTATTGTAAATATTTCTTCTGAGGCCGGAAGCATTGCCGATTGTTGGCGCACTGGATGGTTTGGCTATTGTATGTCTAAGGCAGCCAACAACATGCAGTCTGCTCTTGTTCACACTGACTTAACCCAGCGGCAAGCCACTGTGGTTCCATTGACGGAGTTCTAGTGTCTGCGTACATCGCAAGGACTTTGGCAGACACATCTGTTCCGGAGCAACAAAACTCGCGAACAAGCAGTCCTACGACCACATTTGTGTCGATTCGATGGAACTGAATCTTCACATTCGCGTTCTCTGGGCCACAAGATCTCCCAGATGGATACTAAGTCAAATACCCGGGGCTATGAAATTAAACGGTACGAATACCGGAATTCATAATCTTTTTTCCTGAACGAATGATTTCTTCAATCATGTTCTCATCCCAGGAGCAAGCCCCTGGGTTTTCGCCTAAAACTTTTATAACGGTTTTTCCAGTACTAGTGATCCAGATTTTTGTGGCATTAGAAGTTGCACGACCTTCCGAAATGTGAACATGAATCGGTTCAAGCGGATCACTTTCGTTTGACCAGAAATAAATGCTATATGGTACAATTCTAAAAATTTGAGGCATTTAAGATACCTCCATCCTGAGAAAATTCGATGATGAGGTGAGCATTGTTACGAATAAGTTGCTTAAAGTAAGCCATCTCGGAATCGGAATAGCCCTCAATATTTTCCCATTTGTATTCAGGTAGCCAACAGGTTGCACTGTGGAAGCCACCAAAATTATCTGGTGTTTCGATATACACCTTTACTTTTCCATCTAGTTTCATTTCAGAATGGGTAATTTCTGTATCATCGTTTAATGTCATGAATGGATACATCATGATAAAGCCCCCTTTCTCAAATCGGGGACGGGGAAAAGTGGCTCCCTGTCCCCACTGGCTCTTTTTGACTTTAATTACTAATTAGTTTTCCTTTTTCTCCATTGCAACCTTAAATTCGTCAAGCGTCATCTTTGCACACTGAGCGGCAGTTTCGATAGGCAGAAGATTTTGCATAACAAGATCAATTAACTGGTTGATGCGCCCCTGCTCACGATTCTTCTTTAACTCTTCTTCAATTTCTTCCTTCATAAGCTCTCTCAATGCCTCACACATATCCGAAGTCCTCCTTACTTTGTCATAGTTTTTTCTGTTTGCAGCGACACTAACTTGCAATACGGCATCTGCTTTTTCTTTGTCGCCTGGTTCGGTAAAAGCACTTGCTAATTCTGTGAATCTTTGAATATCATCGGTCTGAGCACTTTCTGATAACACTTTAAGACTTTCATGATTCTTAGAATTAAGTTCAATTCATTTCAAGGTAAGTATAATACTAGAATATCTGTTTTGCAACACGATCATAAAAAACTACAAGGATAAAGAAAAGAATCAGTTAGCCACTAACAAATAATGATAGCATGTTTTTTAAAGAAAGTACATGACCAAAATCAAAGAAAAATAGGAAAAAAATATGGTGTTTTGGTCATGTACTTTAAGTGTGATATGTGCTATAAAATAATCAAGGAACTTGAAATCAGTAATTAAAGAATGGTGGTGTGCATATATGAAATCAAGAGTGAGATTAATACCTATTGCATCAATTATTTTAATATCGAGCACATTTTCTTTATCAGGATGCAAATTAAAGAGAGAATTGGAGGTGCCATTTGCAGAAACAACTGTAAATGAAACTGTAATAAGTGATACAAAAATAAATGATATTCAAACATGTGAAGCAAAAGAAACTGAAATAGATGAGACACAAATGCGTGAAACGAAAAAAGATACACTGACAGGTGAGATTGTGTATCTTAAAGCACAAGTATCTGATGCGTTTATTTTAAATGAGCTGACAAATTGCTTTTTAGGCTGTGATGAGACAACGGCACAGGATTATCTGGTGAAGCCATATTATGATTATTTAGAAGAGCAGGGATATATGTCTTCTGGTCAGTATCTTTATGAGAATGAGTTTGAGATATTAAATATATTACAGAATGGTCAATCAAAATTATCTTATATCATATATACAGATAATAAAAATGCTGCGGGTATGTGCTATGACATTTATGATATACCTGGTTTTTTATATAATGGAATCGGTTCCTCAATGGAAAAGCAGTTTCCAAAAGAGGATTTAAAATTATGTACAAGGGAAGAGGCAATTAAACAATGCGAAAAATATGCGGTGGCATGTGGATATAAAGATGCAGACGTACAGGTATATGCAATGACAAAAGAAGCGCTTAACCGTGTCTGTAAAATAAACAATACAACGACGGCTGCTCCAGATCCTAATTTTTATCATCCTTTTTCAGAAGCAGAAAAGTGGAGATTAAATAAGGAGCGTCAGGAGGCATTAGAAAAGGAAGATACCGATCTGGTGCAATCAATTGAACAGAAAATGACGGAACTGAATGAAATTTCGTATATTCAGTGGGAGGAAAAGGATGAAGCATATCTATTGATTTACCGACCGTATGTAAATAATTTGCTTGTGGATGGATGGGGACAGACACTAGTTATTGTGTATGTACCGCAGTTAGAAAAAGCGGTTCTGGTAAAAGGATATTCTCCGGTTCAAGTGAGTAAAAAGCAGGAGAAAAAGCTGATCTCAAAAGAAGTAGCAATATCGACAGCAATGTTGGATAAGGGAATTGAAGATGTGAGTAAATTTAAAATTAAGTCAATAGAACTAGTATATTCAACTAGAGCTGTGCAGTTTGAGGCAGATGAACCGTCGATGAACCCATGTTGGAAAATTAACTATTCTTATCCTGAAATGGCAGAGGATGATGAAGGAAGTATATGGATTGATGCTGTTACAGGATTTGTGAGTAAATATATTGAAAATTTATAAAGATGAATAGAATGATTGGAGGTGAAAAAGATGAATGTAATGAAAATGGATGCAAAACGAAGCATTTGTTCCGTAAAAATGATAATAATAATAGTAGCTCTAGTGTTTACTTTAATTTTTTCATCGTGGGATATGATTAGAGCAAGTAAAAAAGATATTTCTGCGTATGGTGTAATTGATATGCTAGGTACAGCACTAATGATGGATAAATTTAAGGTGTTAATGGTAATGTTCACGGCTGGAATTTATACAGCTGGATTTTGTTATGATTTCAAACATCATTATATTCGCATGATACTTGCAAGAACGGATTTAATAAGTTACAGCATATCAAAATTTATTGTAAATACAGTTGCAGTTGTTTTTGCATGTATTGCTTCATTTTATTTATTTTTAGTTGTGGCAGTTGGCTTTTTAGGGGCAAACCTAACACAGATTAAAACGGTTCCGTGCTATTATCAAATAGGATATAAGTTTCCAGTTTTGTATATTGGAATGATGGGGTTGCAGTTTGGAATGGTCTGCGCAATGAGCTGCGCAGTTGGAATGCTGTTTTCAGTATTTCAGCCAAATACGTTTGTTTGCATTGGAATTTCAGGAATGGTATTTTTCTCTGCAATCTCATACATTCCGTTAGGTTCGATATTCGATGTCTATAATTTGATTAGTATGCAACCGACATTGCCAGCAGGACAAGAAACATTGCAAGGAATTATGTTTTTATGGGGAATGTTATATCCAATTTGTGTAATTCTTATTTGTACATATCTATTTTATTGGAGAATGAAATGGAGGGAGCAGAATGGATTATTGTAGATCGGTATTGGCTGTAGCGGGAGCAAATTTTAGGCGACTAAAGCGTGATGCCAGAGTGTGGTTTATTTTTGTGTTCACAGCACTTTTGATTCATTATTATTTGCGTCCTGTGATCAATTATGGAATTGATACTGGGACAAAAGCACCTATCTATATTATGGAATTGTTGTTTTGCAGTGCAACAATTTCTGTGAAAGCACCTAAGATTTTGTTTTATATTGGAATGCTGTGTCTTTTATGCGATGCTCCTTTTTTTTATCCATTAAAGCCATATATAATTATGAGGAGTAAACGCACTGCATGGTGTGTTGGCGAGTGCATATATATTGTAGGGATGGCATTGTTGTATGCTGCTTTTATATTAATTGTGTCGTCACTTATGATTCTCCCAATTGGAACAATGAGGGATTCATTTTCAGGAGCATTGACTGATATGGTGCTTGGAACAGGAAAGATGCCACTTGGAGAGATTGCGAATATTTATCCGAGTGCTCAATTCTCATCGGAAATGATAAGATATTTGTATCCGTCGGGCGCGATGATGTATACATTTGTGTCAGTTTGGGTTTCATTTTCAATTCTTGGTCTTTTCATGTACTGGGTTAGTTTGATAAGAAGGAATGTAGTGTGTGGAATGGCAATTGCAGGAGCTCTTGTATTTCTTGACCCGATTTTAGTGTGGGCAGCCTGGCCAAATAATTATTGGATATTGGCATTTTCTCCTGTCAGTTGGACAAGTGTTGAACAGTTGAATATTTTGGCAGCAAATCATTTTATCAGCATTCCGTTTGTGATAGCAGCCGATGCATTATTAGTGATTTTTCTATTTATTTTAATATTCCAGACAGCGAAACGAATTTCGCTAAATGGTTTTTTGACGGAGGAGGCGTGATGTGATATGCTTGAAATTGAAAATTTGACAAAAACATTTGGAACACAGACAGTCATTTCTGATATTTCAATGACGCTTGTGTCAGGAAAGATTTATGGATTAGTAGGGAGAAATGGTTCTGGAAAAACAATGCTGATGAAAATGATACTCGGTTTTGTTAGCCCGTCATCTGGTAGTATAAAAATAGAAGGAAAGGTTTTAGGAAAAGATATAAGTATGCCAGATCGAATTGGTGCAATTATAGAGAATCCAGGATTCTTGCCAGAGTATTCAGGATTTAAAAATCTAAAATTCTTGGCAATGATACATCATAAAATTTCAAATGAAGAAATTCGCGATGCAATGCGCATAGTTGGACTTGATCCAGACAGTAAAAAACACGTAGGAAAATATTCGCTCGGAATGCGCCAGCGCCTTGGCATTGCACAGGCGATCATGGAAGATCCAGATATTCTTCTTTTGGATGAGCCGTTAAATGGACTTGACAACGAGGGTGTAGAAGAAATAAGAAAAGTACTTTTATCCCTAAAAGAAAAAGGAAAATTGATTATTTTGGCTAGTCATTCGAAAGAAGATATACAAATCCTTTGCGATACGGTATTTCGGATGGATCATGGGAAAATTATTGCGACGGAGACAAATTAAGCCGATGGGGTCAGAAAGAGGCAGCAGAAAAGTAGGAAAAGCGAAGAGAATGAAGTACAAAATCTTTAAATATTGAGCTTCTGGTATTCTCTTGGTGAGACACCAAAATGCTTTTTAAAGATCTTAGAAAAGTGATATAGGTCTGGATAGCCAACAGAAATTCCAGCAGTGGAGGGAGATTGTCCGTAGACAGTCAAAAGTTCTGCTGCTTTTTCAAGTCGCAGTTGAATCAAATATTTCTGGGGAGAGATGCCCATGCGTTTTTTGAAAAGGTCAGACAGGTAGCTGCGGTTGATATTCAAGCGATCAGCTACCTGCCTGATCGTGATGCCATTGATATACTCAGCATTGATGCAGTTAATTGCCTTTTGCACATAATCAGTGTCAGATTTTGCATTGTCTAATAAAATACTAAAAAATTCCCACAGCTTTGCGCATAAAAAAGCAGTTCTGCCATTTTCCATTTTTTCGCACTGAAGCATTTCCTCAAAAATTTTGCCAGCACTTGGACAGTGAATGATCGGCTTTAAAAGCTGCTCAGGAACGGATTGGTCTGTTGTAAAGCCAATCCAAATATAGCGCCATGGCTTTTTCTGATCGGCTTCATAATAGGTTTTTTCGTATGGTGGGATTACAAAAATGTCCCCAGGCTTGACCGAGTAAGAGATGCCGTCGCGCTCGAAACGACCAAAACCATACACAATATAATGCAAAAGCCAGTGAGTACGCACACTCGGTCCAAAGAAATGACCGGGATCGCAAGTTTCACTGCCAAATTGCATGGGACTAAAATCTTTATAGTGTTGATCAATTACAATTTCACTTTTTATCATCTGATCGTGTTTTCCTTTCACTTGTAGTTTTTGCGGTTTGTTTTATCATTTTTATGTGTTTGTTTTGTTTACATTCATTTCTAACATAATAACAAGTTTTCCAGACAAAAATCAATCCCATTTTAAAAGAAATCTGTTAGAATGAAGACACACAGAAAGACAAGATGTTGGTAGCTTAAGATAGCTAGGAAACATCTTGATGGGTAGAAGAAATCAACTAAAAAAGAAAGGAAAACTACTATGAAAATTACTTTTATGGGTGCTGGAAGCACAGTATTTGCGCGAAATGTAATCGGAGATTGCATGTGTTCAGAGGTGCTAAGAGACAGTACATTTGCTTTGTATGACATCGATGGTGCAAGATTAAAGGAAAGCCAGACCATTTTGGAAGCGATGAGAGAGACAATGGGCGGCTATGGAAAGATTGAGTGTTATCTGGGCGTGGAAAACAGAAAAGAGGCCCTTCGCGGTGCCAATTTTGTTGTAAATGCAATCCAGGTTGGCGGCTATGATCCGTGCACAATCATTGATTTTGAGATTCCAAAGAAATTTGGTCTGAGACAGACAATTGCAGATACGCTTGGAATCGGTGGTATCATGCGTGCACTTAGGACCATTCCGGTGATGAATGATTTTGCAAGAGATATGGCAGAGGTTTGTCCAGATGCTCTGTTTTTAAATTATACAAACCCGATGGCTATGTTAACTGGTTATATGCTTCGCTATACACCGATCCAGACAGTAGGTCTATGCCACAGTGTTCAGGTTTGCTCAGAGACATTATTAAAGGAAGTTGGCATGGAAGACAAATTGGAGGGCAGAAAAGAACTGATTGCAGGAATCAATCATATGGGTTGGCTTCTTGAATTAAAGGACAAAAATGGTGTCGATCTGTATCCAGAGATCAAGTCACGCATTGGAGCAAAAATGGAAGATCCTGAATTTAAGGATAAGGTACGCTTTGACTATATTCGAAACTTTGGCTACTATTGTACTGAGTCAAGTGAACACAATGCGGAGTACAATGGATTTTATATTAAGAGCAAATACCCAGAGTTAATTGATCGCTACAACATTCCACTAGATGAGTATCCGCGCCGCTGTGTCAACCAGATTGATGGTTGGAAGAAGGAATATGCCGAGTTGATGGAGAAGGGTGTGAAGGAACATACACGCTCACGCGAATATGCATCTCATATCATGGAGGCAGTTGTCACCGACAACGCATATCAGATTGGAGGAAATGTATTAAATACCAATCATTTAATTTCCAATCTTCCGGTAGAGGCATGTGTAGAGGTACCGTGCCTTGTCAATGGTTCCGGCATTCATCCGTGCGCAGTTGGATCTCTTCCGGTTCAGTGTGCAGCGATGAATATGACCAATATTAACGTGCAGCTTCTAACAATAGAGGCGGCAAGAACGCATAAGCTAGAGCATGTCTATCAGGCAGCAATGCTTGATCCGCATACTGGCAGTGAGCTTGATATTGACACGATTAAAAAGATGGTAGATGAGTTGATTGCAGCTCACGGAACGTATCTGCCGAAATTCCACTAATAATAAATGCTGTTGATACCAGGGTCTTAAGCTCAAAAATCTAATCGTGCAAGCACGAACGGCTTTTGGAGCTTTTGAAGTTGGCATCAAGTAGATAAAAGCCATGGGAGTCTATTTTCCCATGGCTTTCAATCATTTATCACAAGATTATCTTAGTCCATTTTCGGTGCATTTCCATTTAAGTAGGAGCACAGCAGACGGAAGGTATTTACTACACCGTCCTTGTGGGAGCGCTCATATCCGTGGGAAGCGTAAACACCGGCACCAATAAGACCGTGACGGGCATCCTTTCCTGCACTCAATGCAGCATCGGCATCAGAACCGTAGAACGGATAAATGTCAACAGCATAGTCAATGCTGTCTTTTTTTGCTGCATTTACAAGACCAGTTGTCACCTGATAATTGTAAGGACCGTGACCATCCTTTGCGCAGATGGATACCTGGCGCTCGGTACACTCAAGTCCATCGCCAACACATCCCATATCAACAGAAAGAAGTTCAGTAACATCTTCTGGAATGGAAGCACATGCACCATGACCAACCTCTTCAAATACTGTCATATGCTGATAAACCTTGCGAAGCGGTGTGATGTTATTTTCGCGGATATATTTTGCATAGCCAAGTAAAATTGCAGCGCTTAGCTTGTCATCGAGGAAACGGCTCTTGATGTAGCCAGAGTTGGTTACAACGAGATTTGGATCTGCACAGACAAAACAGCCGTTTGTGATGCCGAGTGCCTTTACGTCATCCTTGGAGGTAACAGGCTCGTCTAAGACAACCTCAACTGACTGGAATGTACGCTGTGTAGTAGAATATTCCTTATTTACATGAAGGGAAGCATCTGCCAGTTGGATGGTTCCCTCATAAATTTGTCCGTCGTAGGTGTAAACGCGGCAGTTATGAGCTTCTGCATTGTTTGCGTTAAATCCGCCTACAGGAGACAGACGTAAACGTCCGTTTGACTTAATCTCAGCGACAACGGCACCAAGTGTATCTACGTGAGCCATGGTAAGAATCGGATCACCCTCACCGCCGATCTCTGCAATTACGCCGCCTTTAACGGTACGCTTTGCGCTATAGCCAAGACGTGCGTACTCCTCTAACAGGTAGTCGGTCACTTTTTTTGTGAAACCAGATGGACTGTCAATTGCCATCAGCTTTTCTAATTGTTCCATGATGTAATCAAGATACTGATTCATGATTTTTCTTTTCTCCTATCAAAATAAAAATGATGTAATGTCTACGAAGTGTGCCACTATTTGATTAATTTTACAATTCGCAAACATTCGTTTCGCCCGATCGGGTGAGCTATGTCCATGATACACAAAATTGAGAAAATGTGCAAGATAAACGTAAGGTATGTTGCCGTGGCTTGATAAAGAAGAATTCTACCATGATCGTACAAAGCAAATAATATTCGAGCAAAAAGAATGAGAAAAACAAGAAAATATCGCATATTTTTCGGTAAAAGATTGGTACAAAATTTTGAACACCGAACAGATTATCGAAAACACATGAAATTTGAGCAAGAAATGGGGAGTAAAAATTTACTCCCTTTCTTTTTTGAAAGTGCTACGCTATACTGCAATCAGACGAAGCGAAAACGAAAAAATAAAAACGAGGGTAAGGAGGTTTGCGATGAAGAAAAAGAAAGGAGGGAGTACACTCCCAAGAAAAAAGAAAGGATTTCGGTTAGCATTTAAAAGCTACTGGCAATTATATGTTTTGGTGTTACCGGCAGTCCTTTACTTTTTGGTTTTCAACTATTTGCCATTATATGGAATCCAGATTGCATTTAAGGATTACAAGGCAGTCAAAGGAATTGCAGGAAGCCCGTGGGTTGGACTAAAGCATTTTAAAAATTTCTTCAATGCTTATTATTTTGACAGATTGATTATCAATACGTTATTATTGAATATTTTAAATCTGGTATTTAGCTTTCCAGTTCCGTTATTGTTATCAATTCTGTTGAATCAGATTCGAAAGCAAAAGGTAAAGCGTGCAATTCAGACAACCATCTATGTACCATATTTTATTTCAACAGTTGTATTAGCTGGTATGCTTTATATCTTCTTATCACCGACAAGTGGTATCTTCAATCATGTCAGACAGGCGATGGGACTAAACCCAATCGACTATATGTCAGAGGCAGCAGCATTCAGACCGATCTACATCATTTCTAATATATGGCAGACGGCAGGATACAGTACAATTCTTTATATTGCGACACTGACTGGAATTGATTTGTCTCTGTACGAGGCAGCAGATATTGACGGAGCAAGCATCTGGCAGAAGATTCGCTATATTGATCTCCCAACTTTGGTTCCAACTGCGATGATGGTTTTCATTTTGGATTGTGGAAAGCTATTAAGCAGCAATACGAACAAGGTACTGGTTTTGCAGACATCTGGAAACATTCCGACATCCGATATTTTGGGTGTATATGTATACACAGTCGGACTTGGAAGCGGACAATTTTCCTATACATCGGCAATTGGTCTTTTTGTAAATGTGATTAACTTTGTTATGATCATTCTGGTAAATACCATTTCCAAGAAGACAGCAGATGTAGGTCTGTTCTAAGAGGAAGGGAGGATTGACGAGATGAAACGTTCTAAGATCAAGCATTCCAGAAGTAATCAGGTGTTTTACATATTTAATACAATCTTCTGGATTATATTTATGTTTTTGATTATTTATCCGCTGTATTTGGTCTGCATTGCGTCAGTATCAGATCCAGATGCGATTGTAGCAGGAAAAGTTATTTGGCATCCAGTTGATTTTTCATTGATTGGATACAAGGCTGTATTAGAGTATACTGAATTCTGGACTTCGTATCGCAACTCATTTATCTATACGATATCAAGTGTGGTCATCAGTATTATCGTGACATTGACAGCAGCATATTCTCTTTCCAGACCGAAATTTCCTGGAAAGGCAGCAATCAATATGTTCTTTGTCATCACAATGTTCTTTAATGGTGGATTGATTCCAACCTTCCTTGTGATGAAAGACATCGGTATGTACAACAATCCGCTGGTTATGGTACTGATGGGCTGTGTATCAGTTTGGAATTTGATGGTGGCAAGAACCTTCATTCAGACCAATATCCCAGAGGAATTGTATGAGGCATCGGCTTTAGACGGCGCTTCTCACTTCCAATATTTTATCAAGGTCGTTATGCCACTTTCGAAGACGATCATCGCAGTGTTAGCTGTCTACTATGGTGTAGCAAAGTGGAATGATTACTTTACTGGACTAGTTTATTTAAAGGATCGTTCTCTCTATCCGCTACAGACAGTGCTTCGTGAGATTTTGGCGACACTTCAAGTGGATATGACAGGAGACTTTATGACAACAATGTCGGAAGATGCGTCGAATTTGGCAGAGGCAACCAGAATTGCCAATGTATCCAAATATTGTATTATTGTATTGGCAACTGGACCAGTTGTTGTGTTATACGCATTTATGCAAAAATATTTTGAAAAGGGTGTTATGATCGGATCGCTGAAGGGATGATTTGCAACAGGCAAATATCAAAGGCGTAAAGATAGAATCAGAAAATCAAAAACAGAAAAGGAAAACAGGAGGAATTCAAAATGAGAAGAAAAATGTATGCAACCGCAATGACCGCAATGCTTGTGACAGGAACACTGATGGGCTTAGCAGTACCGGCAGCAGAGAGAGACGGTGTAACTCTCCATGGAGACAGTACCTATGATTCAATTGAGAAGATCACTGATGAGGATCTGACACTGAAGATTATGTTGGCGATTCGTGACGGCGATACGATCAAGGCACCGGAAGAACTTGCAGCTGTTCAGGATTTGGAGGCATTGACAGGCGTCAACATAGAATGGGAAGTAATTAAAGCTTCTGACTGGTCCATGAAGACAAATCTGATGTTTGCATCAGGTGAAATGCCAGATATCATCATCGCTGTAAACGGACAGGGACAGATTGACTATGAGGAGTATGGTGTGTCTCAGGAACTGGTAATTCCGTTAGATGATTATATCACTGAGGAATTGATGCCAAATTATTACTCTCGTATTCAGGCAGAGGAAAGCGATCCAACAATTAGCCTCGTTGCATCCGATGGAAAGACCTATTCAATTGGATATCTGGTTGGTCAGTATATTTGTGAGGAAGGTCATTACTTCATTAACCGTGATTGGATGAATGAGCTGGGACTGGAAGATCCGACAACGATAGAGGAGCTAACAGAGGTGCTTCGCAAGTTTAAGGAAGCGTATCCAGACTATGTGCCGTATGAGATGGGATTGGATGCTGGCGCATATTATGATTTAAAGTATGTACTTCCAATGTTTGGTATTCCAAATTCTGATAAATGGCTGTATATTGATGAGGATAAGAAGGTGCAGTTTGCACCAGTACAGCAGGGATTCCGCGATTGTGTCGAGTGGTTGTCAGAGTGCTATGCGGAAGGATTGTTAGATCCAGAGTGTCTGTCACAGGATGGCAATACACTTCAGACAAAGCTATCCGAAGGAAATGTTGGCTTTTTTACAGCATGGAGATTAAAGGCCATGGGATGGGATGATGGAGTTGCAGCAAACAGCGAGTGTATTCTTCCACCGTCAGTAGATGGAAAGGGAGCCTATATGGATCGCTATCTGGAGCTGGCTCGTCCGTGTGCATTTATCACAGCAACCAATGAGCATGTAGAGGAGTCAATTCGCCTTCTGGATGCGATGATGGATACTGAGATGCAGGCAGATCTGTACTACGGTCCTCAGAATCCGACAGAGGGAACCGGTTGGGTATACGATGAGGAAAACGGAAAGATTAACACAGTGACAGTAAGCGATGTGACTGTGAAAAATCAGATTGACTGCAACACTCAGTTCTTTGCACCAGGTGATTACATTTCTGAAAACTACAATCTGTCCGAGCAGCGTCTGGAAAAGATCGATTATTGCCAGATGTATGATGAGGCCGGTGTCATCAACACCTATTCTAGCCAGTATTTTGCAATGTCAGGTCTAACTGCGGATGTACTTGCCGATTTCAGTTTAATTGAGACAGATATTGATAATGCGGTTAGTGAAGCAGTTGCTGACTTTGTGGCTCATGGTGTGACCGATGACAGCTGGGATTCCTTCGTATCAAAGTTTGACGGAATGAATATTGATCAGTATGTCAGCACCTATCAGGAAGCAATTGATGGCATGGATCTGGAATAATTTTAAAATGAATTGATCTATGATTCATCTGTATAAGGCAAAAAGATAAGAGGATATATGCAAAAGATGGCAGAAAAAAAGCTGCCATCTTTTGTGACCCCTTTGACGAAATGATTGTGACTGGGTATAATGGGGCAAAAGGGCAAAGGAGAAATGAGGCATGAAGGGCAGAAAAAAGACGGGGCAAAACATACTTCATTATGTGATTGCATCAAATGTTGTGATTGTTTTTATCATTGCCATATTGGGCGGCTATCTGTTTCGATTTTACTACAAAAAAATGCAGGAGGATTTTTATAAGGAGAATTCTGTCTATATTGGAAATATTGCAAAAACGCACGGAAATGAGCTGCAAATTTTACAGGATATTTCAATGCAGATTGCGCTTTCCGACTCGGCAAGATTCCTTCTAGATGAGCAACCGACAAAAAGTGCTGCATTGAAAAAACAGCTGAACCAATATCGTTCTGTGAATCAGTTTTTTGATGTAATGTACTGCTTTTACCAGAAGGATCAGTATCTTTTTAACCATATGACTTCAATGTCAATTGATTTATTTTGCGATACGGCTTATAGACTGGAAAATTATAATCCAGAAGAGCTGAAGGAGCTTCTTTGTACAACACAAAAAAAGTTGATGGTGCTATCAGAGGAGACAGTAGAGGGTGAGCTTGTCTACTTTTATGATGTACAGGCAAGGAATGTAATTTATATTTATCCAGTGGCACCAAAGTATGATACGATTTTGATTTTCTTTATTGGTGCCGACCACTATGATGATCTGTTTGCAGATGAACAGGGAAACCAGAGAAATACATGGCTAATTTATAATGGAAAAGTGGTAGCAGAAAGTGAATCAGAAGAAATTGATGATGAATTGCTATTAAGCCAGATTGGTGATGAGAATGAGCAAAAACAAGTGAAAATCGAGGGAAAGAACTATTTGCTCACAAAAGAGACTGATGACGTTGGCTTTTCTTATGTTGCAGTGCAGCCGATGAATGTGTTTACCGATCGACTTAGAATCCATCTTTGGGGAATTGGTGTTTTAATTATTCTGTGCTGTGTTCCAACTTTTTTGCTGATTGGAATCCTCTCAAGCCGTGTACTAGGCGGTGTGAAAAATATAAACCGTATGCTATCTAGTGAGGGAGAGGAAACCTACGATTTGGGTAAAATTGAGGTTGGCATCCGACAGCTAGTAAATAGTTCTGAGGATATGAAGCAGGATCAGATGTCACTTCGAAAGAGTCGTTTTATTCGAAGCTTTCTTCAGAGCAAATATACGGCACTTGAAATTTTAAGGCGCGATGCAGCTGATGCAGAAATCAATATTTCGTATGGATTACAGATGGTTGGTGTAATTGGAAGTAGTGCATCTGGCAATGAAGAAAAAATATTTGAACAGATTCTTGAATTTATTCAAAAACAGGAAAATCTGGAAGGATATGGAATTCATCTAGTCAATACCAATCAACGAGTGATGGTACTTTTTGGAGAATCGGAGGAAAATTTGTATCAAGCCTTTGATAAGATTCTTCGGATTGGCCGAGTACACTGTGACGAGTTTGTTGTAGCGGTTAGTTGGGCGCATCGTTCCCTACTCAATGGCTCATTGGCCTATTTAGAGGCAAATACAGCTTATGACAGCCGATTCTTAGTGGATAGCAGTCAGGTCATTCGCTTTACAGAGATTGGTCAGAACTCATCTGTCAGCAACTATCAGAATATGAGAAGCCGCTACATGGTACAGCTAGAAAATACGATTCGTGTGGGAAACGAGCAGGAGGTTGAAAAGGCAATTCATGATCTTTGTAAAAAGTTGGAGGAAGAGCATGCGACGCTTCTGACATTTCGTCTTCTGTATGACGAAGTGTTGCGTTTTCTTATGGATCAGTGGAATGGAGACGAGAAGGACTGGAATCAGGTCTATAATGTATTTACACTGTCAAGATGCTTAACAATGGAAGATTTCACTTCACTTTTGACAGAGGCCTGCCATATGATTTTGGACACAAAGACCGATGTAAAGAGCCATCAGTCAGAGCTGGTTGTAAAGGCAATGGAGATCATGCAAAAGACGTATTCTGATCCAGATTTAAATATGGCATCACTAGCCGATCAGCTTGGCATCTCTCCAGTAACACTAGCAGTTGAGTTTAAGAATGAAACTGGAATTAGCCCATCTGATTATCTGGCAGTTGTGCGGTTAGAGCGTGCTAAGGAGCTGCTTCGCACAACAGATCAGCTTGTAAAGCAGGTGAGCGAGGCGGTAGGATATGAGGATGATCATGTATTTATAAGACGCTTTAAAAAATATACTGGAAAGACACCGGGGCAGTATCGGAAGGAGTCACAGTAATAGTGGGTTCATAGGATGAGATAATGCTAATTGATATTTTATTGCCAACTTATTTTCTAAAGAGAGCTATTTTCATAATGTTTTGTGTTGGATGAAAGGAATAAATACAGTCATGGAAAAAATAGATATACATATTCATACAAGACTACCGAAGTATTCAGGTGAAGGAAGATTTAAATCAACAGGATCAACGGAAACGATGGATTATTTAAATAAGCAGCAAATTGTGCATGGAATTATCATGAGTATGGGCGAAACTGAATTACCTAATAACGCTGAATGTGCAGAAATTTGTCAAGAAGAAAAAAATTTACATTGGAATTGTAATTTTGATGCGAAAGATCCCAAAAATATTTTTAAACGAATGGAAGCTTGTAAAAAATTAGGGGCAGTTGGGGTAGGAGAACTCTTCATAAACGAGAAAATTGATAGTCCTATAATACAGGCAATTTTTGTGGCAGCTGAGCAATTGGAGCTTCCGATATTGTTTCATATGAGTCCTGAGATAGGATATGGATATGGAATTGTAGATGATCCAAAATTACCAATTCTAGAAAAAGCATTAAAAAAACATCCCAAACTAAAATTAATTGGTCATAGTCCAACATTTTGGAGTGAGATATCAAAGGATGCACCAAGTGATAAAGAGAGTCGTAGTGAGCGAGGAATGGGAAAAGTCATTCCTGAGGGAAGATTAGTTGAGCTAATGCGTACATATCCAAATTTATATGGGGATTTATCAGCGGGAAGCGGTTATTGCGCAATTACTCGAGATGAAGATTTTGGCTTGAAATTTTTAGAGACATTTTCAGATCAATTATTATTTGGAACAGATACAATATCAGTTCATGAAACGTGGCAGTCACCATTGAGTAAATGGCTGGAAGGAATGTATATGCAAGGAATGCTGTCAGAGGCTACAATGAGAAAAATTTGCTATGAAAATGCACAGAAAATATATAATTTAAATGTGAAAGTTAAATAGTAATAGCACAATGTAGGAAAGCCATGAGGACGGGTGAATGCGGCACTTTAGTGCCACTTTACCTGTCCCCATGGCTTCCTAGAATTTTTCTGTTTGAAACACTTGACGTAAGTTAGAAAGTATGCTACCTTTAAAATACAGAATATATTCGAAACAAAGTTGATAATGTTGCAAAATATTAAAATGAACATACAAAAAAATGAAAATTATGTCGAAAATCAATTGACCATTTGCTATTTTCTGACCAGAAAGGGGTGTTGTATGATGATGACATGTTTGGGTATTGCGATTTTTCTGACTTTGTTTGCAGGCAATGTAAATGCGTTATCGGATTGGCAGGTGACAGTTCCAGAGAAAGAACATGTGGCTTCTTATCAGATTGTATGTGATGATTGGAAGATCCACTACGTTGTGAATGGTAATGAATATCAATATTGTTTGAAGCTCACACAGGAAAATCAGGGGAAATACGAAAAAGCGTCAGAAGAAAAGACGTTTGTGGTGCTGTCAAATGATAAGGAACTTAGCTATCAGGCAGTGTGGAATTCTTTGATTTCTAGTCAATATAAGTATAATGATGAGGTATTTTATTGGTTGGGATATGATGAATAGCCTTATATGAACAACGTCAAGAAAACCAGGGGACGCGGAAAGCCATGGGGACGAATATGTCCCCGTGGCTTTTTCTGTGTCTAAATGTTTTTTCAAAAGAAGTGAAATCTCCATTGTTATTAGATTCGACATGGTTTACAATAGAAAATATGCATATTAGGTCAGATGCAAAATGAAAAAGGAGGAGTTGGAAAATGATACGTTTATTTGAAGAACATCAGGTTCGAAGGACAACTGAGCTTTCTTCATCTTTGTGGGATTTTAGTCAGGTGACAGATGGAAAAAATACGCCGGTTGGAAAAGTAACGGTGCCGTCCTGTTGGGAAAGCTATCCTGGCTTTGAAGCTTACAGAGGACAAGGCTTGTATGAGCGTAACTTTGAGGCGGGCGGTGATATGCGCATTGTCTTTAAGGGTGTCAGCCATACGGCAAAGGTTTTTGTGGACGGAAACCAAGTTGCAGAACACTACAATGCATTTACTCAGTTTGAGGCAGTGGTCAAAAATTTGCCGTCAGGTGTTCATAAGTTAAGTGTCTTAGTGGATAACTCTTTTTCTGAGGCATCAGCTCTTCATGTGGAAAATGATTACCAAAGCTATGGCGGTATTTCAAGGGGTGTGGTATTAGAAAAGCTTCCGAAACATTATATTAGACAGATGCATTTTACTCCTATTTATAAGGATGGTGGATGGTATGCAAGGATAAAGCTTGTGATTACATCACTTACTGAGGATAGGTGGGATGGAACTGTGAATGTCACGCTGAAAAATGGGGAGACAGAAGCCTTTTTGTGCAGCGAGACTTGTAGTATGAAAGAAAATGAAGACGAGCTTACGATTGAGACTGATGAGATTGCCTGCAAGGCTGTAAGTGCCTGGGCACCGGAGCATCCGACTCTCTATCAGGTAACGGCACGGCTTCAGGATGAGAGTGGCTGTGTGATTGATGATTTGACTGACCGTGTGGGCTTTCGTGAAGTCAGGACACAGGGTAAGGACATTCTCTTAAATGGAAAGAAGCTTCAAATTAAGGGCTTCTGCCGCCATGAGGATCATCCACAATTTGGCTGTGCGCTGCCGCTTTCTGCAATTATGCAGGATCTGCAGCTTGCACGAGATATGGGAGCAAATTCAATTAGAACATCTCATTATCCAAATGATGAGCTGTTTCTTGATTTGTGTGATGAGCTTGGTATTCTTGTCTGGGAGGAAAATCATGCGAGAGGCTTAAGTGAAGAGCAGATGAAAAATCCAAACTTCGAGCGCCAGTGTGAGACTTGTATTCGCGAAATGATAGCAGCTCACTATAATCATCCGTCTATTTATATCTGGGGTATTTTAAATGAGTGCGCAAGTGACACAGCGTATGGCAGAGAATGCTATAAGACGCAGCTTGAACTAATTAAAAGTCTTGATGTGACGCGCCCACGCTCATTCTCAAGCTGCCGCTTTAAGACTGACATATGCTTTGATCTTGTTGATGTAGTTTCCTATAATATTTATCCGAAATGGTATCATAATACACCAGTAGCAATGTATCTGGATGATTTGTATAAATGGGTTCAGACAACTGGCGGTGCTGGAAAGCCATTTTTGATTACTGAGGTTGGAGCAGGAGCGATCTACGGCTATCGCACACCGGCAAAGGTGAAGTGGTCTGAGGAATATCAGGTTTTGGCGCTTGAGGAGCAGCTTGGTGCGATTCTTTCTTATAAGGATTGTTCTGGTGTGTATATCTGGCAGTTTTGCGATGTGCGCGTAACAAACGATTGGTGGAATACGCGTCCGAGAACAATGAACAACAAGGGAATTGTGGACGAGTACAGAAGACCGAAGCTGTCCTATGAGACTGTAAAGCGTATTTTTGGATCTGTGGATACATATAGGAAATAAGCAGATTAGAAGTAGACTGAAAAATTTATAGAAATAGAACAATAGAGAGGAAGCATAATGGAAAAGCAGAAGAAGTTTTCACTGAAAAACTATCTGTATGAGTATAAATGGTGGTATGTGTTTGGCATAGCAATTTTGCTTTGTGTCGATCTGGCAAATATTTATATTCCGCAGTTTATCGGAGATATAATTGACGGACTGACAAATGAAACGCTGACAAAAGCCGGCATTCCAATGATGCTCATGAAGATATTGATTGCAGGACTGATTATGATGTTTGGCCGTTTTGGATGGCGCTACTGTATTTTTGGTGCATCCAGAAAGATTGAATATCGCCTTAGAAATGATATGTTTGGTCATCTGGAAACATTGTCAGCGCGTTATTTTAATGAGCACAAAACTGGTGATTTGATGGCGCATTTTACAAATGATTTGGAGGCTGTGCGAGTGGCAGTAGGTATGGCTGTCATTACAACCTTTGATGCAGCAGTCATGTCTATTATGGTTATCATTAAAATGATCATATACGTTGATCTGCGTTTGACTGTGCTTGCATTTGTTCCAATGATTCTTGTTGCAATTGGATGTTATTTCTTTGGTGTTCAGATGAAAAAGCGCCAGACTGCCAGACAGGAAGCCTTTTCATTTCTTTCAGATAAGGTTCAGGAGAGTATTTCTGGTATCCGTGTTTTAAAGGCCTTTGTTCAGGAGAAGAAGGATCTTGAGGAATTTCAGAAGGCAAATGAAAATAACATGGAAAAAAATCTTGCCGTTGTGAAGCTAAGAAGTTTGTTTGGACCTCTGCTTGATTTGATTACAGGAATCAGTCTTCTTTTGACATTGATCATTGGAGGAAAAATGGTAATTAATGGAACGGTATCAGTTGGTCAGTTTGTTGCATTCAACTCTTATATCGGTATGCTCGTATGGCCGATGATCGCCTGTGGTGACTGTATAAATACATTTAGCCAGGCATCAGCAGGCTATAAGCGTATCAAGGATATCTTCGATGAAAAGCCAGATATTATTGATAAGGTAGTAGAGAAGGATGGTGAGCATTTAACTGGTGATATAGAGCTGAAGAATCTGACCTTCCAGTATCCAGATGGCGATACACCTGTTTTAAAGAATGTGAGTGTTCACATTAAACCAGGTGAGATGTTAGCAGTACTTGGACGAACTGGAAGCGGAAAGTCTACGCTTGCAGATCTTCTTCTTCGTGTATATGACTGCGAAAAAGGAATGCTTTTGATGGATGGAAGACCGATTGATGAGATTCCGCTTCATGTGCTTCACCGTGATGTGGCTTATGTGCCTCAGGAAAATTTTATGTTTTCAGATACACTTGAGGAAAATATAGCATTTGGACTCGAGGATCGTATTTTTGATCATCCAAAGCTTCGCGATAATATTAAGGAGGCAGCTGAGGCGGCCTGCATTCACAGCAATATTATTGATTTCCCAGAAGGCTATCAGACACTTGTTGGAGAGCGTGGTGTAACGCTTTCAGGCGGTCAGAAGCAGCGAAGCTCTATTGCACGTGCGCTTCTTAAGAATGCCCCTGTATTGATTATGGATGACTCGCTGTCTGCTGTCGATACAGATACAGAGGAGCAGATTTTAGAGAATCTGATTCGTCTGCGCAAGGGAAAAACAACGATTATTATCGCACATCGTGTTTCTACGCTCCAAAAGGCTGATCATATCGCAGTATTGACTGAGGGTGAGATGACTGAGTATGGTACACATGATGAGTTAATCCGCGAGGGCGGCTTCTATGCAAAGATTTATGAGAAGCAGCAGCTTGAGCAGGAATTAAATGAGATGTAAGGGGGTGCAGCAAGATGAGTTCAATGACAGATGACAAATTGGAAAGTAATTATAAAGGAAATGCGCTGCTGCATCTTTTGTCTTATATGAAGCCGTATGCCGGATGGGTTATGCTTTGTCTGGTGCTTGTGCTGGCACTTACGGGATTTGATTTGTATAGACCAACACTGATTGGAGATGCGATTGACAACTTCGAGACGCAGGGCGATTACAATGTAATTATTAATACAGCATGGAAATACGGTATTGTGCTTGTAGTAAGCTTTATTTTCAATATGGCACAGACATGGATTTTGCAGAAGACTGGACAAAAGATCATTCTGACTGTAAGACGAGAGCTGTATATTCATATTCAAAGCTTAAGCAGTCGTTTCTTTGATCTGACGCCTGTTGGAAAGCTTGTAACAAGAGTGACAAATGATGTTGAAGCATTAAATGAGATGTATTCAGGCATTTTGGTGCGCTTATTTAGAAATATCGTAAAGATAATAGGACTGGCTGTTGTTATGATTGCGCTAGACAGAGGACTGGCACTTGTTTCATTTGTGCTTCTGCCTATTGTTATGGTGCTTACAGTTGTTTTTCGTATTATTTCCAGAAAAATATATCGACTTGTACGCACAAAGCTTACAGATATCAATACATTTTTATCTGAGAATATTTCAGGAATGCGTGTAATTCAGATCTTTGGACGAGAGGAGCGAAAGTTCGAGGAGTTTAAGGATAAGGATTACAAGCTGTACCGCGCACATTACCGTGAGATGATGGTGTTTGCGATTTTTCGCCCGCTAATCTATATTTTAAGTGTGTTGTCTTTAATGATAGTGCTTGGTATCGGAAGCAACGAGGTGTTAGATGGAGCAATTTCCATCGGAACTCTCTATATTTTCTCACAGTACATTCAGCAGTTTTTTGATCCGATTCAGGAGCTTGCCGAGCAGTTTTCAACACTGCAGTCATCAATAGCATCAGCAGAAAAGATCTTTACAATTCTCGCTGAGGAGCCACAGGTTAAGGAGGATGAAAATCCTATTGTACTGCCAAAGGTTCTCGGACGCATTGAGTTTGACCATGTATGGTTTGCATATGATGGAGAACATTATGTACTTCGTGATGTTTCCTTTGTAATTGAGCCTGGTGAGAAGGTGGCATTTGTTGGTGCAACAGGAGCTGGAAAATCGTCTATTTTAAATCTAATCGGACGTTATTATGATATCCAGAAGGGTAATATTTATATTGACGGTGTGGATATTAGAAAGCTTTCCAAGAAGCAACTTCGAAGTGCGATTGGACAGATGCAGCAGGATGTATTTATATTCGAGGGAGATATTGAGTCAAATATTCGTCTGCACGATGATATCCCGTTTGAAGATGTGAGAGCTGCTGCTGAGTATGTTAATGCATCACATTTTATTGAAAAGCTTCCGCAAAAATATAAGGAGCCTGTTACAGAGCGCGGTGCAACTTTTTCAGCAGGAGAGAGACAGCTTCTTTCATTTGCAAGAACGCTTGCGCATAAGCCGGCAATTCTTGTAATGGATGAGGCAACAGCAAATATTGACACAGAGACTGAAATTTTAATTCAGGAAGCGCTTGAAAAGCTGATGAAGGGACGAACTACTATTATGGTAGCGCATCGTCTTTCAACAATTCAGCATGCTGACTGCATAATGGTTATGCATAAGGGAAAGATCAGAGAGCGCGGAACACATCAGGAACTTTTGGCGCAGAACGGAATCTACAAAAAGCTTTATGAGCTGCAAATTCATCATGTGATATCAAATACATAAGTCACATGAAGTATTATCAGAAAGCAGATATATCTTTAACATTGATATGGAAGATCAGCTTCCAGAAAAAGATGAGGATATTTATCGCGTAGAAGTTTCTCAGAAAAATGGACAGTGGGCATACAGTTCACCGATTTTTGTCAGAAATGTATAAGAATAAAATAATTTTTATAGCAAAAAAGTCACCTAAGGTGGCTTTTTTTGTTTTTAAGATGTGACTTAGAAACTTTACAAAAATTTTATCTTGATTTGACTAGAAGAGTATAACAGATTTTACGAA
>OGQZ01000974.1_pt1 | contig 23211 bp, 22 predicted proteins | sample 1553321 | NCBI WGS metagenome assembly OGQZ01 (sample SAMEA2579958, study PRJEB22360) | human gut metagenome | reverse complement strand
AGTGAAGCCTGAGGGCTGGGATAACCAGTGGAAGGGCGACGATGATTACCTGAAGTGGCTGGACCAGTGTCTGGCGCAGTTCTGGCGGGTGCTGAAACCTGCCGGAAGTCTTTACCTGTTCTGTGGTCATCGCCTGGCATCTGATATCGAAATCATGATGCGTGAACGCTTCAGTGTGCTGAACCATATTATCTGGGCGAAGCCGTCCGGACGCTGGAACGGATGCAACAAGGAAAGCCTGCGGGCGTATTTCCCCGCCACAGAGCGCATTCTGTTCGCGGAACATTATCAGGGGCCGTATCGTCCGAAAGATGCCGGGTATGAGGCGAAGGGCAGGGCACTGAAACAGCATGTGATGGCCCCGCTGATTGCTTACTTTCGTGATGCGCGCGCTGCCCTGGGGATAACGGCAAAACAGATTGCAGATGCCACAGGAAAGAAAAACATGGTGCCGCACTGGTTCAGTGCCAGTCAGTGGCAGCTACCGAACGAAAGCGATTATCTGAAATTACAGTCGCTGTTTGCCCGGGTGGCAGAAGAGAAACATCAGCGCGGGGAACTGGAAAAGCCACACCACCAGCTGGTCAGCACATACAGTGAGCTGAACCGGCAGTATATGGAACTGCTGAGTGAATATAAAAATTTGCGGCGGTATTTCGGTGTGACGGTGCAGGTGCCGTACACCGATGTGTGGACGTATAAACCGGTGCAGTACTATCCAGGGAAACATCCGTGCGAAAAACCGGCAGAAATGCTGCAGCAGATAATCAGCGCAAGTAGTCGTCCTGGTGATCTGGTTGCGGATTTTTTCATGGGGTCGGGTTCAACGGTAAAAGCGGCGATGGCACTGGGGCGTCGTGCGATTGGTGTTGAGCTGGAGACCGGACGTTTTGAGCAGACAGTCAGGGAAGTTCAGGATTTAATCGTTTGAAACGGATGAGATTGCAGTATTAATTCCGTAACGTTATTATTCTGCGCGCGGCCCTTTAGCTCAGTGGTGAGAGCGACTCATAATCGCCAGGTCGCTGGTTCAAATCCAGCAAGGGCCACCATCACATACCGCCATTAGCTCATCAGGATAGAGCGCCAGCCTTCGAAGCTGGTTGCGCGGGGTTCGAGTCCTCGATGGCGGTCCATTATCTGTACCCTGCGTTGTTAGCTCAGCCGGACAGAGCAATTGCCTTCTAAGCAATCGGTCACTGGTTCGAATCCAGTACAACGCGCCACACTTATTTTCCCTGGCTCGCTTTTGCGGGCCTTTTTTTTTAAATGTCTCACAATTCAGACGGTTGACAGTTGTCTGTTTTGCGGGGAGTTTGTTAAAAGAAACTGGCATGGTGAATCCCCCTGTGCGGAGGGGCAATCAGCGAGTAGGTATATGGGATAATCGCGGATTCAGGTGCTGGTACTGAATTCACCGGGAGGCACCCGGCACCATGCAATGGCACATAGCGCCACTCTCCAGCCCCTCTCCGGAGGGGCTTTCTTATGGACAAAAAAATCCCGCGCAGGGAGACGCGGGCGGCAAGGAATAAACAACAAAACGTGAAGTAATATTTCAGCTGGCGAATAATATCCGACAGTAATCACTCTGCGCAATAGCGCGGCCTTTTTCGTATTGCGGGCTATTGTCTCTCTTCTGCCATTGTCCTGTAACTTCCGGACTTCAGCCCGCTCCTCATTTTACTCACAATATTATCCCGGCCGGGAGGATTCATGGCATTTAAACACTATGATGTTGTCAGGGCGGCGTCGCCGTCAGACCTTGCGGAAAAGCTGACACGCAAACTGAAAGAGGGCTGGCAGCCATATGGCGGACCGGTTGCCATTACGCCGTACACACTGATGCAGGCGGTGGCTATTGAAGGAGATCCACAGGTCGGCCCTTCATCTGAGCCGGACTGGTTCTACGTGGTTGTACTTGCCGGACAGTCCAACGGCATGGCCTACGGTGAAGGGCTTCCGTTACCGGATTCTTACGATGCTCCGGATCCGCGCATTAAACAGCTGGCGCGCCGCAGCACGGTAACTCCGGGTGGAGAGAGTTGTACGTATAACGACATCATCCCGGCTGACCACTGTCTGCATGATGTGCAGGATATGAGTACGCTGAATCATCCGAAGGCAGACCTGAGCAAAGGGCAGTACGGCTGTGTCGGCCAGGGCTTACATATTGCCAAAAAACTGCTTCCGTATATCCCGAATAACGCGGGGATCCTGCTGGTACCATGCTGTCGTGGTGGTTCGGCATTCACCCAGGGCGCGGAGGGGACATTCAGTGCGGACACGGGGGCCAGCCAGGATTCGGCACGCTGGGGTGTGGGTAAACCGTTATATCAGGACCTGATCGCACGCACCAAAGCGGCATTACAGAAGAACCCGAAAAATGTGTTGCTGGCGGTGTGCTGGATGCAGGGCGAATTTGACATGAGCGCTGCCACCTACGCACAGCAACCGGACCTGTTCACGGCCATGCTGAAGCAGTTCCGTACTGACCTTTCCGGATTTAACGCGCAGTGCCATGGCGGCAGTGCTGCAGTTGTACCGTGGATTTGTGGCGACACGACGTATTACTGGAAAAACACATACGGCACACAGTATGACTCCGTCTACGGCGCGTACAAAAACAGGGAGAGCGACAACGTTTTCTTTGTGCCGTTCATGACCGACGGTAACGGCAACAACACGCCCACCAACTTACCGGCAGAAGACCCGGATATTGCTGATGCAGGTTATTACGGCGCGCAATCCCGTAGTAATGGTAATTGGGTATCGTCAAATCGTCCGACACATTTCAGTTCATGGGCGCGCAGGGGCATTATTTCGGATCGCCTGGCAACCGCTATTCTGAACGCAGTTGGTCGAACCAGCGCCTTCATCAGCGGTACCGCACCGGAGATTAAACCCTCGCCCGGCGGCGACACGCCATCGGGGCCGTCTGAAGATGCATCCGTACGCACAATCTCCCTGTTGCCGACAGCCGGAGAGGCTGCTGCGCAGGGCTGGACCATCACCGGCGGCAGTGTTGCGCTGGAAGATGGTGTGTTTAAGGTTACCAAGCAGAGCAATAAAACTTGGTCCCTGATGCATCCGGTGGATGACGCAGTCTCCCTGCTGACACGGGGTGGCAGACTGAGCTGTAAGTTTCGACTGTCAGGCGCACTGACCAACAACCAGTTCGGTCTGGGAATTTATCTGTATACCGATGTAGCGTTACCTGACGTCGTGGCGATGACCGGGACTGGTAACCCGTTCCTGATGTCGTTCTTCACCCAGACCACAGACGGCAAACTGAATCTGATGCATCACAAGAAAGCCGGAAACACAAAGTTGGGCGAGTTCGGGAATTACAGTAACGACTGGCAGACGCTGGAGCTGGTGTTCACCGCCGGCAGTGCCACGGTTACTCCGAAACTGAATGGAGTGGCTGGCCCGGCATTCCAGGTCATAAAAGACAGTCTGACAGTGGGACTAAATGCACTGACGCTGACGGATATTACCAAAAATGCAACGTATGGCGTTGAGATAGAAAGTCTGGTGCTGGAGATAAATGCACCGGCATCATCATAAAAAGTGAGCCAGTCAAATGGAAGGTATCGTTAAACTCACCGGTAGTGTCAGTGGGTCGTCTGAGACGCCTGCATGAGTTATCAGAGCCATCAGTACTTAACTGGTGGCTTTTTTATTGTTGTCAGCTTCCGGATAACGGGAGACGGGGTATGTACCAGATGGAAAAAATCACAACAGGTGTGTCATACACCACGTCAGCGGTGGGAACGGGCTACTGGTTCCTGCAGTTGCTGGACAGGGTTTCCCCGTCTCAGTGGGCGGCAATAGGCGTGCTGGGGAGTCTGCTGTTTGGGCTGCTGACATATCTGACTAACCTGTATTTCAAAATCAGAGAGGACCGTCGTAAGGCGGCACGGGGAGAGTAATTCAATGACTCAAAACTATGAACTGATTGTGAAAGGGATCCGCAATTTTGAGAATAAAGTTACGGTAACTTTAGCGTTACGGGACAAAAAACGCTTTGACGGTGAAATTTTTGACCTGGACATCTCGCTGGACCGTGTTGAAGGTGCCGCGCTGGAGTTTTATGAGGCAGCAGCCAGAAGGAGCATCAGACAGGTCTTCCTGGATGTTGCTGCCGGGTTATGTGAAGGGGACGAGCTGTTGCCAGAAACGCGCCCCTGTTCAGAGGCGCGGTATACCATAAAAATTAACAGTTCTGATAACTCGATTACAGGTTGTTAGCTTTTTGCAGTTGGCTTTCCAGTATCTTTCATTGGTAGCATCCTGATAAATATCCATGAGCGCAAAAATCAAATACGGCCTGTCAGCTGCTGTTCTGGCGCTGATTGCTGCAGGCGCGTCTGCTCCTCAAATACTTGACCAGTTTCTGGATGAAAAAGAGGGTAACCACACTACGGCATACCGCGATGGTTCCGGTATATGGACCATCTGTCGTGGTGCCACAATGGTGGATGGTAAGCCCGTCATACCGGGAATGAAGCTGTCGAAGGAAAAATGCGACCAGGTTAACGCTATTGAACGTGATAAGGCGCTGGCATGGGTGGAGCGCAATATTAAAGTACCACTGACCGAACCACAGAAAGCGGGTATAGCGTCATTCTGTCCCTATAACATTGGCCCCGGTAAGTGTTTCCCGTCGACGTTTTATAAGCGGCTGAATGCCGGTGATCGTAAGGGCGCATGCGAGGCGATTCGCTGGTGGATAAAAGATGGTGGGCGCGATTGCCGCATACGTTCAAATAACTGCTATGGACAGGTTATTCGTCGTGACCAGGAAAGCGCATTAGCCTGTTGGGGGATAGATCAGTGAGCAGAGTCGCAGCGATTATTTATACTCTGGTTATCTGCACCATCGTCTGCCTGTCATGGGCTGTTAATCATTACCGTGATAACGCCATCGCCTACAAAGAACAGCGCGACAAAAATGCCAGAGAACTGAAGCTGGCGAACGCGGCAATTACTGACATGCAGATGCGTCAGCGTGATGTTGCTGCGCTCGATGCAAAATACACGAAGGAGTTAGCTGATGCGAAAGCTGAAAATGATGCTCTTCTGCGGAAGCTTGATAATGGTGGCAGGGTGCTCGTCAAAGGAAAATGCCCTGTGCCATCCTCAGCCGAAACCTCCAGCGCCTCCGGCATGGGCAATGATGCCACCGTCGAACTCTCTCCAGTTGCTGGACGAAACGTTCTCGATATCCGGGACGGAATTATCCGCGACCAAACAGCACTGAGAACGCTTCAGGAATACATTAGGACGCAATGCCTTCGATGATAGCGATAATTTTACTCATCATCCTTCACATCTGGCTCTGTAGACAGGGTGGTGATCACTTCTGGAGTAAATCCAGATTAAACATCTCATTGCTGATGCTTGATATTGAGCATCTGGCGCGCAGTAAGGGGCTGCGTTGAGATAAGAGCCAGTTCATTACAAATACCAGGATTTAGCCTCGCATTCGCGGGGCTTTTTATATCTGAATTTCACAGCGCATCTCACGCGCATATTAACGAGAGCCTTTCAGTAAGCGAGCCTGAGAAATGCCGTTATAGGTGGCGACCTCTCTCGGGCGGCTTTTCTGTGAGACAGGCTCACTTTCTAAAAGGTAAAGACGCTATGAATAATCATTCAGTTATTCCAGCCTTCGACTTCCGAGAAATGGTGCAAGCCAAAAACGGAGAGGTCGTTACCACATCCAGAAAAATTGCCAAGTACTTCGGCAAGCGACACGGTGATGTTCTCAGGAAAATCGAGCAGGTTAAGGCTGATTGCTCGCGTGAGTTTAGCCAACGCAATTTTGCGTCGGCTGATTATATCGATGAGCAGGGCAAGGTTCGACCGATGTACAGCCTGACGAAAGATGGCTGGATCATGGTTGTGATGGGGTTCACCGGGAAAGCTGCTGCGGCAATCAAGGAGAGCTATATCGCAGCATTCAACTGGATGGCAGAGCAACTGAGCCGCCGCATGGCAATTGGCGAAGAAATGCAGCACCGCTACGCCATCAAAGAAACACGCTCAAAGCTGAAAGGTACGATCGGCGGTCGGTTAATGAACGAACGGAAGAAAGAGAAGCGTGTCCTGGCTGTCGAGCATGAATACATCTTGCAGGTGACACAGCCTGAACTGCTGATTAATTGAAGATGTCATTACAAAGCCTATCTACGGGGGGGCTTGATAATGGCTTATACCCTGCACGGGATAACTTAACTGATATCCCTTTTAACGGATAAAGGTATTCAAGCCTGACACATCATGCGCTGTATCGTCGCCGTATTCCCGCATTAACCATGACCGTAGCCCGACGGGGAATTCCTTCTGCGTGAGTGTGCGGGAATAATCAAAAACGATGCACACCGGGTTATTAACGCGTCAACTGAACGCGGGGTTGCTCTTCATGTCAGCCAGTCCGGTGCAGGGGTAGAAGAAACCGGACGTTATGGTTTAGTGTGGAAACATTTGTGATGTGCTCTGTATGTTTTCAGTAAAGAGTAATGAATTATCAAAGGTATAGTAATATCTTTTTTGTTCGTGGATATTTGTAACCCACCGAAAAACTCCTGCTTTAGCAAGGTTTCTTCTGTATTCCTGAAATGTGATCTCTCTGGATTTCAGCTTATTAGAGGTCGTTTCTATAAGATGCCTATCCTTTGAAAATTTGACAGACACAATGTTTTTTAGGCCCTTTAATAACACTGTATTATCATTTTTTAATACAATATGAACATTCTCTGTGGCTAAATAGTAAATGTAATGTGAGACATTGTGACGTTTTAGCTCAGAATAAAACCATTGATAGTTTAAATCGTTTCGAACTTTATCAAATATTTGTTTAAAAATGACTACCTGATCCATAGATAAACCTTCCATGTGATATGAGGGGGCGTAGTCTGCACGATTATCTAAATTGCTTCAATCTGGTCTGACCTGTTTTCTGAGCAATTCAGTAATGTCACTCTTTTCTTTGTTTGCTTCAGAAGAAACTCTTTTTTCTGAGCACAGTCTCCGGCGGCAGGCTTCAATGACCCAGGCTGAGAAATTCCCGGACCCTTTTTGCTCAAGAGCGATGTTAATTTGTTCAATCATCTGGTTTGGAAATCGGATGTTGCGGGTTGTTGTTCTGCGGGTTCTGTTCTTTGATGACATAATGTTTCCCCATATTCAGTGTTGCTGATTTGTATTATCTGAAGTTGCTTTTACGTTAATTTGACGCAGATCAATTAATACGATACCTGCGTCATAATTGATTATTTCTCGTGGTTTGATGGCGTACACACATGTTGTGATAAACCTTATATAGATGATAATCATTATCATTTCGTGGGTCCTTTCCGGCGATCCGACCGGTTACGGGGCGGCGACCTCGCGGTTTTTCACTATTTATGAAAATTTTTCAGGGAAAATCGTGTCGGTACTTCTCGAATATAACTTTTTGTTTTTTTTAATATTACATCCGTAAAGGTCCGACATGAAAGTGTCCGAAAATGCCTTTTTCTGGCGTTTTCATGTCGGGCCTTGTATTTGATAATGGGTTGTTTTCATGAAGGTTAATAAAAAGAGGCTTGCCGAAATTTTCAACGTGGACCCGCGGACGATTGAACGCTGGCAGTCTCAGGGACTCCCTTGCGCCTCCAAAGGTAGTAAGGGCATTGAATCTGTATTTGATACTGCCATGGCAATTCAGTGGTATGCGCAGAGGGAAACTGATATCGAAAACGAAAAGCTCCGCAAAGAACTGGACGATTTGCGTGCGGCAGCGGAGTCAGATTTACAACCCGGCACCATTGACTATGAACGCTACCGGCTCACAAAAGCGCAGGCAGATGCGCAGGAACTGAAAAATGCCCGTGAAGACGGAGTAGTGCTGGAAACTGAACTGTTTACCTTCATTCTGCAACGTGTGGCACAGGAGATTTCGGGGATACTTGTGCGTGTGCCGTTGACATTACAGCGTAAATATCCGGACATTTCACCATCACACCTTGATGTGGTGAAAACTGAAATCGCGAAAGCCTCCAATGTTGCAGCTAAGGCCGGTGAAAACGTGGGCGGGTGGATCGATGATTTCAGACGCGCAGAAGGCAGCTAATGCAGCCGGTGCGATAGCTACAGGGCTTTTATCTCTCATTATTCCTGTTCCACTGACGACAGTTCAGTGGGCCAATAAACATTATTACCTTCCTAAAGAGTCGTCTTATACCCCCGGGCGGTGGGAAACACTGCCGTTTCAGGTTGGCATCATGAACTGTATGGGCAACGATCTGATTCGCACGGTTAACCTGATTAAATCTGCCCGTGTTGGTTATACAAAGATGTTGCTGGGAGTGGAGGCTTATTTTATTGAGCATAAATCACGCAACAGCCTTCTTTTTCAGCCCACGGACTCAGCTGCTGAAGATTTTATGAAATCTCATGTTGAGCCAACGATAAGGGATGTTCCTGCATTGCTGGAGCTGGCTCCATGGTTCGGAAGAAAACACCGCGATAATACGCTCACCCTGAAGCGTTTTTCCTCCGGTGTGGGGTTCTGGTGTCTGGGTGGTGCGGCAGCAAAAAACTACCGTGAAAAATCCGTGGATGTGGTCTGTTATGACGAGCTTTCCTCGTTCGAACCGGATGTTGAAAAAGAGGGTTCGCCAACCCTGCTGGGGGATAAACGTATTGAGGGCTCTGTATGGCCAAAATCCATTCGCGGCTCGACGCCTAAAATCAAAGGCTCCTGCCAGATCGAAAAAGCCGCTAACGAGTCGGCACACTTCATGCGTTTTTATGTGCCCTGTCCGCACTGTGGGGAGGAGCAGTATCTGAAATTTGGCGATGATGCCTCGCCTTTCGGTCTTAAGTGGGAGAAGAATAAACCAGAAAGTGTTTTCTACCTTTGTGAGCATCATGGCTGTGTGATCCATCAGTCTGAGCTTGACCAGAGTAACGGGCGGTGGATCTGTGAAAACACGGGCATGTGGACCCGTGACGGCCTGATGTTTTTCAGCGCCCGGGGTGATGAAATTCCGCCGCCGCGTTCCATCACTTTCCATATCTGGACGGCGTACAGTCCGTTCACCACCTGGGTACAGATTGTCTATGACTGGCTGGATGCACTGAAAGATCCCAACGGCCTGAAAACCTTTGTGAACACCACGCTGGGCGAGACCTGGGAAGAGGCCGTGGGCGAAAAACTCGATCACCAGGTACTGATGGATAAGGTTGTGCGTTACACGGCGGCGGTGCCTGCCCGGGTGGTTTATCTGACGGCGGGCATTGACTCGCAGCGAAACCGTTTCGAGATGTATGTCTGGGGATGGGCTCCGGGAGAGGAAGCCTTTCTGGTGGATAAAATCATCATTATGGGGCGTCCCGATGAGGAAGAGACGCTGTTACGTTTGGATGCGGCGATCAACAAAATATACCGCCATGCAGACGGAACCGAAATGACTATTTCCCGTGTCTGCTGGGACATCGGGGGGATCGATGGCGAAATCGTTTATCAGAGGTCAAAAAAACACGGTGTTTTCCGGGTGCTGCCGGTAAAAGGCGCATCTGTCTATGGCAAGCCGGTGATCACCATGCCAAAAACCCGCAATCAGCGGGGCGTGTATCTGTGTGAAGTGGGGACGGACACCGCAAAAGAAATTCTCTATGCCCGTATGAAAGCCGATCCCACGCCTGTGGATGAAGCCACGTCGTATGCCATCCGTTTTCCTGATGATCCGGAGATTTTTTCGCAGACAGAGGCGCAGCAACTGGTCGCGGAAGAGCTTGTGGAGAAGTGGGAAAAAGGAAAGATGCGTCTGCTGTGGGATAACAAAAAGCGGCGTAACGAAGCGCTGGACTGCCTGGTGTATGCCTACGCGGCATTACGTGTGTCCGTGCAACGCTGGCAGCTTGATCTGGCTGTACTGGCAAAATCCCGGGAAGAAGAGACGACCCGGCCAACCCTTAAAGAACTGGCAGCGAAGCTGTCCGGAGGAGTGAATGGTTACAGTCGCTGAACTGCAGGCGCTGCGTCAGGCGCGCCTTGATTTATTAACCGGTAAACGGGTGGTGTCTGTCCAGAAAGATGGTCGCAGAATTGAATATACGGCGGCTTCTCTGGATGAGCTTAAGCGGGCGATCAATGATGCGGAGTCGGTACTGGGGACAACCCGGCGTCGCCGTCGTCCGCTGGGAGTGAGGTTATGAAACGAACGCCTGTCCTGATTGATGTGAACGGCGTTCCGCTTCGTGATAGTCTCAGCTACAACGGGGGCGGTGCAGGATTTGGCGGGCAAATGGCTGAGTGGTTGCCACCGGCGCAGAGGGCCGATGCGGCCCTGCTGCCCGCGTTGCGTCTGGGGAATGCCCGGGCAGATGATCTGGTGCGCAATAACGGAATAGCGGCTAATGCGGTGGCCCTGCATAAGGATCACATTGGCGGGCATATGTTTCTGATCAGCTACCGTCCGAACTGGCGCTGGCTGGGGATGCGGGAGACCGCAGCAAAAAGCTTTGTCGATGAGGTGGAGGCGGCCTGGTCGGAATACGCCGAAGGGATGTTTGGCGAGATCGACGTGGAAGGAAAACGCACCTTCACGGAATTTATCCGTGAAGGTGTGGGCGTTCATGCGTTTAACGGCGAAATCTTTGTGCAGCCGGTCTGGGATACGGAAACCACGCAGTTATTCCGTACGCGTTTTAAAGCCGTGAGTCCGAAACGGGTGGACACGCCTGGACACGGTATGGGGAACCGTTTTCTGCGGGCCGGTGTGGAGGTCGATCGATATGGCCGTGCCGTCGCGTACCATATCTGTGAGGATGATTTTCCGTTCTCTGGTAGTGGACGATGGGAACGGATCCCGCGTGAACTTCCCACCGGGCGTCCGGCCATGCTGCATATTTTCGAGCCGGTGGAGGACGGGCAGACCCGTGGGGCTAATCAGTTTTACAGCGTCATGGAACGGCTGAAGATGCTCGATTCCCTGCAGGCAACACAGCTTCAGTCGGCCATAGTGAAGGCGATGTATGCAGCGACGATTGAAAGTGAACTTGATACCGAAAAGGCCTTTGAATATATCGCCGGCGCGCCACAGGAGCAGAAGGATAATCCGCTTATTAATATTCTGGAGAAGTTCTCCAGCTGGTATGACACGAATAACGTGACACTGGGCGGTGTCAAAATTCCGCACCTTTTCCCTGGTGATGATCTGAAACTACAGACTGCGCAGGATTCAGACAATGGATTTTCTGCGCTTGAACAGGCGCTGCTGCGGTATATCGCCGCCGGTCTTGGCGTTTCCTACGAACAGTTGTCCCGTGATTACTCGAAGGTCAGTTACTCAAGTGCCCGCGCCTCCGCCAATGAGTCGTGGCGCTATTTTATGGGGCGGCGAAAATTTATTGCGGCCCGGCTGGCCACGCAGATGTTTTCCTGCTGGCTGGAAGAGGCACTTCTTCGGGGGATTATTCGTCCGCCACGGGCACGTTTTGATTTTTATCAGGCGCGATCAGCCTGGTCACGGGCAGAGTGGATTGGTGCCGGAAGAATGGCCATTGACGGGCTCAAGGAAGTCCAGGAATCAGTGATGCGCATTGAGGCCGGACTGAGCACGTATGAGAAAGAGCTGGCGCTGATGGGCGAGGATTATCAGGACATTTTCCGCCAGCAGGTCAGGGAATCTGCTGAGCGGCAAAAAGCCGGACTCTCACGTCCGGTGTGGATAGCGCAGGCGTATCAGCAGCAGATCGGCGCGCTGAGCAGCGCCATCCCCACGCTGTACAGTCTGGCACTGGATACGTATACCAGCGGCGGCAACGAGCTGGTGAGCCAGCTGGATCAGCTGAACAACAGCGAACAGGATGCCCAGCAGCAGTACAACAACAAGCTCTCGGACTACTACACCCAGCTGCAGCAGAAGGGCGAAGCATACAACAACGCCTATGCGCAGGACTACGGCGCGTATCAGGATTATCTGAGCCAGCTGGGCACCCTGCACGATTATTACTCCGCGCAGGAACAGCAGCAGGCAGCACGCCGCCAGCAGGTGTTCAGCAATGTGATGACCGTGCTGGGTGTGCTGGGCGATGCGGTGCAGATCGTTCTCAGCGGCACCACGGGCGTTGGCTCCATGCTGAGCGGCCTGCTGAATACCGGCTACAACATCTACTCCGGCAACCGTCAGTACGAGGCAAACCGTGCGGACACTCAGTGGAACCAGCAGCTGCAGGAGCGTCAGTATCAGGACAGCCTGAACCAGCAGCGCTACGAGAACGAGACGAGCGAGCGGGAGTATCAGGACAAACTCAACCAGCAGAAATTCAACAACGATGTCACAAGCCAGAAGCTGAACATCGCACTGGGCGAGTGGAACCTGAAAAAGTCCAATGCAGCGCAGAAAGCAAGCCGCGCTGGCAGCACGGCGGCAGGCAGTAAGACTGGCGGCACTGGCACGGGCAGTACGTCCTCCGGTACAGCCAACCGCAGCACGGGCACTGCCACCCGTCTGGGCAGTGACACCTCCCGGAATGTGACGGTGCCCTACATGGCCATGCTGATGCGCAGCCAGGGCAAGAGCGATACCAGCATCAGCACCGCACTGCGGCAGGATGGCTATTCCAGCGCAGAGATCGCACAGATCCTGCAGCAGATGAGGCGCTGACCGTTCGGGTGGATACCAAACAATAAAAAGCATGTGCAGAGCACACAGGAGCCGTTCCGGCCAGAGGTGTTCTGCACATGCTTTTTTAGCAGAAAATAATGGCGTGCTGTTCGAGTCCCACTGGGATACCCCACCAAATAAAAAAATCCGCCGATGCAAAGCATCAGCGGATTTTTTGGTGGGGTGCCCAGTGGGACTCGAACCCACGGTCTCCAGATCCACAATCTGGCGCGTTAACCGACTACGCTATGGGCACCACATCAATGCGCCCGAAGGGACTCGAACCCCCGGCCCACTGCTTAGAAGGCAGTTGCTCTATCCACCTGAGCTACGGGCGCACGTTGTTATCCCATTGGGTTCTGATATGGTTCGCAGCTGTGAGTCGAAGCACGCTGCGAGAAGTATAATACCATAGCCCCGGGGTTCTGTCAAGAGAAATTTGAAACTTTTTTGCGCTTTTTGCAAAAGGCTTCTCACAGCAGCCACATCCCCACAAAGCCGAACGTAAGCCCGAAGGCTGCGCCTGCCAGCACATCCCGGACGAAGTGCGCTCCAGAAAGCACCCGCAGCAGACAGATGAGGGCGGCGATGGCCAGCATCACGACGCCGACGGCAGGGTAGAAGTAGAGCCACACCATCCCGAGGACGGCGGCACTGAGTGCGTGGCGGGAAGGGCAGGAATTGCCGTGGGTCTCCTTAGATACCAGCGGCACGAAGCCCGGCTGCTCATAAGGGCGGGGAAAGTTGAGCCTCGCCCGCAGGATGGTTCCCAGCCCGAAAGCCAGACCCGGAACGAGAATGGCCCGGGCAATGACCTGCATAAAATCAAGAGCGCCGCCGCCCCGTCCGATGGTGAGCATCGTGAACCACCGGAGGTTGAGCAGTACCAGAAGCACCGGATAGCAGACGAAAGGCACGAGGGGGAGCCAGCGGTTGAGCAGGATGATGCTCTCCCGCAGGGTGGGATGTCCTTCGAGCCAGTCTGTCAGTCTTTTATATCGTTCCGGTGTCATGCAATTCCCTCCCTGAGAGATTCATTCAAAACAGGTGTTGAGGTAGTTTTCTACATCGAAAGGCTCCGGCGTGGAGTCCTTGCGCAGGTAGAGGGGATGGTGGGGGTGGCCCTTTTTGCTGCGGGGGCCGAAGGTCACCCAGGGGATGTTCTTTTCCCACGTCAGGGCAACCATCTCCCGCATCAGGCCGGGCAGATAGTCCCGCTTTTCAATCAGAGTACCCCATGCGGCCCACATGGTGGGCTCGGTCTGGGCCAGCACGGCCTGCAGCCAGCGGAGATTTTCGTCGCAGAGGGTGCGGTCAGGCGTTTTGTCCATGTCGTTGGGGTTGGTGGCCCGCTGGGGGTAGACGTTGAACATGATCCAGCTGTCGAAGCCGTTGGCGTTGGCCAGACGCTCGACGCTCTTCAGAGTGGGGTCCAGCGCGCCGGGCTGGGCGGTGCTGGGGTTGATGCCGATGCACACCAGCGGGCGGCGGCCCACCCGCCCCAGCACATAGCGGTAGGGCTGGTAGGTGTGGGGCTCGTAGTACCACAGACCGCCGGGATATTCGTCGGCTTCCAGCCGGGGAAGAGTTTCACAAAGCATAGCTTACCTCACAAGAAACGTGTGTTTCTTTTATCGTACCTTAAAATTTGTGCGAAAGCAACACCTTGCGGCGAGAAAGTCTCCCATAATTTCGATTTTCATGCTATACTATCCCTTAGAGGAAAGTATCCCTCTTCGCTTGCTGAAAAAGCAGAAGGAGTTTTGTTTATGATAGAAGATTACCGCAGCGCCCAGCGTGCAGGCCAGCGTGCCTATCGGGCCAATGTGGCCCGGGGACAGTCGCCTTATCTCGCGGTGCTGGACGACATCCTCACCGATGTGGACATCGTGGCGCAGGAGCCTCTGGGGCTGGTGGACATCCCGGCCGAGAGCATCGTGGGTACCAAGACCGCCGGACGCCACACCGCCTTTGCCTCCAATTTCATGCCTCTTCTCGACGACGACACCGAGTTTGCAGTCAAGTGGTCGAACCTCTGTGACGCCCATCTGGAAGAGGGCATCCATACCCCTATTATTGCCTTCGAATACCTGAACAAATTCTATGTGCAGGAGGGCAATAAGCGTGTCTCCGTCCTCAAATACTATGAGGCCGTGAAAATTCCCGGCACTGTCACCCGGCTCATCCCGGCAAAGAACGACACACTGGAAAATAAGCTCTATTACGAGTTCCTTGATTTTTACAAGTTTTCCCGCATCAACTACGTCAGCTTCTCCCGGCTGGGGGGCTATGCAAAGCTGCAGACGCTGGCCTGTAAGGCCACGGGCGAGGCGTGGACGGACGACGACCGGCTGAATTTTTCGTCCCTCTACACCATGTTCAGCCAGCAGTTCTATGCGCTGGGCGGCGGCTCACTGGGCCTGACGCCGGGCGACGCGCTTTTGGTGTACCTGTCGGTGTACCGTTACGCCGACGCCTGCGAGTCCACCCCGACCAAGGTGCGGGAGAATCTGGCCCGCCTCTGGGACGAGGTGAAAATTCTGGCAGAGCCCCACGCTGTGGAACTGCTGCTGGAGCCGAAGCAAAGCTCTGAGCCGCTGCTGAGCAAGCTGAACATTTTCAGCTCCCGCCCCAGCGAGCTGCGGGTGGTGTTCCTCCACGAGCACAACGCCCAGACCAGCGCATGGGTGCGCGGACAGGACAAGGGCCGCGCCGCGCTGGTGAAAGCTTTCCCGGATAAGCTCTATGTCAGCTGCCGGGAGAACGTCAACCCCGAAGTGGATGCAGAGCAGGTGCTGGAAGAGGTGGCCCATGACCATGCGGACATCGTCTTCACCACCAGCGCCCGGATGCACACCGCCTGCCTGAAGGTCGCGGCCCAGCACCCTAAGACCCGTTTCTTGAACTGTTCTCTCAATGCGCCTCATCCGCTGGTGCGCACCTACTACCCCCGCACCTATGAGGTGACCTATCTGCTGGGAATGCTGGCGGGCATCGTCTCCCACAGCGACAAGGTGGGCTATGTGGCTGCAAACCCGGTGTACGGTGTGCCTGCGGCCATCAATGCCTTTGCTCAGGGCGTGCGTGCCGTCCGGCCCGACAGCCGGGTGGTGCTGCGCTGGGCCTGTCTGTGCGATGCGGCACACCCGCAGGATTTCTCTGACAGAAAAGACATCGAAGTCTTCTACAGTCAGGACTTCCGGGAGCCGGAAGGCACCTACCGCGATTACGGCCTCTGCCGCCGCCTGCCCGGCGGCGTTCGGCAGCCGCTGGGCCTGCCGGAGTGGCGGTGGGACGTGTTCTTCACCGAGATCGTCCGCTCCGTGTTTGCCGGAACATGGGACAGCGCCCCCGGCGGCAGGGCGATCAACTACTGGTGGGGCCTCAAGAGCGGTGCCGAGCGGGTGGAATACCCCACCCGGCTGAACGATGGCACCATGCAGCTGCTCAAGATGGCAGAGCGCCAGCTCTGCGATGGGGAGATACAGGTTTTCCCGACCGAGAGCTACAGTCAGGGCCATGCCCTTCACCATGCGGCTTCCGGCATTTATACGCCCAAGGAACTGATGGAGATGGACTGGCTGGAAGAGTGCGTAGAGGGCGAACTGCCCAGCTACGACGAACTGGACGCCAAGACCCGCAGCCTTTTGAACATCAATGGTCTGGACATCGTAAAGGGAACGCCGCAGTAACAGGCAAAGACCCAAGGATAGAAAAGAATGGAGCAAAAGCATCGTGAAAATACTTGCGATTTCGGATGTGCCGTCCAAACTGCTCTGGGACGAGAGCGTCCGCAAGCGGCTGGAAGGCATCGACCTTATCCTCTCCTGCGGTGATCTGCCGAAAAAATATCTCGAATACCTCACAAACTTCACCACCGTCCCCATCCTGTACGTCCACGGCAACCACGACGGCAGTTACAAGGAGTCAGAACCGGGTGGCTGCATCTGTGTGGACGATGCGGTCTATGTCTGGAAGGGACTGCGCATCATGGGTCTGGGCGGGTGCAATCGGTACAACAGGGACGATACCTTCCAGTACACTGAGGCTGAAATGCGGCGGCGCGCCCGGAAGCTCTGGCTCGCGGCCCGGCGGGCGGGCGGCATCGACATCCTGCTGACCCATGCCCCGGCATCCGGCCTCAACGACGGCACCGACAAGGCCCACAAGGGGTTTCAGGTGTTCAACGATCTGATGGACCTGTATCAGCCCAAGTGGTTCATCCACGGGCATATGCATCTGAATTATGGGGCAAACCTGCCCCGTGTCTGCACCCGGGGCGGCACGACGGTCATCAACGCCACCGAGCGGTACGAGTTTGAGATACCCGACCCCGTTCAGGTGCCGAAGCGGAAGCTGTTCGGGCTGCGATAAAAATCAAAGAAAAAGGAGAACGACAATGGAGATAGAACGCGCTTTGCAGCAGCTGGAATTGCTGCAAAAGAAGCTGTACGCCTACCACTGTGCGGACAGCTCCCTTTATCTGGACGCCGTGACCACCGCGCCCAGCGATACCTCCGAGGGCCGGGGCGTGGCCATGAGCATTCTGGCGGGAGAAAGCCAGAAACTGATGACCTGCCCCGAGACGAAAGCGCTGCTGGATGAGCTGAGCGCCCGGGCCGGGGAGCTGGACCTCGTCCACCGCCGCGAAGTGGAGGAGCTGCGCCGCAGCTGTGAGCAGCTGACCCGCATCCCGGCTGACGAATATATGGCCTACAAAGAGCTGTGCAACCGGGCGGACGACGTCTGGCACAAGGCCAAGGCACAGGACGATTTCGCCCTGTTCTGCCCCGTCTTGCAGGAGCTTGTAAACTACAATCGCCGCTTTGCCGGTTATTATGACGCCTCGAAAGCGCCCTATGACGCTCTGCTGAACGAGTATGAGCGCGGCGTGGATAGGAAGATGCTGGACAGCTTCTTTGCGACGCTGCGGGAGGGGCTGGTGCCGCTCATCCACAAAATCGGCGAGAAGCCGCAGATCGACGACAGCTTCCTGCATCAGGAGTATCCGGCAGCACAGCAGAAGGCCTTCGCCGACTATCTGATGGAGGTGATGGGCCTCGACCGCAGCCATTGTGGTCTGGGTGAGACGGAGCATCCCTTTACGCTGGAATTCAACAATAAGGATGTCCGCATCACCACCAACTACGACGAGCACAATGTGGCATCCTCGATGTACTCTGTCCTCCACGAGGGCGGCCATGCTCTGTATGAACTGGGCATCCGGGATGACCTGCAGTACACCTGTCTTGCGGGCGGAGTCTCAATGGGCGTCCACGAGAGCCAATCCCGTTTCTATGAGAACCTTATTGGCCGGTCGCGGCCCTTCGTGGAAGCTATCTATCCCAAGGTGCAGGAGTTCTTTCCCCAGCAGCTGGGCGGCGTGAGCGCAGAGCAGTTTTACCGCGCTGTCAATAAGGCTCAGCCCAGCCTCATCCGCACCGAGGCCGACGAGCTGACCTACTGCCTCCACGTCATGGTACGGTATGAGATCGAAAAGCAGCTCATCGGCGGCACGCTGGAAGCAAAAGATGTGCCGGCTGTCTGGGCGAAGCTTTATAAGGAATATCTGGGCATCGAGGTGCCGAATGACCGAGATGGCTGTTTACAGGACAGCCACTGGTCGGGCGGCGCGTTCGGCTACTTCCCGTCTTACGCGCTGGGCAGTGCCTACGGCGCTCAGATGCTCCGCCGGATGGAGCAGGACGTGGACGTCTGGGGCGCGGCGGCAAAGGGCGACCTCACACCCATCACGGCGTGGCTGCGGGAAAAAGTCCACCAGTACGGCGGGCTGATGGAGCCTGCCGACGTGGTGAAGAATGCCTGCGGCGATTTCAGTGCTGAGGATTATATCCAGTACCTTACCCGAAAGTACACCGAACTGTACGGCTTATAAAAAAGAAAAGGCGTCTGCACAAATGACTGTGCAGACGCCTTTGTTCGTGTTGGGAACATCACAGCTCCAGCTTGCCGGAGACTTTGTTGATGACATAGTAGGCCATACCCTCTTCAGGCTTGACGTAGACCTTGCAGGACTGGACGCCCACTTTATGGGTGGCGCGGTAGTCGGCCTTTGCGCGCTCGATGACATCGGTGATGTTGTACTGGTTGGTGCCGAACTCGACATAAACCTCCGGGGAGAGCGGGGGACGACCGCGCCGCTGTGCAGCACCAGAAGATTTGCGCTTCTTCGGCTCTGCCGCAGGAGCCTCAGGAGCAGCGACAGCTGCGGGGGCAGCAGACTTTTTCTCAGACATAGCTTATACCTTCTTTCCTGTATTCCACTGCAAATTGGAAACGTGGATGATTTCCGGGCCGGAAGCTGTATTACCGGTCAATCCGACCGCTTTCTGTTCGTGCCAACGATTGGAAGCACTATACTTATATAATAGTTATTTCTTTGACGTTTGTAAAGTGTTTTTTGGAAAAAGCATCCCCATATTTCTGCGCCCGGAGCACTAAATTCCGACAAAAAGGGGAAAGAATGCCCTAGAAAAAAGAAACTGTCCGGATTTGTGTGCGGCGCAGCGGAGAGAAAAGAAATGCAGCGCGCGGGGAAAAACAGAAATTTCCGGGGAATTTACCCGGCACAGCAGTCCTCGGCCCGCTTCACGACGGGGGCGAGAAGTTCCTCGTCCCAGTCTTCGGCGAGGACAAAAAGGGCCTGATCAATGACCTCCTGTGCGCAAGCGTCCGGGCGGCCCTGTGCCAGCCGGAATACTGCTGCCAGCAGCCGCAGTTTGAGGGCGCGGATGTCCTCCGGCGCGGCCCAGAGCCGGGCGAGGTCGTAGTTGTCGGTGTTGCCGCAGCGCATGGTGCAGGTGGCGCAGTTGGGGGCGACGCGGTGCTTTTCCGTCTCGACGATGCTGTACATCCGGCGCAGCGCGTCTTCGGCAGCGTCCGGGTCTGCAGCCAGCCGGAGACCGGAGGCCAGCACACGGTCGGTGTCCTCGGTCTTCGGCTCGTTGACGGTGGAGCGGGCCAGCCCCACCAGCGCCCCTAACAGCGCGTCGCGCTGGCGCTGGGCGTCGGTAACGGGGGCAGAAAGAAAATAATTCATAGAGAGTACTCCTTTGGGTACGATGTTGTCTCTCTCAGTATACACGCCCGCGGCCCAAAAAGGGAGAGGAAATTTGCAGAAATTTGATGAGTTGTGAGCTGCATCTTGATTTTGGGAGAAAAATCCGCTATAATAACTATGTTGTCTGTAAAATAGAATACGCCGGTGTGTCGGAATGGCAGACGAGGGGGACTCAAAATCCGCTTCGTAATTTTTCGTGTCTGTGCGACAAATCTACGAGTGTTCGTTGAATTTTGATAGTTTGTCGAAGCAGGATTTCTTACATCCCTCCTGAACATCCCTCCAATCTTCAGAAACCGGTACTAATGTCCCAAAATTGAATATAAGCCGATGTGGCGGAATGGCAGACGCAAACGACTCAAAATCGTTCGGGAAACCATGTGGGTTCGAGTCCCACCATCGGCACTTCATCATAAAACGGCTTAGGATCGAAAGATTTTAGGCTGTTTTTCTTTTTTGCCCATTTTTTATACTTTGGCGTTTTCTGGGAAGATATTGACGATTGCATTCGCCGAAGATACCTTACTGGAGAAATCCAGATGTGTATAAATGTTGCTTGTCGTGCTGATGTCGCTGTGCCCCAGCCACTCCTGAATCTCCTTCAGGCTCACGCCATTGGCATAGAGCAGACTGGCGCAGCTATGGCGCAGATCGTGAAAGCGGATACGCTTCATCTGGTGTGCGACCAGAAAATCCGGGAAATGTTGGCTCAGGAAATCGGGCCGAATCCGTTTTCCCATCGGGTCTACATAGATATAGTCAAGATAATCGGTGCAATAGCTTTTGCCGCAGACCTTCCGATTCTGCTCCTGCTCCTTTTTCATTTTATTGAGCATCTGCTCACAGGCAGGGATTAGGGGAAGTGTCCGGCAGCTCGACTTTGTTTTTGTCTTATCTCGTGCGATTTCTGTTAGCGTTCCGTTGACCTTTGCGGTCACAACCGTATGCTGAATGCTGATTTTCTTGTTCTCAAAGTCAATGGCATCCCATTTCAAACCAACAATTTCACTGCGCCGCAGCCCGTAGAATGCAGCCATGATGACGCCAAACTCCGAAGGGTCACCTTGAATCACCTTGAAAAGTTGCTCCAGTTCTTCACCGCTGTAAATCTCCGACTTGAACTTTTCCTTACGAGGACGTTCAACGCGATCTGCCGGGTTGGAACGGATCATGCCGATTTGAAAAGCATACTGTAAGCATTTGCGGATGTTGGCGTGATAGTGAATGACGGTGTTTGCCGTAAGGCCACGATCCAACTCATGCTGGTAGAAGTCTTGGATGTATTTGGGATGCTGTTCCATATCCTGCAATGTATAGTGGAGCGGTTCAAAATATGGGACGATCTTGTGAACGATTGCTCTTTCATAGCTGGTATAGGTTGTGATTTCCACTCGTGACTTCATCATTTTCAACCAGTCCGTGATGAAGTCGGTGAAAAGTACCGGGGAGTTATCAAGGCAGGGGTCAACTTCTTTGATGGGGCTGACCTTCAGCCAATTATTGTCAACGGCATATTGTAGGGCATCGGTCAACTCCTTGTGCCAATCCAGAAGCTGCTGTACACTGGCCTCCTCCTGCTGACGCTCATAGCGGAAGAACGTTTCCAGATCGCGCGGAGAGAGTGCTTTCAAAGACAGCCGCTTCTTTTCAAAGTATGGGACAACTACTCTTCCCAGATCATAAGCATATCTGCCATAGGTTTCGGGCGGAAGGTTCATCACGCTTTCCCGAAGCCAGCGGTTCAGATATTCCGATACCGGCAGGTCGGAAACCTGCTGCATCGTTTCAGGGTTAAACTCTTTTTGTGTTTTACGCAACAGAGATTCAGCTCTTTTTTTGTTTCCTTTAACAGGAAGTCCTGTGCTGATGGATTTGGTTCTGCGCTTTCCATCTGTGTCTTTCCAGCTCAGAATCATCTGATACATACCGTTTTGTTCTCTTAAATGTCCGGCCACATTTGTCATAGTTATGCTCCTTTCTGTTCGCAGCCAAACGTCCTTTGCTTAGGCATCATAAGTTTAGAAGATTCTGGAGTGTTTTGCAAGGATGGCACAAGGGAGTTTGAAAGGTGCATCCCTCCAAGTTGCCGATCCTGATCGAGCAGGTACTCTACCACGCAGAGTTTTGGTATCTTATAGCTGCGTCCTACACGCGCCGAGTGGATCTTATTCTGCTTGACCAACAGATACGCATTCTTCCGGCAGATGCCAAGCATTTCCTGAAGATGCTCCACCGTCACCACATCCGGGTAGTCCTTGAACATCGTCAGATACCTCTCCGTCTTTCGGTCAGGCTCTTCCTGAATCAAAGTGCAGGCTGCGATCTCGCTCATTCCTGTCCTCTCTTCTCTAGTTCAATATGTCAATTATTCAAAAGAAAATACTATATGTAAAGAGCAAATGGCCTTTTTCGGGTACCATCGCCCTTGCCAAAGGAGATATTTGAGCTTAGAACTTCATCGGCAGTGCGTCTTTCCTGCACTTGCCGTTGTAGGTGGTGTAGATGGGATAAACGTACCGCCGCCAACCCGGGAGCTTGGCGGGGTTATCCCGGCTGATGCGGTAGAGCTCCATGGGGTGGACGCCGCCCAGCGCACGGACAAGCCGCTCCGCGCTGTACTGCCCGTGGTACAGCTGCACAAAGTACATCACGCCCCGCAGGACAGCCGCCCGGAAGGAATCCGGTCTGCCCTCCCACGCCGCCACGATGTGCCGCAGGGCTTCGCAGTAGATCTCTTCGCCCAGCTGGTCGTACAGCTTCAGCGCCGTGCCCACGCAGCTGATGCGGTAGTCGCTCAGCTGCATACTGTCGTAGTTGAGGGACAGCCCCACCCGGTTGGTGGCTGCAACAAACGCCTTGGAGGGCGCATCGCCGCCCACCACCTTGGCGCGCAGCTTGATGCCCGCCGACAGGGGTGCAGAGTGACCGTTCTGCTCCGCAAAGAGCAGGGCTTCCTGCTCCATCGTCAGACCGGTGTAGACCTTGCAGAGGATCGGGCGGTCCTCGCCGCCGTTGAGGAGGATGCAGCCCTCGATGGTGTGCTGACCGTCCATTACATAGTACCTGCCGTTGCGGAAGCTGACCTTCGGCTCGTTAACGATGTACTCGTTGAAATCCCTTGCAATCAGCTCCACCCGCTTGCGCTCCACGCCCCGCTGGTAGATCTCGCGGGGGTAGATCAGCTTGCTGCTGTGGATGACCGAAAGCTGGTACGGCGGGTTGATGCCAATGAAAGTATTATTGTCGTTCAGGCGCATCTCATTTCCTCCTTGATCCTCCAAATGTACTTCTCAGCTTCTTCTAAGATCTCAGTCACCTGCTGCTTACGCTTCGGGCTGGTGAGCAGGCTGGGATTGAAGGTGAAGCTGTATTCCAACCGCTGGATCATGGCATGAACCGCGGATTGCAACTCGGTGTACAGCATCATTTCCTCGATGCTTCCGGCGTTCTCAAAGGACGACCGGA
>OGQZ01000967.1_pt1 | contig 23289 bp, 19 predicted proteins | sample 1553321 | NCBI WGS metagenome assembly OGQZ01 (sample SAMEA2579958, study PRJEB22360) | human gut metagenome | reverse complement strand
ATGACGCTACAAGAATCTAAGGAATCCCACGGTTTTAACCGTGGGAGTATGTCAAATTTCATTTAGTTCTTCTAAAAATCTGCTTGGAAACTTTTCCTTTCCAGAGGCTTCACCGACATAGTACAAATGAAGATGTTCCTTTGCTCGTGTAATGCCAACATAAAAAAGTCGGCGCTCCTCCTCAAGATCGGCATCAACAGCAGCACGAGCGTGAGGAATATTGTCTTCATTTATATCAGGAATGAAAACAATCGGATACTCTAATCCCTTTGCACAGTGAAGTGTGCAAAGACAGACACCGCTTTCATTATTTGCATCCTTTGAAGCAGGGCTTTTTGCCTGCTTTTGCAGTTCCTCTGTATAAGTGTCAATATAAGTAAACCACTCGGCAAAGGTGCGGCATGACTGGCTACTTTCGTGAACGGCATTTAGCACATCAAGAAGTTCCTGTTCATTAATGTGATGCTCCTTAGCATAGTCTTTTAGATAATCCTGATACTTCATTGCATTGGACAGATAGTGGATTGCAGCATAGGGCGACATGCGTTTCATGATCGAAAGATCATATTCAAGACGGTCAAGGCGCTCAAGCATCCAGTCCTTATCCTGATAATATGCTTTTAATTGTGCTACGCTGATATCAGATGTAAAAGGCGCAAGAGCCTCACGCTTAATATATCGGTTAGGGCGATTCATAATGCGAAGCCAGTTCGCCCTTGTGTTTCCAGTACCAGAGACAAGGCGAAGATAAGCAATTATATCAAGTGAAATCCAATGGGCAAAAAGATTCGGTATGGCATCCTTCATGTGAAATGGTATTCCGCCTTTCATAAGCGCATCCATAACAAAGCGGATTCCAAGATTAGTACGAAATAAAATTGCCATTTGCTCATAAGCATAGCCTTGTGCATGATAATCGCGAAGCTGAGCTGTCAGATATTTGTTTTGTTCAGCAGGATCACGGCATGGCTTTAACAGGACAGGGAAGGCTGCCTGATGAGAAGCACGGATTTTCTTTGGAAAACGAGCCGTGTTATGCACGATTAAATGATTGGCAGCTGCCACAATGTAGGCATCTGAGCGATAATTTATATCAAGCAGAATGCGGATGGCATTTGGATAATCCTTCTCAAAACCAAGCATGATCTCAGGCCTTGCACCGCGAAAGCGATAAATCGACTGATCATCATCGCCAACGATAAAAAGATTATTTTTCGGTGCAGCGAGCAATTGAATTGTTTTATACTGCACAAGATTTATATCCTGAAACTCATCAATTAGAATGTACGAAAAGCGCTGGCGCCAGGCATCTAAAATATCACGCCGTTTAGACAAAAGGTCATAGGTCATTGTCAAAATATCATCAAAATCGACTTTGTTAGCCTGACGAAGCTTTTTTTCATAAAGGCGGTAAACACGGCGAAACACATTTTCAGGGCAGCTTTTTGCATAGTAATAGTCAAGTGACAGACAGTTGCTTTTGACAGCAGAGATCTCTCCGAGCAGGTTAGAGGCAAGCTCATTAAAATCAGGTGCGTCCATATCAAGTTCATCGATGATACTCTCAATCATTTTATACTGTTCCTTTTGCGTCAAAATGTTGGAGGCATCATATTGGTAAGCATGCTTTAAAATGCGGTAGAAAACAGAGTGAAAAGTGCCAAAAGTAACGCCCGTGGAGCGTGCTGCATCCAAACGGGCGTTTCTCTTCTGGTAAAGGGTAAAAAAACGGCTCTGCATTTCTTGTGCCGCAGCTCTTGTAAAGGTGATAACAAGAATACGGGATCCTGGAATATGATAGCGCTCAAGGAGCGTCACAATCCTGTTTGTGATCACAGTTGTCTTGCCGGAGCCAGGTCCTGCAAGAACAAGAGCGGGGCCATCTTTATGCGCGATGGCCTGCGTCTGGGTATCAGAAAAAGCCATGAAAAACCTCTTTTAAAAAAATTAATGCCTACGAATTGCTCCGTTACTTTGTAACTCTAGCAATTCTAAAAACATTCGGATTCGCTGATTTTCTTCAAAAATCGCTGCATCCTCATGTTTTTGCGGGTCTCAAGCTCAAAATCTTCATCGTGCAAGCACGATCAGCTTTTGAGTTTGGACCCTTGGCATCATATTTACACGTTGAAACGGAACAAAATGACATCGCCATCCTGAACCACATAGTCCTTTCCTTCAAGACGAACAAGACCTTTTTCTCTTGCGGTTACGTAGGACTGGCAGTCCATAAGATCCTGATAGCTTACAACCTCTGCGCGGATGAAGCCTCTCTCAAAATCAGAGTGAATCTTTCCGGCAGCCTGTGGTGCCTTAGTTCCCTTTGTGATGGTCCAGGCTCTTGTCTCATCAGCACCAGATGTCAGATAGCTGATCAGACCAAGCAGAGAATAGCTTGCAGAAATCAGCTTGTCAAGACCAGATTTTTCAAGACCAAGATCCTCTAAGAACATCTTCTTTTCGTCATCGTCAAGCTCAGAAATTTCAGCTTCGATCTCAGCACAGATAACAAATACCTCACTGCCTTCCTTAGCAGCAAACTCGCGTACATCTGCAACGTGAGGATTGGAAGCACCATCATCAGCCAAATCACTTTCAGATACATTTGCAGCATAGATAACAGGCTTGCTTGTTAAAAGATTTAAGCTTGCGATAAAAGCAGCCTCATCCTCATCATCCGGCTCAACAGTCTTAGCCTGACGGCCCTCTGTTAAAGCATCCATCAGCTTCTTTAAGGTAACAAGCTCCTTTGCAAGACTCTTATCATTCATAGCACTTCTTGTTGTTTTTGCAATACGGCGCTCAAGAACTTCCTGATCAGCAAAAATCAGCTCAAGCTCGATAGTTTCAATATCATCAACTGGATCAATATGACCATTTACATGGATGATATTAGAGTTTTCAAAGCAACGTACAACATGTACAATTGCGTCAACCTCACGGATATTTGCAAGGAACTGGTTTCCAAGACCCTCACCCTTAGATGCGCCCTTTACAAGACCGGCGATATCAACAAACTCAACAACTGCCGGTGTAACCTTTGCGGAGTGATACAGCTTACCTAAATTTTTAATACGCTCATCCGGAACTGGAACAATACCAACATTTGGGTCAATGGTACAGAACGGATAGTTTGCAGATTCCGCACCTGCCTTTGTCAAAGAGTTAAATAAAGTACTCTTGCCGACATTCGGCAAGCCTACGATTCCTAATTTCATAGTAAAAATCCTTCCTGTCTGGTCATGTAGTACATGTGACCAGTAACATTTTTAATTCTAGCATATAAAAAAAAGAAATACAACCGTTTCTGTCGGAAGAAATTCTGAAAAAAGTATTGTCATTTTTAATAAACTAATATAAAATAGATTTCATAATCAGAGATAGCATTTTGCCGTTTTTGATAAATAATATAGCAGAAATGACGGGAAGAAAAAATGGTTCTTATGACGAAAGACAGGAACCGTGTTTTTTGCCGTGCTTTTTTAACAAATACAGTTAGTGACCATGCACAAAAAAGTGAGTGGTTAATTTTAATACGCAGCGAAAGAAAAAAGGAGTAACATGGAATTTGTTCATAAATCAATATTGCTGGATGAGGTGATAGAAAACCTAAACATCCGCGAGGATGGATGTTATGTAGATGGAACGCTCGGCGGTGCCGGCCATTCCTATCAGATCTGTACGCATCTGGGAGAGAAAGGAAGACTTGTCGGAATAGATCAGGATGCGGATGCTATACAGGCAGCGACAAAGCGTCTTGAACCATATAAAGACAAGGTAAGCATCGTAAGAAGCAACTATGTAAATTTTGACAATGTTTTAGATGAGCTTGGAATTGATAAGGTAAACGGAATACTCCTTGATCTTGGAGTTTCTTCTTATCAGCTTGATGAGGCTTCACGTGGCTTTACATACCGCGAGGACGTGCCGCTTGATATGCGTATGGATCAGAGAAATCCAAAGACGGCGGCTGATATTGTCAATGAGTACAGCGAGATGGAGCTGTATCGCATGATACGCGATTACGGAGAAGATCGCTTCGCAAAAAATATTGCAAAGCACATTGTTCGCGCACGTGAGAAAAAGCCAATTGAGACTACTGGTGAGCTGTGTGAGATAATTAAGGCAGCAATTCCGGCTAAAATGCGTGCAGGCACAGGTCATCCGGCAAAGCAGACATTTCAGGCGCTTCGAATTGAATTAAATCATGAGCTTGATGTGCTGACACAATCAATTGACGGTATGATTGACCGTTTAGCACCGGGTGGACGTCTTTGTATTATTACATTCCACTCGCTGGAAGATCGAATTGTAAAAACGAGATTTCGCACGAATGAAAATCCGTGCATCTGTCCGCCGGGCTTTCCTGTCTGTGTGTGCGGACGCATTTCAAAGGGAAAGGTGATTACAAGAAAACCAATTATTCCTTCAGAGCAGGAGATGGAGGAAAATAGCCGTTCAAAGAGCGCGAAGCTTCGCGTTTTCGAAAAGGCATAAAAAAGGTAGAAAGGACTGGAGTCATGCAGGAAGGGGAACCGAAAAATGGATACCGCGAGCAGGAAGCCGCAGGCGGAACCTATGCGCCAAAAAAAGTGCCAGAGCTTGAAAGACAGCGCCAGGCACGTATTAAAAGACTCCAGGAACTGGAGCGTCAGCAGATAGAACTGCATAAACAGCGAATTATAAATGGCACACTGAGCAGGCGTTATAATGCAAGAGCATATGATGGACTGACTGCCATAGTCGCTTTTTTGACGGCAGTATTGCTGCTTTGGTCAGCAATAGGTTATGTGGGGAGAAATGCACAATTAAATGCAAGTAATAAAAAGGTGGCATCGCTCAAGGAGACTTATCAAGAGCTACAGACGGATAATGATAACCGTGAGGCACTTTTATATGCTTCTGTCGATGCAAAACAGATTTACCAGATCGCGACACAGAGGCTTGGCATGAGCTACCCTGAAAAGCATCAGGTAATCACCTATCATAAAACAGAGAGTGGGTACGTTGCACAATATGAAGACATTCCGCAGTGATGAGAATCAAATAAAAAATAAGACAAAGACAACGCAGTCAGCCGATAAAAAACGTAATGTAAAGAAAAAAAAACCTGCAAAAAAGATTTACAGAACTAATGCAAAGAAGGATACGGGCAAGCTTGCAAACCGTATAAACAGCAGAATGAGACTTGTAGCAGGTTTAGTTGCATTTTGTATGGCTGCGCTTGTCGTTTACATTGGTATACGCGCTGCACTTACAAATGAAGTGTATGAGCGAAAGGCACTCAGCCAGATGAATTACAGCAGCTCAACTTTAGTTGCAAAGTCTGGCGAAATTTATGACACAAATATGACGCCGATTGCAGTCAGCAACCGTGTTTATATTTTGATTATTGATCCAAAGGTAATCATGGAAACAGAGGCAATTGAGGGGCGAAAGGGAACGCTTGAAACAACTGTTAAGGCGATTGCGCAGTGTTTTGACTTAGACGAAGCTGCGCTTACGAATACAATTACCCAGTCAGCCGATAAAAATTATATTCGTTATGTGCCAGAAGGCTGGACAAGCAAAAAATATCTTGTTACAGAAAGCCAAAAGGAAGCATTTGATGCGCTTGAAGAAAAGGTAAACAGCACAGAAAAAAAGAAAGAAACAAAAACAACAGAAGCCCAAAGTGTGCAGGAAACAGAAGGCACCTCATCTGCAGATGAGGAGTTTGAAAGCCCGGAGGGTGCCAAGATTGTTGGCGTGTGGTTTGAGACAGAATACCAGCGCTATTATCCATATGGCAATTTAGCAAGCAAGGTTATCGGCTTTACGACAAAGGACAGCTCTGAGGGTATTTGGGGACTAGAGCGCTACTACAATGAAGAGCTTCGCGGAACAAATGGCAGAAGCTATAGCTATATTGATAGCAGCAAAAATCTGATACGCGATGTGATTGAGCCAACTGATGGCTACTCACTTGTCTCAACGATTGATATGAACCTGACAAAGATACTCAGTGATACAGCCTCAGAGTGGTTTTATGAGACTGATGAAAACGGAGAAAGGGTTCGTACAGCAAAAAGCTACAGTATTCTTGCAATGGATCCGAATACAGGTGCTATAAAAGCAATGGTTACGGACACAGATTATGATCTGAATAATCCAAATGATCTTTCTGCATTCTACACTGATGAGGAGCTGGCTGCATTTGCAGATAATGAGGCGAAATCAGAAGAGTATGAAAAGTATCTGGAAAAGGAGCAGGAAAAGTTAAAGGAACAGGCCGAAGCCTCAAAGGAGAAGGCTGATGACGATTCTTCTAATACACAGGATATAATAGAGATTGCAACGGCATCTCCGTATGCAGCATATTTGAATGAAAATGGAGAGTGGGATCATAGCACTTATCCTACAACAACAGATGTACAAAATGAGATTTGGCGAAATGGTATCATCAGTAACTCCTTTGAGCCAGGTTCTACTGGAAAGGTTCTTACATATGCAGCAGCGATTGAGGAAGGACTGATTACAGAAGATACGCAGTTTGATGACACTCATGGCTAATTAGACATTGGACGAACAATGGTAAAATGCCATAACTACGCGATAGGCGGCTGTGGTATTATTGATGCAAAGGAAGCCGTTGCGCAGTCTTGCAACGTTGCCTTTATGGAAATCGGAAAGATTCTTGGACCAGAGCTTTTTGTTAAGTATCAGCAGCTTCATAATTTTGGTCAGAAGACAGGAATAGATCTTCCAGGTGAGGCTAGCTGTGAAGGACTTTTATATACAGCAGATCAGCTAGGAGAGATTGAGCTTGCGACAAGTGCATTTGGTCAGTGCTACAACGTTACCATGATTCAGATGGCAGCATCATTTTGTGCTGATATAAATGGCGGCTATTACTACAAGCCATATACCGTTGAGAGTATTCTTGATCAGGACGGCAATGTAGTAGAGTCTGTTAAGCCTACACTAGTGCGTCAGATTATAAGTGAGGAGACAAGTGCAACAGTGCGCCATGCACTTGAGTATGCTGTTACAAATGGAACTGTTTATGGTGTGCAGGTTGCAGACAAAGAAAATGGTGTCAAGATGGATGGCTATGATTTTGGCGGAAAGACAGGAACTGCTCAGAAGCTTCCGCGTTCAGAAGATAAATATGTCATTTCCCTGATTTCAGCAGCACCTATGAGTTCACCGCAGCTTGTGCTTTATGTTGTAGTTGATGAGTATGAAGGAAACGACGAAGACGGAAGTGCACCTGTACAGTATTTATCAGGACGTTTGTGGTATGCAATCAAGGATTACATCGGACTTTATTCTGAGTTAGATGCAGATGTAAACGAGTATGATTGGCAGAGTGCTTCTCCATCAGATGACAGTATGTCAGGAGAGTCACTCTTTACAGATTCAGAAGGAGATGATGCAGCTCTTCCAGTGCCTCCGGCAGTGGCCGCGCAAGAGCAAACAGATGCAGCAGCAGAAAATCCAGATGAAAATATCATTGATCCTGAGGCAGCAATTGCAGATCCGGCAGACGCAAACGCAGCACCAGATTCAAACGATGTCATAGATCTTCCGGCTCAGCCAGATGTACAGCCAGCGGCAGATGCAAATGCACAGTAAAAAAATAAAAAGAATCTTGAAATTTACAAAAGAATTTCAGGATTCTTTTTTTTATCGTCTGCCGCATATAGATAAATTAAGAAAACAGCAAAAACAAAGTAAAGGTAAGTCGGTGAAAATGGTCACGCAAGTTTTGAAAAAAGAGGCAGGAAACATGCTGCCGCGCCCGGTACGCACAATGCATAGAAGGGGAATACTTAGAATTGCATTGGTGCTTGTTACAGCATTGATCTTATTATGTGTGCGCCTAGGCGATTTGATGCTTGCAAAGTCAGAGCATTATAAAGAACTCGCATATGATCTTCATACAAGAGAGCGACAGCTAAAGGCAATGCGCGGTGAGATACAGGATAGAAATGGTAAGGTGCTTGCAGCAAACCGCACAGTCTGTACAATTTCCGTGATTCACAGTCAGATTAAGGATGCTGATGAAGTTGTGTCGGCGCTATCAGAAACATTAAAAATGCAGCCAAAAGACGTGCAAAAAAAGGTAGAAAAAATCACGGCAAGAGAAATTATAAAGACAAATGTAGAAAAGAAAGTCGGCGATGCTATAAGAGAGATGGATCTTGCCGGTGTGAAGGTGGACGAAGATTATAAGCGTTACTATCCGTTTGGAAGTTTAGCTTCCAAGGTGCTTGGCTTTACAGGCGCTGATAATCAGGGCATTATCGGTCTGGAAGTATCATATGATGAGGTGCTTAAAGGAATTGGAGGCAGCATTTTGACATATACTGATGCAGCGGGAATTGAATTAAAAAATACAGCTGAGCAGCGTGTTGAGCCAATTGCCGGAAATACACTTCGTCTGACAATGGATTGGAATATCCAAAGCTTTGTCACTCAGGTATGCTTGGAGCTGATGGAAGAAAAGCAGGCAAATGAGGTTTCCTGCATAGTCATGAATCCACAGAATGGTGAGATTTATGCTATGGCAAATGTGCCAGAATTTGATTTGAATCGTCCGTTTGAGCTTCCAGAGGGTACTACATGTGAGAGTGAAGAAATGAGACAGGATTTATTAAATAAGATGTGGAGAAATGCCAATGTAAGCGATACATATGAGCCAGGTTCAACATTTAAGACTGTCACGGCAGCGGCAGCACTAGAAGCTGGTGTTGTAACTTTTAAGGATACATTTTCATGTCCTGGATTTTATATTGTGGAGGACAGACGTATTCGATGTCATAAGGTGAGTGGTCATGGCAGTGAAACATTTTTGCAGGGAATTCAAAATTCCTGCAATCCTGTCTTTATTCAGGTCGGTCTTCGGTTAGGTGCAGAGCGTTTTTACTCATATTTTGAACAGTTCGAGCTTCTTGAAAAAACAGGGATTGATTTGCCCGGAGAAGCACGCACAATCATGCATGACCCTAAAAAAATCGGTGAGGTAGAGCTTGCGACCATTTCATTTGGACAGTCATTTCAGCTGACGACACTTCGCCTTCTTACGACTATAAGTTCATTTGTAAATGGCGGCCACACTGTTGTGCCACATTTTGGAATGGTAATCAGTTCATTTGACGGCACAAGCACACAAAAAATTGCTTATCCGCAGGGTACACAGGTACTTGATGAAGCAGTCAGCGCACAGATGCGTGAATGTTTAGAGAGTGTTGTGGCAGAGGGCGGCGGAAATAAGGCATACATAGAAGGTTATCGCATAGGAGGAAAGACGGCGACATCAGAAAAGCTTCCGCGCGGAACTGGAAAATATATTAGCTCCTTTGTAGGCTTTGCCCCAGCAGATGAGCCGCAGGTTATTATTATTATGACAGTCGATGAACCACAGGGTATTTATTATGGAGGCACAATTGTAGCGCCAAAGGTGAAAAAGATTTTTGAAAACATATTGCCATACCTTAATTTATAGTGATATACTCACCGTGAGTAAAGATTTCCTATGGTGAAGCAATTTACGAAAAGCGGTTCTACGATTGTTGCCTGAAAGGTAATTCATCTTACCGCTAGGCACTGTGGGACAGAAAGGTGAAAACATTATGAAAAATAAGGTATTAGTTGCAGGATGCGGAATCAGCGGTATCGGTGCAGCACGTATGCTGCTTGCTGCTGGAAAGTCTGTCATTTTGTATGATGGAAATGATAAAAAGAATAAGGAGGAAATCCGTGCACAGGTAGCAGACAATTCATCAGATGAGACACTTTCCATTGTGCTTGGTACGCTCTCGCAGGATGTTATAGATCAGTCTGAGTATTGTGTTATCAGTCCTGGTATTCCAACGGATCTTGCTTTTGTAGAGGAGTTAAAGAAAAATGGTGTGCCGATTTGGAGTGAGATCGAGCTTGCATACCATTATGCAAAGGGTCAGGTTATTGGTATCACAGGAACAAATGGAAAGACAACGACGACAGCGCTGACAGGTGAGATCATGGCAGCACATTTTGGCAAAGACAAGACGTTTGTTGTCGGAAATATCGGAACTGCCTATACAGGTAAGGCACTTGAGACAAAAGAAGACAGTGTGACAGTAGCAGAAATCAGCAGCTTCCAGTTAGAGACTGCACTGACATTTCGTCCGCATGTGAGTGCAATTTTAAATATCACGCCAGACCATTTAAATCGCCATAAAACTATGGAGTGCTACATTGCAGTCAAGGAATCCATCACAAAGAATCAGACAAAGGATGATTTTTGCGTGTTAAATTATGATGACGAAGTGCTGCGCTCTTTCGCACAGTCATGCCCGGCAACAGTTATATTTTTCTCAAGCCGTCACAGCTTAGATGAAGGCTTTTGCATGGATGGCAGCCGTTTAGTATATCGTCATGATGGAAAAGAAGAGGTTATTGGCACAACAGATCAATTTAACCTTGTTGGTCAGTGCAACTATGAAAACATCATGGCAGCTGCTGCAATCGGCACAGCAATGGGTGTTCCGATGGAAACAATTCGCCAGACTGCTTATAATTTTAAGGCAGTGGAGCATAGAATCGAGTATACAGCAACAAAAAAGCAGGTTCGCTATTACAATGATTCAAAGGGAACAAATCCGGATGCTGCAATTCAGGGTATCCGTGCAATGACAACGCCGACATGTTTAATTGGCGGCGGCTACGATAAAGGCTCAACTTATGATGAGTGGATTGAAGCATTTGGCAGCACAATCAAATATCTTGTGTTGATTGGACAGACATCTAAGGCAATTGCCGATTGCTGTGAAAAGCATGGCTTTACTAATTATGAGTTTGCCACATCAATGGAAGAAGCTGTTGAAAAATGTGCATCACATGCAAAGCCTGGTGAGGCTGTATTGTTATCACCGGCATGTGCAAGCTGGGGCATGTTTGACAATTATGAGCAAAGAGGACGCATTTTCAAGGAGCTTGTCAGAAAACTTTCAGATTAAGAATAAGACGATTGCTAAGAACAAAAAAGTAAAATAGCAGGAAAATAAAGGAGTGTAGAATGACAAAACTGCATTCTGTACATCCGAAAAAGGGCAGAGGTCATTTTGATCTCTGCCTGCTTGTTATACTGATAATTTTATTATCATGCGGACTTATTATTTTATACAGCGCAACGAGATACACCGATGCAAAAGAACATCCAGGCCAGCCTTTTTATACGATCACAAGGCAGGTGATCTTTTTGGCTGCAGCTTTCGTTTCAATGCTTTTTATGTCAAAGACAGATTATCATAAGCTGTTAAAGCTGGCGCAGCCGGGATTTTTATTAAGCATTGTACTTGGCATTCTGGTACTGTTTTTTGGAAAAGAAGTAAACGGTCAAAAACGCTGGTTTGCAGTAGGACCGATCTCCTTTCAGCCGGCAGAGTTTGCAAAGCTTATGATGATTTTCATGCTGAGCTCATTTTTTCATAAAAACTATCGAAAATCAGCAAGCTGGAGTCTTATTGTCAAGGCTGTGGGAATCACGCTTCCTATTTTTTTGCCGGTTGTGTCGGCAAACCTTAGCTCCGGGTTAATTATTGCTGGAATCGCCTTTGTGATGACTTATATAGCGTCCGAACACAGACCATTTTTTTTGATAAGCACAGCGGCTGCCATTTTTACATGTGTGTTTGCTTTTCAATCAGGACTTCTTACAGCCATTCTTGACGAATATCAGATGAACCGCATTTATGCCTGGATTGATCCGGAAGAATTTCCTCTAAGCAATGGTTTTCAGGTTTTACAGGGGCTGTATGCGATTGGCGCCGGCGGACTTTTTGGAACAGGACTTGGAAATAGTCTGCAAAAGCTTGGATTTTTGCCAGAAGCACAAAATGATATGATTTTTTCTATTATATGTGAAGAACTTGGTCTGTTTGGTGCAGTTTTAATAATATTTCTTTTCCTTTTATTATTGTGGCGAATGATGGAGATTGCGCAGAATGCACCAGATGATGAAGGTATGTTTCTTGTCAGCGGCATTATGGGGCACATTGGTATTCAGGTGTTGTTAAATATTGCCGTTGTCACAAATACTATCCCCAATACAGGAATCAGTCTTCCATTTATCAGCTATGGCGGTTCTTCTATTTTATTTTTGATGACAGAAATGGGTATTGTTTTTCGCGTATCATCTGAGTCAAAAGAGGCACAATAAAAATGAAGAACATATGATACTATAAGAAGGCAATGTCTTCTTAGAAGGAGGGAATCAGTGGCATATCTGGAAATTAGGCAGACAGGTCCGCTTTCGGGCACTTATCGCGTGCAGGGGTCAAAAAATGCAGTCCTTCCAATGCTGGCAGCCACACTTTTGGTTCCAGGAAAGACGACCCTGCACCGTGTACCGAAAATAAAGGATGTTAATGTAATGCTTGAGATTCTTCATCTTCTTGGCTGCTGCAGCTGCTGGGAAGGCGAAGCATTGACAATAGATGCAGGCAATGTCAACAACTGGGTGATTCCAGAGGAATTGATCGGACAGATGCGTTCCTCTGTTATTTTGCTTGCTCCAATTCTTTATCGAATGAAAAAAGCAGCAGTTGTAGAACCGGGAGGCTGTTCCATCGGGCGGCGCCCAATTGATATTCACCTGTATGTCCTTCAGGCGCTTGGTGTCAAGCTTCATTATGAATGGGAGGAACACATCTTTGCACAGGCCGATTATTTTTGCGGTGCTCACCTTTTCTTGAAATTTCCATCAGTGGGCGCGACAGAGCAGGCAATTCTTGCGGCAGTTACAGCAAACGGCATGACAGTTATTGATAATGCGGCAAGAGAGCCAGAGATTGCAGAGCTTTGCCGTATGCTTCGTGGTATGGGTGCAAAAATCACAGGAGATCAGACAGGACGCATCGTAATAGAGGGTGTGAAGGAGCTTTTTGAGAGTACGTGTGAAGTTGGCGCAGATCGTATTGTGGCTGCAACCTGCCTTAGTGCAGTGGCTGTTTGTTCAGGAGAAATTACACTGACAGGAGTAGACGCTTCTCATCTAAATGGAGTTATAGAACCGTTTGAAAAAATGGGCTGTAAGATTTGGTCAGATAAGGATACACTCACTGCAGCCAGAATGGATAAGCTGATGGCAATTCCTTATTTAAAGACTAGTCCGTATCCAGGTTTTCCGACAGATGTGCAGTCATTGATAATGGCAGTAATGTCATTTGCAGATGGTCAATCTGTTGTGGAGGAGGGAATATTTGAAGGAAGATTTCGTACGGCTTACCAGTTGCAAAAAATGGGCGCAGCGATTATAATAGAAAATAACCAGGCCATAATTTGGGGCAGCCATTTAATTGGAACAAAGGTGGAAGCTCCTGATTTAAGAGGCGGCGCCGCATTGGCGATTGCAGGGCTTGGAGCAGACGGTGTGACAACTATTTTTGGCTATGATCACATCGCCAGAGGATATGAAGATCTTGCAGGCATGCTTTTTATGCTTGGCGCACAGGCAGCTTTGCGGGAATGAGCTTATTTGCTGAAAGGAAGGTGGAACTGTAACATACAGTGCACAATAGGGAATTAGTCAGAGTATATGTTGGATGAAAAGTTAGCCAGACACAAAAAAAGAAAAAAGAGAATATTGACAGGCATCCTGGCGATAGTTGGGGTTCTGGCTATCGCCGTTACCGTTTTTTTTACTGCCTATGTTGCAGACTGCCAGATCACGGGAAGTCAGTATGGACAGGAAGAAGAGATTGAGAATGAGCTTTTTTCCACGCCTATGGACCAGCGCTTTTTCTATCAGTTTTTTAGAAAACTGACCCACTCACAAAAGCAGTTAAATGGCGTGGCGTCTTATCGTATGGAGTTTTCTCCAGATTTGTCAGTAAAGGTGATTGTCACAGAAAATCCAATCATCGGAGCTGTAAGCTGGGAACACAATCGATATTATTTTGACAGGTATGGATATGTAATGGCAAAAAATATTGACGTTTCAAGTACGGTTCCTGTTGTAGACGGAAGCAACTTTACAAATGTTTCGCTGTACGAACAGCTTGGAGGCGTAAAGAGCAGTCTGGCAGAGGATATTTTGCAGCTGACGCAGCTTCTTGATGACAATGAGATTGCGGCAGATTCAATTTCCTATGATGAAAAGATGCAGGCAGTGATTGCGCTTGGTGATGTAAAGGTAAGTCTTGGAAGCCGCGATAATATGACGGACAAGATCGCAGAGCTCTGTGCAATCTTGGACAGCGGAGAATTAAGCGGGCTAAAGGGAACGCTTCATCTGGAAAACTGTGGTGATGGAAGTACAAGCTCCTATATATTTGACAGAGAGTAGCAAAGAAACAGTCAAAAAAGGGATTGGCACAGAAAACGTCACAGAAATTTAAGAAAAATTTTTGAAGAAAGCCAAATTTCGGGTTGATTATTTTGCGGAATAATAATATAGTATTAAGGTAGAAAGTGTAAGGAGGAATATAACTTTGTTAGAGATTAAAATAAACGAATCAGAAGGTTCGGCAAAGATTGTTGTGGTAGGTGTCGGCGGAGCAGGAAACAATGCTGTAAACCGCATGGTAGATGAGGATATCGTAGGTGTTGAGTTTGTCGGCGTTAATACAGACAGACAGGCCTTACAGTTCTGCAAGGCTCCAACCGCGATTCAGATCGGTGAGAAACTGACAAAGGGTCTTGGTGCAGGTGCAAAGCCAGAAGTAGGCGAGAAGGCAGCTGAGGAAAACCTTGATGATTTGAAGGAAGCCATTAAGGGTGCCGACATGGTATTTGTTACCTGTGGTATGGGTGGCGGTACTGGTACTGGTGCAGCTCCGATCATTGCCGGTCTGGCAAAGGAGATGGGAATCCTTACCGTAGGTGTTGTCACAAAGCCATTCTCCTTCGAGGGAAGAACTCGTATGAATAACGCACAGAGTGGTATTGAGAGACTTAAGGAATCTGTAGATACTCTGATCGTTATTCCAAATGACAAGCTTCTTCAGCTCGTTGACAGACGCACCACAATGCCAGAGGCATTAAAGAAGGCAGATGAAGTATTACAGCAGGCAGTACAGGGTATTACCGACCTGATCAATATCCCAGGACTGATCAACCTTGACTTTGCAGACGTTCAGACTGTAATGAAGGACAAGGGTATTGCACACATCGGTATCGGAAATGCAACAGGAGACGACAAGGCAATCGATGCAATGAAGATCGCTGTTTCCAGTCCGCTGCTTGAGACAACTATCGAGGGCGCTACAAACGTATTGATCAATATCGCTGGTGATGTAAGTCTTCCAGAGGTTCATGAGGCAGCAAGCTATGTTCAGGAGCTGGCAGGTGAGGATGCAAACATTATCTTCGGTGCTACATACGATGAGAATGCAACCGATGAGGTTACTATCACCGTTATCGCTACTGGTGTAGAGGATAAGAACCTGGAAGGTGTACAGGCTCAGTCATCAAAGAAGGCATCTGGCGCAAAGGCAGCTGATTTTGCATATCGTGCACCAGCTTCCAAGGAGTTTTCCGCAAAAGAGCCAAAGTTTGAGGAGTCCGGATTTACAATTCCGAAGCCGCAGAAGGAAGTAAAGGATATCAGTATTCCGACATTCTTAAAGAGAAACTAATGTATAAATAAAGTTTTACGAGAGAGAAGCACAGAAATGTGACTTCTCTCTTTTTTTAGGTGGTAAATATGATTGCAGTCGATCTTTATTTTTTTATGAATGCAGCATATGATCTGACACTTCTTTGTGTGGTCGGAATTGTGGCGAGGAAGCGATTGTGTTTTGGGCGCGTGTTGGCGGCGTCTTTGTTGGGGGCGGCGTGGAGCGTAATTGCGCTAGTTGTTGCTCTGTATTTTGTGCTGCCGTCATGTGCATTGTGGATTGCAAAAATGATTACATATTTCCTCTGCCCCTATTTAATGTGTCTTATTGCATATAGAAGAGATACAAATGTGATGCAAAAAATATTTATGCGCGAATTTTTTTTGCAAAATATCGAGCTTCTTTTATATTTTTACGTAGCAGGAGCGTTGATTAGTGGTTTGATGCTTTTACTAAAGTGGTCGGGCATACATATTCCATCATGGATTTTAATGCCTGTGTGCAGTATTTTGGCTGCTGGTGTGTGGCGGTATCTTACAAAGAAAGAGGCACAGGAAAAACAGATTTATGAGGTTACGCTTTTGTATCATGATAAAAGGATTTATATAAAAGCACTGTATGACAGCGGAAATACGTTAATGACAAGAAAAAACGAGCCAGTTCATGTGTTAGCACCTTCTATATGGAAGGTGCTTATTGGAGAAGATCCGTGGAAGGAAGATGGATTTGTAGTGTCCTATCAGACAGTTAGTGAGACGTCTGTGATGCCGGGAATCTATTTGGATGAGATTTATTTAAAAGAAAAGATGATTACAGAAAAGAAACAACAACTTATAAAAGAAAATAGTAAAGAAAAAGTCCTTGTTCTTAGACATGCGGCGACTGGTCTTGGCAGTATGGAGTTTGACAAAGCGGGAGGATGTCAAATGCTGCTGCATCGTGACACATTTGATTGAATGAAATGACATTGCGGCAAAAGGAAACAAAACATAGGGGACGAATTTTGCAGACGACAAGCGAGTTCGACAGTCTTTTCATTTCATTTGTGGTAAGATGGGCTCATTCCTGTATAAATGGTGCTATAGATTTGGCACCAGATTGATTTGGAAAAAGGAGGAAAGCCTATGACAAAGTGGCAGACAAAAGAACAGACAAAGGCATGGCGTACCTTTTTACAGCATTTTTCAGCAGGCATGGGAGGAAAAGGCAGAATTTATTACATAGGCGGAACGGATGTGCTCCCACAGCCATTAACACCAAAAGAAGAGGAGCATCTAATTTCGTGTATGGGAACAGTCGGGGAAAAAGAAGCAAAAAGCAGGCTGATCGAACATAATTTGCGTCTTGTCGTTTACATCGCAAAGAAATTTGAAAACACAGGAGTAGGTGTAGAGGATTTGATTTCAATCGGCACAATTGGTCTGATCAAAGGTATCAATACATTCAACAAGACAAAAAAGATCAAACTAGCAACATATGCGTCACGCTGCATCGAAAACGAAATATTAATGTATCTTAGACGAAACAGCAAGCGAAAAACAGAAGTCTCAATAGACGAGCCATTAAACGTTGACTGGGACGGCAACGAGCTTCTATTATCAGATATTTTAGGAACAGACGAAGATATGGTATACCGCGACATGGAAGAAGAAGCAGAGCGCAGACAGCTCTCAAACGCATTGTCAAAGCTTCCATCACGCGAACGCCGTATAGTAGAGCTTCGCTATGGAATAAACACAGACGATGACCGCGAAATGACACAAAAAGAAGTAGCAAAAAAACTTCATATTTCAAGATCCTATGTAAGCAGGATTGAAAAGAAAGCACTAATGTTATTAAAAAGTAAAATAAAGACATGACACACTTATATCTTAGATATTAAGAGAAAATGGTAGTTTTTCTTTTATTAATTTAATAAAGTGAAAAAATCTTCACTATACAAAGAAAATAATCATAAAAATCTTCGAAAACAAAGATGCCATATCAAAAAGTGAAAAATTTTTCATATCATTTCACCAACAAAACAGGTAATATAATTGCATACAAAACACACGGACCGATAAGGAGGATAAAAATATGGACGCAATGAAAATCGCAAATAGTATCCCAATGTGGCTTGCCTGTGCACTTCCAGTGGCATTTGTCATCTTACAGGCAGTCTTATTCGCAAGGGGTGCTTACAAATCAGGAAAGAAACTAGGACTTAACGATAAACAGATGAAAAAAGCAATGAAAAGCAGTGCGGTAACATCGATCGGACCATCCATCGTTGTATTAAGTGCGATGCTTTCTCTGTTAGTATCTGTAGGGGGACCAATCGGATGGATGAGATTATCTATGATCGGTTCCGTTATGTTTGAATCTATCGCAGCAGGACTTGGAACATCCGCTGTCGGGGTACAGCTTGGAACGGACATATTAACACCAGAAGCTTTAGGAATGGCAGTCTGGACCATGATCCTTTGCTCTATCGGATGGGCGTTATTCGCAACATTCTCTGCAAATAAGATGGATAAGATCGAAAAGAAAGTTTCCAGAGGAAATACAGGAACACTGACAACGATTGCTTCTTGTGCGATCATCGGTGTATTCTCAGCAATGTGTGCAAGCCATTTATCCAAACCATTTTACTCTATGATGATGAAAGCAGACCAGATCACAATGAGCGGAGCATGGAAGAATGCCTTAGCATGTGTGCTTGGAGCCGTGATCATGTTTGTACTTACCAAAGTTGCAAATAAAAAAGAGATCGGATGGTTAAAAGAATGGTCCCTGACGATCACAATTCTTGGAGCCATGATCATTACAGCATTAGTTTAAGCAGGAGGAAGATACGATGAACAATCAGGATTATTATAATAAAGAATATGTACCACAAGTCAATAAGATCGGTAAGATCACAGGATACCTTGGAGTTCTTCTTTCCTTTACTCCAGCACTTGTGTTAGCCATTGTCTATGGAATCTTACCAAAACCAGCTGCATTATTAACCGCATTTATCAGCGGAGCCAGTGCCTTTGGAGTGTTATGGTTTGTAGAACCGATTTCTTACTTTCCAGTCGTCGGAGCTGCTGGAACTTATATGGCATTCTTATCAGGAAATATCTCTAACATGAGAATTCCATGTGCAAGTATGGCACAGGTGGCAGCAGATGTAGAACCAGGAACAGAAAAAGGATCTGTTGTTGCAACCCTTGGAATGGCAGTATCTATCGTGATTAACGTATCTGTTCTTACAATTGGAGCAATTCTTGGAACTTCTGTATTATCCATGCTTCCAGATACGATCAAAGCCGCATTAAACTACTTGCTGCCAGCTTTATTTGGAGCTTTATTAGTACAATTTGGAATGAAAATGAAAAAACACAGCGTCATTATGGTTGTATTTGCAATCATCTTATATTTTATGATCGGAATGGGATACTTTAACTGGTTGCCAGGGGCATCCAACTGGCTTGGAACCTTAGGATGTGTCTTCGTAAGTATTGCTGTTGGAATGGCGACATTAAAGAATACAACAAAGGAATAGAAAGCAGGGGATAAAATGATCAAACAGGACGTTTATGATGAAGTGCAAGGGTTAGAGCCGTTGTGTCAGGAAATCTGTCATACTTTATGGAATCACCCAGAATTATCTGGTAATGAAAGAAAATCTGCCAATTTCTTAAGAAAAATCTTGAGTGAAGAAGGATTCACGATTGAGAACAATGAACATTTAGAACATGCGTTTATTGCAGAATACGGAAAAGGGAAACCAGTTATCGCAATTCTTGGAGAATACGATGCACTTCCTGGATTATCACAAAAAGCAGATATTAAAAAAGAAATGGTATCCGAAGATGGTGTCGGACACGGATGTGGACACCATATGTTAGGTGCCGCAGCTACAACTGCAGCCATTGCGATCAAACGTTTCTTAGAAAAAGGGAAACAAAAAGGAACAGTCAGATTCTATGGATGCCCAGAAGAAGAACTGTTAAGTGGAAAGGTAAAGATGGCATATTATCATATGTTTGATGGATGTGATGCAGCAGTGAGCTGGCATCCATCTGATACAAATATGGCACATGATCAAGCATATCTTGCGAATGCATCTGCACATTTTTATTTCCATGGAGTATCATCACATGCAGCATTTGCTCCGGAACAGGGAAGAAGTGCTTTAGACGCCGTGGAATTAATGAGTGTTGGAGCAAACTATTTAAGAGAACATGTCATTGACCGCACAAGAATTCATTATTCTACAGACAGCGGTGGATTTGCACCCAATATCGTGCCAGACCAAGCAAGTGCATGGTATTTTGTCAGAGCACCACATATGAAGGATGTCAAAAGCACAATGGAACGCTTAAAGAAAGTAGCCCAAGGTGCAGCGATGATGACAGAGACGACAGTGGATATTGAAATGGGATGTGGATGCTGTGAGTTATCCACAAACGAAGCATTTGCAGACCTTGCATATGCGAACCTGATTGAAGCAGATGGACCCAAATACACAAAAGAAGAACTACGATTTGCAAAAGAGTTGCAGAAAACCGTGGAACAAGGTATCATAGAGAAAGGAAAAAATCTTCACCAAGTTTATGATGAAGCAATGATCTTAGGTGTTTCACCAAGAGATAAATGGAAAGAAGCAGAACTAAGTGCATCTTCTGATACAGGAGATGTCAGCAGGATTATGCCAACCTGTCTGTTTACGACAGCATGCTGGCCAATTGGATGCTCTCCACATACATGGCAGGCAACCGCAAGCGGAGGGACTTCCATCGGAGATAAAGGAGCCTTATATGCATCTAAAGTGGCAGCAGGAATCGTATATGATCTCTTTACAAAACCACAGGTCTTAGCGAAGATTACAAAAGAATTTAGGGAACGAAATAAAGAACCATACACACCGATGTATGAAGAATGATCGATATGCAAAGAAGCATCCGGTTCCTATGAGCAGTAGGAATCGGATTTTTTCTTATATATATGGATGTTTGATAGAAGATGAATGATTTATAGAAAAAACACGATAAAAATGGAGGAAATAAAGAATGGGAATCGCTGTCAAGGAACTACTGACACTAGAATACTTTAAAGACTATCACGTGATCGCAGGGAAATCAGGCTTACACAAAGAGATTCAGGGAACAACCCTCCTTGAAGCACCCGATGCCCTGCGCTGGGCAAAAGGAAAAGAGCTGGTCCTTTCCTCAGGATATGTATTAGCTCAGGAACCAGACTGCCTCGAAGAAGCATTTAAGTCAGGAAGCATGCAGGGAACCTCTGCCATGATGATCAAACGAGGCCGCTATCTTGACGAGATACCACAGCGATTAATAGATTTGTTTGACCAATACGAGATTCCACTGATCAGTATGCCATTTTCTGTTCCATGGATGGAATTGATGAGTCAGATCAATACCGCAGTGATGAACCGAACGATCCGAAGATTCAAAGTCCACAGCAATAATCATCTGCAAGTATCGGATCAATCCTACAAAGTCCAGAAGATCAATAAGATTCTAAGAGCCGTAGAAGTCGAGATGAAATTTCCGGCATTTATCTATGATCTTGCTGAAGAAAAAAGCTACTACAGTTCCCCGGATTTTAAACGAATCACAGAATCCTTCGGATTATCCGAAAGCGATTATTGGGAACCATCAATGCCCTATACGAAACATACCTTATGCGATTACATCAATATGGCAAGGATCCGCCTGATCAATCCTGGCAATTTAGAAGGACCACGTGTCAGCTGGATCATTATTCCGATCGTCATGGAAGATATCGTACAGGCATATTTTGTCGTAATGGAATCCAGAGAATTTATCGATTACTACGATGAATTTGCCATCCGTATCGCGTTTTTAACATTGCAAGGAGTCTATGAACAGATTATGATCGCAGAGAATATGGGAAATATCGGATTTGAGAACTTCATTCATTTAGCCCTCGATTACACAGAAAAAGATGCCAAGAAACTCTTTTATCAGGCAAATATCCAAGGGATTTCCGTAAATACAGCTTATCAATACATTGTATTTCACCAATGCAATGAAGGATACAACGCACGAAATGAAAGAAACACATTTTTGGAAGCCTTCCAGCAAAGCAAGTTAGGGAAGATCGGAAAGATTGCCTTTCTGGATGAAAATGATGGCTTGATCTTATTAGAAGCAGAAAAGATCCACAACAGCATACCCTGGACCAAAGACACAACAACGGAATTATTAAAAGAATTCCAGAGATACATCGGATTAAAATTTGCCGATATGAGACTGGAATTTGGAATCTGTCAGGAAGAAAAGACACTGTTAGAAGTCAGAGAATGTGTCAAGAAATGCCAGAAAGTATTAAAGATGGGAAGCATTATCTTCCCTGAAAAGGATATCTGGGAATACGAAATGTTAGGACCATTAACATGGATTGAGATTCCTGAGAATGAGTTAAAAGAAATGTTAAGGAAATATCGGGAGATGATGGAAGAAGAGAAGAATATTGAGTTGTTAAAGACATTAAAGATTTATCTGGAAAATAATATGAACTACAGCGTGACCGCGGAGAAGATGTATGTGCATATTAATACGATAAGAAAGAGAATTGATAAAGTGAATGATCTGGTGAAGATTGATTGGGAGGATCATGTGGATCGGTTGAAGATGGAGATTTTATTGCAGTTTTTGGGATTGGAGGAGTGAAAATATTAATTTTTGTTGAGGAAGTATCGCACTTGCGATATAATAAAAATAAGAGGAAATAAAAATGGAGATGCACGCTTATTCTGAGGACTATTTGCTAACAGCACAAAGAATTCTAGGAGATATGTTAGACTATGCAGTAAATGAATATGAATTTGACCCAGACGAGTTTTATAAAATGTTTTTAGTATCCGATGTATCCAGACAATTTCAAGAAGGAAATCCAACATATATAGCAGGAAAAAATGGCTGTGAAATGGTAAAAGAAGTAATAAGATCAGCAGGACTTATAATGGAAGAAATTCCAGATGAAATGTATTTGGACAAATCTCCAGAATATTGGGCTGGCTGGGCATTGGCGTATTATCAATGGTATACAGCAAGACCGTTTATGAAGATATACAAAGTAGTAACGATAGAAGATCTTTTAAAAATGTACTCCGTATATCATGAAATGGATATTATGAAATTCGTAGAAGCAATCAATGAAAAATGGGATCAATATTATACAGAAACAAATTTAAAACGTTTACGTAAAATTGCAGGATTGTCACAAAGAGAACTTGCAGATTTGTCCGGTGTTGCACTGAGACAGATTCAATTATTTGAGCAAAAAAAACGAAATATTAATCACACAAGAGCGATTGATGTATTGAAGATTGGGAAAGTTTTAGGATATAAATCGGAAGACTTGTTAGAGATATAAAGTAAAAAGGGTAGATGTCATTTTGGCATCTATCTTTTTTATTGATATAATTAGCAAATCAATAAAGTTATACGAACGACTAAAAAATAAGTTGAATGGATGATTAAAATATGTTAATATAAAAATAACTAAAAAAGTTATTTAAAGAGGTGGAGAATATGGAAAAATTAACAAATTTAGAAGAAATGATCATGAAATGTATTTGGGATTACGGAGAAGAGATTCCATTTTTACAAATTGGAAAAGAGTTAAAAGAACGGTATGGCAAGGAATACAAGAGAACAAGTATACGAACTTATCTATTTCGTTT
>OGQZ01000965.1_pt1 | contig 23324 bp, 20 predicted proteins | sample 1553321 | NCBI WGS metagenome assembly OGQZ01 (sample SAMEA2579958, study PRJEB22360) | human gut metagenome | reverse complement strand
CTGGTGACTAGGAATTAGTAGCTAGGGATTAGGTTTGCGATACGAGAAAATCGCTCATTTCAAATCTCCGCGGTGCTTCTGATTTTTTTGCGCCGCACCACCATTTCGCATTTCTCATTTCTAATTTCTCATCCAAGAGAGGCTTTCACTCCCAATCAAAGGGCACCCCGCCCCACAGGCTAATCCTATATTTTAAGGAGTCCCCATGACCAAAGATTTCGACTTCACCCAAGGCAGCATCTCGAAAAAGATACTGCTTTTTTCTCTGCCCCTCATGGCCGGCAATATTTTCCAGCAGCTCTACAATGTCGTCGACACACTCATCGTCGGACGCTTCCTCGGCGAAGCACCGCTCGCCGCGGTCGGGAGCGCCTACACGCTCATGATCTTCCTCACCTCCATCCTGATCGGCCTCACGATGGGGAGCGGCGTCTACTTCTCCATCTGCCACGGACAAAAGAACACCGCGCTCATGAAGCAGTCCATTTATATTTCCTTCCTTTCCATCGGCGTTCTCTCGCTCTTTCTGAATGCCCTCTCCTATATATTTCTGGAAGAAATCATCCGCTTCATGCAGATCCCCCAAGAAGTCATCCCCTACTTCCGTGACTATCTCCTCTGGATCTTCGCCGGCATCATCGCCGTCTTCTTCTACAACTACTTTGCCGCCCTCCTGCGCGCCGTGGGAAACTCACTCATCCCGCTCGTCTTCCTTATCGTCTCTGCGGTCATGAATATAGCGCTCGACCTTCTCTTCATCTTAGTCTTCCAGTGGGGCGTCGCCGGCGCGGCTGAGGCGACCGTCATCGCACAGTATGCTTCGGGCCTCGGCATCCTTTGCTACTGCCTTTTCTTCCGCAAAGACCTTCTAGTGGAAAAGAAATACCGCTGCTGGGACAGCGCCATTTTCCGCGACATCTCACGACTCTCGCTTCTGACCAGCCTCCAGCAGTCCATCATGAATTTCGGTATCCTTCTCGTGCAGGGACTCGTGAATAGCTTCGGCACCATCGTCATGGCCGCCTTCGCTGCCGGCGTCAAGATCGACACCCTGGCCTACTCGCCGCTCATGGACTTCGGGAATGCCTTCTCGACCGCCATCGCGCAGAACTATGGCGCAGGAAATCACAAGCGCATCAAAGAATGCGTCATCGCCTCGGCGAAGATGGTCGTCTCTTTCGCTCTCCTCACGAGCGTCATCATCTATGCCTTCGCTCCTGAGCTCATGGCCTTCTTCGTCCCTGAAACAGCGACAGAAACCATCGAAATCGGCACAGGCTATCTCCGTATCGAAGGGGCCTGCTACATCGGCATCGGCATCCTCTCCATGCTGTATGCCTACTACCGCGCCATCAAAGAGCCCGGTATGAGCGTCATCCTGACCATCCTCTCCCTCGGCAGCCGCGTCATCCTTGCTTACGCCCTCTCCGCCCTCCCCTTCTTTGGCGTCACCGGCATCTGGCTCTCCATCCCTATAGGCTGGGCGATAGCGGATGTGTATGGAGTGTGGGTTGGTGTCCATAAAAAGAACGGCACTTATAAAAATGAAGACTGAGAAATGGTGGTGGCGGGTTCGCTGCAAATATGTATGGGGTGATGCCCGATGATGGCATTTAGTCACCAGTCACTTGACGCTCCTAATCCCTAATCCTCGAAAAGTCCTGTGCTGCGGTGTTTCATATAAATCGCTTCACGCCAGAAGTGGGAAAACGGCTGTAACAAAGATCCCTCGGCTCCGCTCGGGATGACGATACGAGAGGACGGCCTATCTTATGTTTCCAAAGAGCGATCTCCCCCCCTTCGGGTAATGCCCCATATATATTCGCGGCGAAGCCGCCACCTGCATTCCTCATTCCTCATTTTTTCTCCCTAGCCATTCCCCACTCTCCTATAGTATAATAGAAAATATTTTAACGTAAGAGAACGGGGGAGCTTGGGAATGAAGAAATACGTGGTCATGATCCTGATCGCGATCGTGCTGATCATTGGCGGCGGTACATTTGCCTATTTCCACTTTGCCAATGGCGGACCATGGCAGGGGACATGGTGGGGCGTACAGGACGCGGGCGTGAACTGGTCTGGAGATAACATACGAAATCTGGAGACCGTCACCTTCACACCGAATGACGACAAAACCATCACCGTAGACCATAAAGTCCAGCAGGGCAGCCGTGAAGTCCCGGGCAGCCTCACCGGCACCGGCCGCACCGATGGCGGCCGTCTGGTCATCACACCGAAAAACGGTGGCAAAGAGCTGGCGCTCTCCTACAGCGCCGTTTCTAAATCCATCGATACCCCTTTCACGAATGCGGACAAGAGCACCGTCACACTGAAAGCACTCTCTCCGGAAAACAATGAGGAGATGGAATCCATACGGAGCGAGATCGTCCAGATCTCTCAAAAGCCGGAAAATAAAATCGATACGACTTTGTCGAAAGCAAAGAGCTGATAAAAAAGCGAGAGCCACGTTTGTCGAACAAACGTGGCTCTCGCTTTTGGCTTGTCAGGTTCAGGGTTAGCCCGCGGGCGGGGTGCCCATGGATTGCGAATGAAAGCTTTGCATGAATGAGAAATGGTGGTCCCATGAACTGGCATGCCAGTCACTAGCCACCAGTCCCTAGTCACCAGTTCCTATTTCTCGCTCTTCGCTTCGATCGCCGCCGTCTCTGCTTCTTCTGCCATGGCCTGCTTTGCTTCTTTGAGCGCCGCCTCTCTCACTTCTTCCTGCTTTTCCTTCTTCTTGGTGAAATGGGAGATGACCTCCGGGACCATGTTCAGCACCTTATCGATGGTACCATTCGGTCCTGCATTCTTGATAGAGAAGAGCTCGACACGTTCCCCCTTCATGATGAGGACAGCGGTCGGTGTCACCTTGCCACCGCCGGCACCGCCTGCGGCGTTCGTGCCTTGGCTGCCGGTGCCGAATCCGAAGGAAATATCCACGAACGGCACGATGGTCGCATCGCCCAAGTAGATCGGCTGACCCACCACAGACTCGGTGGTGATCATTTTCTTGAAATCTTCAAAAATCTGCTTTCTAACTTCATCATCCATGGTTCTTTTCCTCTTTTCTGAAATGCCAGAACTCTCTGGCGGGTCTCGACAGGAGAAGCCTGCCGGCTATATAGATCATCGTCAAAGGAATGATCCGCCCCTTTGCTTCCCCCGATAAGGTATTCACAGGTTCCAGATAATTCCATCGGATTTCTTGTGTCTCTTTGGCGAGGAATGCCATCGACATGCCGCAGGCGATGCCCGTCGTCATAGGGTCGCCTGTCCCAAAGTCTCCGCGAATGCAGCACTGGCGTGGAAAGCTGTGCGACAGGATCTTCCCTGCCGCATGGAGGACGCGCTCCGCCAGACCATTCTCCATCGCGAAACGGATCTCTTCCCAAAGGGTATGCCCCTTCTTCTCCTCTGGCTCTCTCTCGACTGCCGCCTCGCCAGAATCCGGCAGCCTCTCATGCACCTCTGCCTTCTCTTCTGCCTGTGCGAGCGTTTCTTCCATCCAGTCTTCTTCAGGTTCTTCTGTCATTTCCGCTAAAGCCAAGGGCTCTTCCTTGGTGGGCGGAAGCTCGATTTCCTTCCGCCAAAGACCCAAAAGCATAGAGACCGACAGGATGAGCCGCCAGCGCACGAGCGTCACGGTATAACGGATCGGAATCAGGAGCAGGATAAGAACAGCGGCGAGGAGAAAGGCAAGCATGCCTGCGATCATAGGCCGTAGAGGCGCGCCAGACTCTGGGCCGCCTCCTTCACCTCCCGCACCAGGTACGACGGGGAGAGCACCTTGACGAGCGGTGCCTTCTTCAGAGCCCATGCCTTCATGGCCGCTTGGGGGAGCGTCACTTCCATGGTCACCTTGTCCGGACTTGCGGAAATGAGACGAGCTCTCTTGCCGAAATCCGTCTGAATATCTGTCAGAAGGCGCACATCTGCCTCGAAGGTGATCGCCACCGGATTTCCTGTATAAATATCGCGGCTCGCCATCATGAGCTCATCGAGCTTCGCGGAGGCATCTGCACCTGCGAGACTTTTCTGCCCCCGCGCCGGCGCGGAAAGGAGCGCGATGTCCGCCATGCGGTCTACGAAAAAATAGGAAATATCCTCCCGTCCTTCCACATTACAGAGAAGGCAGTACCGGTCATCCGATGCGACCACCTGAAAAGGATGTACGATATAGCAGCGCGCCTCTCCTGACGGGCTCACACCGTGATGCCGTTTGCCGTCCACTTCATAGTGGTCATAGAAAAAGGAAATCTGCTTCTTTTCGCAAAGTGCCTGCGAGAGCAGGACAAGCGCCTCTCGCACATCCGGGAGATTCTGTGAGAGCGGCAGATTTCGTATGCCTTCCTTCCCATCTTCAAAAGAACGGCACTGCAGCCGCTTCAGCTTCTCGGTGAGCTGCCGAATCTGCATCGCCGGAAGATGCGAGAAATAGAGGAGATCGATCACCGTCTTCAGATCTTGCGGAGAGAGTACGTGATCCCAGTACCAGTCAAGCGAAAGCGGCGCTTCCTTCCCATTCACCATGCGCGGCACCTCGCGGCACATCACAGGCAGCCCCGCCTCCTTCAGGCGGAGCAGATTTCTGGATACAGACTTCCGGCTCACGACCATCCCATACTTGCTCTCCATCAGACGAAGGATGTCCTGCTGCGACAAAGGGTGATTCTTGTCAGACTCACGCAAAAGCACCTGCACGATGCGGATGATGGAGAGCTTGCTCCCCGTCTCGCTCACTGCCATAGGATCACCTCCTCTTGAAAATATGTGTTATTTGTTGTTTGGAAATCCACACCAAACAAAGCAGGGGCTAGAAATTAGGAGTGACTAGTGACTAGTGACTAGTGACTGGTGACTAGTATTGCGTTTTCTAAATAACTGGCATGTAAGTCAACTTCCGAATCAAGTGAGGAGTTAGGAGTTAGGAGTGAAGGTACGGCGCATAAAATGAGGAAGCGCCGCAGAGTTTTATATAAAATAATGGACGAACTGTTTCATATAATGATTGGGGCACTATATGAATGGTGTGCCCCTTCCAACACTTCTCACTTCTCACTAAGTCCAGAAGTTAACAAACTGCTATACAAGTGACTAGTGACTGATGACTCGATACCCCTTTGACCCATCACCACGATGCATACTCCACAGCGCATTCCTTATTTTTTAAATATCCAATCGCTCACCGTCGAGCCGAAAGCCGCCAGCGTGCTTGCAAGCGAGGCAAGCGCCGTCCCGTGAATCAGACGGTGCACAAGGCCTGCGATGGCGACGCCGCCCAAAAGATCCGTCGGATAATGCACACCGGCGAAAATGCGGGAAAAAGCGAGAAGCCCGGCAAAGGCCGCCAGCAAGTGAGATCCCGGCATGCGCATGCGGAGAAGCTCCATGACGACGATGGCCCCATTCATCGTGTGATTGCTGGGAAAAGAGGCATTGGCCTTATGCCCTGTAAAATTCCAGATGCGCCAGTCGCGCTCAAAAGGCCTTCTCCGTCTCCACACCTTGCCGATGGCAAAGGAAAGGAGAGAGGCGATCACGACGCCCAGAAAGGCTAGAACGCAGCAGAGCCTGCGCTCTTTCCGGTTTCCCCCGGGCGCCAGCCAGAGAAGAAGCCCGTAAATCACAAAAGCCCAGTGTCCGTAGCGTGTGACGAGGTCCATGAACAGACTCGCCTTGCGCGAGATGGAGGTGGCTTCATTCACCTTCCTTACGATATAAAGATCCGGATTCATCAGCTTCCTCCTTTGCTGCTTGTTGCTTCTCATTTTAGCATAAGGAAGGGAATTTGACAAAAGCAGGGAACGCCCGCGAGGCAAATAAAAAAGAGCCGCATGGCCCTTTTTATTTGTCCTGCTTTTTTTCTTCCGCTTCCTTCTTCTTTCTCTCTACCGTTTCCAAGTAGCCGCTCCGCCGAAGCACCATGGATAAAATGGCAACCAGCGAGCCCAGAAGGATGAAAATATTTATCGTCGTGAATCCCTCGCCCCAGCCGATACGAAAAATCGCATAAGCAAGCACGACAAAAAGCAGTGAATCTTGAAATTTGCCAAACATAGCGTTCCCTCCCGTCTTTTCTCCTACAATAACGGAAAGCAGTGCCCTCGTCAAGTAAAAACTTCTCATGTGCATGGCTAGTGGCTAGTGGCTAGTGACTAGTAACTAGTGACTAGTGACTAGTGACTAGTGACTGGTGACTAGTGACTGGTGACTGGTGACTGGTGAATTGAAAGGTGCTTTCGAGCACCGCCCCATCCATACTCTGCGGCGCTTCTATATTTTTATGCGCCGCACCACCCCCGCTGAACCCTCTGAACCGGTAGAACCCGCTCCCCCTCTTTCGCAAACAATCAAGGAGGGGCAGGCAGCACGCCCACAGTCTAACCCAAAAAGCAGTCCCTCGCGGGACTGCTTTTCATCAGCATGTATGGCATTCGTCATAGAGCCCTTCTTTTTTCAAGAGCTCGATGACCGTCTCACCGATATGCGCTACCGTTTCTGCGACAGGGATCCCTACCGCATTCAGTGCTGCGATCTTTTCTACCGCAGTCCCTTTGCCGCCGGAAATGATGGCGCCGGCATGGCCCATACGCTTTCCTGGAGGTGCCATGCGGCCGGCGATGAAGGCAGCGACCGGCTTCTTCATATGTTCATGAATCCATTTTGCAGCCTGCTCTTCCGCAGTCCCACCGATTTCGCCGATCATGAGGACCGCCTTGGTATCCGGGTCGTCGTTGAAAAGCTCAAGTGCATCGATGAAGTCCGTACCTTTGATCGGGTCGCCCCCGATGCCGATCGCACTTGTCTGCCCGATGCCCGCATTGGTCAGCTGGAAGGTCGCTTCGTAAGTCAGCGTACCGGAGCGGGAAACCACGCCTACGTGGCCTTTTTTATAAATCTGTCCAGGGATGATGCCGATATTCGCTTCATCGACAGAGATGAGGCCCGGGCAGTTCGGTCCGATGAGGCGGGTCTTCTTGCCCACAATGTAGCGGTGTACCTTGACCATGTCTTCGACCGGGATGTGTTCCGTGATGCAGACGACGAGCTCCAAGCCAGCTTCGACTGCTTCAAGGATGGCATCTGCCGCAAAGGCTGCCGGTACGAAAATGACCGAGGTCGTGGCTTTGGTGACAGCGACAGCATCTCTCACGGTATTGAAAACCGGCACGCCGCAGCAGACTTCGCCAGCTCTTCCCGGTGCCGTGCCGCCGACGATATTTGTGCCGTACTTCTGCATCTGTTCGGTATGGAAACGGGCTGCCTTGCCCGTGATGCCCTGCACAATGACTTTGGTATCTTTATGAATTAAAACGCTCATTGGTACGTCCTCCTAGATGATGTTGCTTGTTGTTAGTTCGAATTGGCAGCCAGAAGGCTATAAGCGACTAGTGACTAGTGACTGGTGACTGGTAACTTGCATACCGCCTTCAGGCATCGCCCTATATATATTCGCGGCGAAGCCGCCACCTTCATTCCTAATTCCTAATTCCTAATTTATGCGAATCTTTCATCCACAATCAGTGGACGAGCCGCCCCACGGGCTCCCCCTGAACTCGTCAACCTGAACCCATTAACCTTTTTATTTCTTCTCTCTCGTTTCTTTTGCAAGACGAATGGCGAGTTTCGCCCCTTCATCCATGGAAGAAGCCGGATACAGATTCTTGATATCCGCTTTGGCCAGGATCTCACGTCCGCGCTCTACATTACGTCCTTCAAGACGGACCACGACTGGGATCGGGAATTCCTCTTTACCGCCGGAAAGAAGCGCGGCTGCTTCGACAATGCCCGTCGCGATGACATCGCACTTATTGATGCCGCCGAAAATATTGATCAGAATGCCGTCGACCTGATCGTCTTCAAGCATGATTCTGAAAGCTGCCACGATCTTTTCAGGTGTGGAGTCGCCGCCGACATCAAGGAAGTTGGCCGGTTCGCCGCCGTTTTCCTTGATGATATCGACAGTCGCCATCGCAAGACCTGCCCCGTTGACCATGCAGGCTACGTCGCCGCCGAGATTGACATAGTTCAGTCCCTCCGCTGCCGCTTCTCTTTCCTTCTGGTCTTCTTCCGTGATGTCGCGCAGCGCTACGATCTCCGGATGACGGGAGAGCGTGCTGTCATCAAAATTCAGCTTCGCATCGAGCGCCATGACGTCGCCTTCTTCGGTGACGACCAGCGGATTTACTTCCGCCAGCGAGCAGTCCTTGTCCACAAAGACATTGTAGAGGTACTTCATGAAGGTCGCCGCTTTTCTGATGGTCGGCTTTTCGAAATGGAGTGCATACGCCATACGCTGTGCCTGGAAATCGGCCAGACCGATGACTGGGTCGATGTACTCTTTGATGATCTTTTCCGGATTTTCCGCTGCCACGTCTTCGATGGACATGCCGCCGGACTCCGAGCCCATCATGACGACGCATTCTGCCTGACGATCTACGACGAAGGAGAGATAGTACTCTTTCTTGATATGGCAGCCAGCTTCGATCAGAAGGCGGTTCACCTTCTTGCCCTGCGGGCCGGTCTGGCGGGTGACGAGCACCTTGCCCAGAAGCTCCTTCGCATATTTTCTGACTTCATCCAGAGAACGAGCGAGCTTGACACCGCCCGCTTCCCCGCGGCCGCCCGCGTGGATCTGTGCCTTTACGACCACGACCGGCGTGTCGAGGCGCTTCGCATTTTCCAGCGCATCTTCGACCGTGAATGCCGGATAGCCTTCCGGAACATGGATGCCATACTCACGCATGATCTGCTTACTCTGGTATTCATGGATATTCATACTGCATTCTCCCTTCCATGAGAAGGTCACCTCTCATGAAAAAAATGAAAGCGCTTGGCGCTTTCGCTGTCATTTTCTCTTTTGGCTATCTTTTTACAGCCTTTTCTTGAAATCATGTACAAATTACAAAAATAATTGTACCACTATCAAACATTTTTGGAAAGAAGTATGCATAATTGGACACAAGAAAAGATAAGCTATGCATTTCGCTCATAGTCTTGCGAAAAACGCCTTGACAAGAGGGGAGAAATGGCATCATAGTAGAGCAGACACACAGTAAGAAGTGAGAAGCAGCATGTGAGCCAGTTCAGAAGACTCGATACTGCCCTACCCATTATCATTTACACAAAGGACATTCATCATGAAAAAGAAACTCCCCTTCGCCTCCGATTACATGGAAGGCTGCCATCCGAATATTCTCCATCGTCTTTCTGAAACAAACCACCAGCCATGCGCCGGCTACGGACTGGATGACATCTCAGAAAACGCCCGTGCGCGCATCCGAAAAGCATGCGGCGCGCCGGAAGCAGAGGTAAAATTCCTCGTCGGCGGCACCCAGACCAATGCCACCGTCATCGACTGCATTCTCCGCCCCTACGAAGGCGTCATCGCCGCCGACAGCGGCCACGTGAATGTCCATGAGGCAGGCGCGATCGAGTGGGGCGGACACAAAGTGCTCGCCCTTCCCTCGAAAGAAGGCAAACTCGCCGCCGAAGCGATCGATCGCTACGTCTCCGATTTCTTTGCCGATGACAACTGGGAACACATGGTGCATCCCGGCATGGTCTACATTTCCCAGCCGACCGAATGGGGCACTCTCTATTCGAAAAAAGAGCTGACAGACATTTCTGCCGTCTGCCGCAAGCACCACATTCCTCTCTTCATCGACGGTGCCCGCCTCGCCTACGCCCTCGGCAGCTCCTCCAATGACGTCACTCTCGAAGACCTCGCGCGCCTCGCAGACGTCTTCTATATCGGCGGCACGAAATGCGGTACCTTGTTTGGCGAGGCTGTTGTCTTCCCGAAAAAGAACACCGTGCCGCATTTCTTTACCATCATCAAGCAGCATGGTGCCCTGCTCGCCAAGGGCTGGCTGCTCGGTCTGCAGTTTGATACGCTGTTCACGGATCATCTGTATCAAGAGATCGGCCGCCCTGCCATCGAAGCAGCTGACAGGATCCGCGAAGCCCTGAAAGCACATCATTACCAGCTTTTCTTCCCCACGCCGACGAATCAGATCTTTGTCGTCATGCCCAATCCGGTCCTGCCGGAACTTGCAAAGAAAGTCGCCTATGGGTTCTGGGAAAAATATGACGAAAACCATACAGTAATCCGCTTTGCCACGAGCTGGGCCACCCGGACCGAAGATACCAAATCCCTCATTGCCATCCTGCAGAATCTGAAGCATTAATGCAAGCTACAAGGAACAGCGTAAAAAATCTCTATACGTTTCCGCATCAGCCTCAGCTATAAACGTTCCATAATAGCGCACTGTAATACGGAACATATACAAATGACGGATTCGCAGTCCAACTATCGCAGCAAAAGCCAAAGCACCACCAAAGTGAAAACATAGCGCGCCGAAAGCCAGCGCAGGCAATCCACGCGCCCAGCTAAAACCGTAATCCGTGTGAACGGAAATCTCCTGAAAATCTAGAATCGACACTTTGTTGAGCGCAATCGGTGGGCGGCCATCCGCAATCAATACCGTACCAAAGAGTCTGTAATCAGTGGAAATATCGCCTGACACGATACGGAAAGCCATAGCAAACCTCCCCTTTCATCACCTAGCACTTCATACTCAGTCGTACGACACTCTCACAAATAGGAACCTCTAATCTGCCTATGCGGCAGTTAACCTCGACCTCTGTGACCGCTTCATCCACGCCAATTTCTAAGCTACCTATTCGGCAGTTAACGAAAAGTGTGATTCGAAAAAACGCATAAGTTTTTTCTAAGCTGCCTATGCGGCAGTTAACAGTATGCCGCTCAGACGCGCCAGAACGCCGCATTTCTAAGCTGCCTATGCGGCAGTTAACGCTTCCTCAACCTTTTCTTCTCCGTTTACCTTTTTCTAAGCTGCCTATGTGGCAGTTAACAATTCCACGGTTGCTACGGCACCTGCGAAGTTTTTCTAAGCTGCCTATGCGGCAGTTAACTGGGTTTCTCATGTCCTTGGTATCTTCAAAGATTTCTAAGCTGCCTATGCGGCAGTTAACGGGGTATACTAAGTATAGGGCAAGCGTTTGTATTTCTAAGCTGCCTATGCGGCAGTTAACGGCGATGAGGATGCAGAGAAGCGAGCGGCAAATTTCTAAGCTGCCTATGCGGCAGTTAACGCAGAAGGCCATCGGCTACTTCGAGTCGTTCGATTTCTAAGCTGCCTATGCGGCAGTTAACGAGCTAATTCCATGATTTTCCAAATCACATCACTTTCTAAGCTGCCTATGCGGCAGTTAACATAATTCATCAAGCCCGTCGTCGCGACGATCATTTCTAAGCTGCCTATGCGGCAGTTAACCCGCGAACTTTCCTGAGAACGTTTCCCAAATTTTTCTAAGCTGCCTATGCGGCAGTTAACATCACGCTTTTGCTGTTTTGCTACGTTATTTTTTTCTAAGCTTCCTATGCGGCAGTTAACATGCAGAGAACTAGACAAATGGCTCGAATTATTTTCTAAGCTGCCTATGCGGCAGTTAACTGTAATATTATGTTGTAAATGGCGTGATATAATTTCTAAGCTGCCTATGCGGCAGTTAACCCGTGAAATCGGAAATACCGAACACGCCAGAGTTTCTAAGCTGCCTATGCGGCAGTTAACTCTCGATATCCCCGTCAATAGCCTCGATTCTTTTTCTAAGCTGCCTATGCGGCAGTTAACCCTGACCGTTGTATCCCTTGTGGTGTCCATCATTTCTAAGCTGCCTATGCGGCAGTTAACACACAAAGTCATATTTGTCATAGAGGTATTCTTTTCTAAGCTGCCTATGCGGCAGTTAACGTATATGACATATAGGGCAAGCGATTGGAATATTTCTAAGCTGCCTATGCGGCAGTTAACTGATGAATGGCGAAGTACAGGCACGAAAAAAATTTCTAAGCTGCCTATGCGGCAGTTAACCCAGTCCGGCCATTTGAGTTGATTCGCAATGATTTCTAAGCTGCCTATGCGGCAGTTAACGGTAGTCGGCGAGGCTGCCGAGACCCTCTGTCTTTCTAAGCTGCCTATGCGGCAGTTAACAGTAAGCTTTTGCGCGAATAGCCTTATTCTGCTTGAGCTCGCACCGTCTAACACCTATTTAACCAAAATTTTATGTACTTGTCAAAGCCCTTGATTTACAAGGCGTTCAGGCATACGACAAAAACTTTGGTCAAAAGTCGGGAACAGATGATCTCCTGCTAAATCCATAGGCAGAGAAGCCTTCACAAGGGTGCTCTACCGCTTCCTGCTTCTGGATGAATAGGCTGAAGCGATGGTGATTGCTCATGCTCTCCAGCTGAATATACGGATATCTCGTCTTGTTTGCAGCTACTGGAAAAATCTTTTGGGCGTTTTCTATTGACACACTGTGTCTTTTTGCATAGCGCCTAGCTTTTCGTGCAGCAGCCGCCTCTGGCTGATAGCGACTGTATGTCACGAACCCCTTGCATGCCCTGATGGGTACGGGACGAACAGTCTTGATCTTCACGTAATCTGGCGCAAGGTGCTTTAATGCATCGGCCAGATTCAAACGCTGCAAATCGGATTCTTCTGGAGCCAGCAGACGGAGTGTACGACCGAGTGTCGGCTGTACATCAGAGTACTCGGGAAATGCTACGCCACATCGAATCACCCCCTGCGCATCTTTGCTGTTGACCAGTGCCAGATGGATCTGGCGGTAGACTTTAGCCCAGAGAAATGAGATTGCGATGTCTTCTGTCGGCTGCAAGATAACCTCTTGGTAGAACCACATGCCCATCATCCCCTTTATTCTTTTCCGCTTGCACCGAAGACACCGCCACGAATCAGGACCGCCATAACGTAGTGCGCAGCTTCCGGACTGTCAAAATCAGCATCCAGTGAGTACTTATCAAAGAGCGTGTAGAAATCGTTCTTTGCCTTTGGAGTACGGAATGCTTTGCCTAGGTTCGTCACTGCACCATACGGCTCTACGGCGATTGGCCCTACTCCTGTATTTGTCCCATATTCTTCATACCAGGTATCAATCGTGCGGATTGCATTGCTGAGTTTCTGCGAATGCATGGCCGCGGTGCCAGCTACCTCATACAAGACTTTGCTCTTCTTGCCTTTTCCTTTGTCCAAGATGAGCTCTTCGCTTGGATAGACGTCCTGCCCCTTGCCAATCTTGGCAAAAGCTGTCACTGTCAACAACAGATACGGAATCTTGCCAGCCAATGCCGATTCAATCTGTTCAGCTAATGCTTCAACCCTCTCATCACTCTTGTCAAAATTCTGCAGGGAATAATCATACGGATGGAACAGCCACTTTGTCGCATCGGGTCCATCGGTCTCTACTTGTACTTCCAAATTCTCTGCACCGACGCGATTCCGCCAGAGAAAACGCGCATTGGCAAGATTCAGCGCATACCGTTTTGCCAGTTCACCGAATCCGTATTGCTTTGCATAGCGCTGTCCCATCTTCAAGATTTTTTCTTTATGCTCTGCATTATTGCAAGCTGCAGGAATAGCTGCTCCCGGCAGGACTTTCATCGTGAACGTAATTTTCAAGGTATCCTGATCCATGGAAAGTGATGCCGCATCGACGGTCTGCAAGTTCGGTTTTTCGACTTCTGCATTGAGCTTGGCAGGATCGTTAGCCACTGCTGATTTCAAACGATTAGAGATTGTGCCGCGGACAGATTTCTCGTGCAGTGGCAGGGCCGTTGCTTTACCCTGACGCTCATCCCAGATTGTCCCGTACATCAAACCATCTGAGAGAACGATTTTTTTCTCAAAAGACAATACCGTTGCTAACCCCTTCGTGTTTGACTTTGCCATGATTAATCCTCTCCTTTATCTTTTTCACCGAATTCCATCTGCTCATTCACGCAGACGTATAAACCTTTATCTTCATCATAATGGTACTGCCACATCATCTCATCAATCCCCTCAAACCGATGTGCCATCTTGAACTCGCCGAGTGTCAGCACGGGTTCTGCGAAGCGATGCAATGTGCTTGCATCGCGCTGATTCGCCACATGCCCGAGAGGTGTCAACCCCTTGAAGCCGGTGACTATAGGCACAAGCCAGCCTTTTTCCTGACGCGGCTGCAAATGCCATGTGTCCTGCTCATCATCGTACTTATAGTGCAAGGCTAGCAAATCCAACATGGCTTGCAATGTATCCTTATGCTCCGTTTCTTCCTGCCTCTTTCTCAGCAACTGACGACGCTCGATCAGGACATATCCCGGCATAAGACTGCGGATGGCACGGCGCACATCTTTTTCGTTATCTTCATCCACTAAGAGGATTCTCGAATTGCATGTCGAAGTTGACTTCATAGAATCTTTTATCGACGAAAAAGGCGAAAATGCTAAGATGTCTCCGCCTGCAATCTTCATTCCCCTTAGGGCTTCCGCTACCTTCTCGATGAAAAGCGAGAAGCTGCCCGGCACCAGCCCGTCCGCTTCGATAAGAAGGGATACGGTCAGATGAACTCTTGCTTCCTCGATAAACGGGGGGCGTTCAAAGGAAGATCCTTTTTTCCGCAGCGGATTTGAGGTGATGATGACGGAGTTCACATAATCACCTGGACCTTTATAGGTCTGCAAATCAAAGTCATGGCAGGATACCGCTAGTTTCTTCAGGCGAATGCTAGGCAGCGCCTCATTGCATCGGATCTTTCGCTCCAGCGCATGCATGGCACCCAGCCAGGCTGTCATGGCAGGAAAGCCAATCGTGAGCGGGCTACTGAAAGCATTTGCGTTGTGGATCCTGACATGTCGTAGCAGCAAATACGTCTTTACCTTGCTCATTCTTCTCTCACCTCCTGCTTCAGCACCTCTTCCATCGTCGCTGCAAAGGAATGCAGCTCTGCATCCGAAAGCGAAATCTCTTTCCGCTTCTCTATGCGACAGAACCTCCCGTAGGCATTTACGAGCCAACGAGCAAAATCCAAGCAGACCGGCCAGATCCAATCTGTATCGGCTTGCCGCTGGCTTCCATAGGCTTCATCCAGCCAAGTTGCCTGCTCATCTGACAGCTCAGTCTCCTTGCTCCAGCCAGCAGGAAGGGCCTGCAGACGATTCGCTTCGTATAAGACAGACTCAACAAAATCCAGGATGATATCCTCACGGCGCTCTCGCGTCTCAAGATTGTGGCGCTGATCGCGAAATAATGCATCAAGGCTAAACAGCATTTTACTGAAGCTGCGCCAGTAAAGGGAATCAGAAAAGAAATTTCTCTTTGGCAATTTTATCTTTCGTCCACTGAGTATCGGTGGTTGTGAAGGTAAAATATCTACTCCAAGGGATGTATTGCGACAGCTCATGTTCTGTGGCTGCGATCCTCCAAAGGCCGCACGTGTGATATTGGAGAATGTATAATACGACTCTCCGTAATATTCCGATTTTTTATCGCGACATTTTCGCTGCCAACGGGATGCTGTCTCAATGCTCTCCGTCACGGAGAACATCAGTGAGACTGGCGGGATAGCAGTCAACAGATGGTACGCATCTGCACCTATCGGGAAATATACCTGCCGCAAACGCGCATCTGTCTGTTGCGGCACTTCTTGTGGCTGGATTTCAAGGATTTTCTCTCGCAGCGGTTCATAAGCAATTCCTAGCGATTCAATCTCGCGACGAATGAATGTTGCATCTTCCCGAAAGTATTGCCATGCTGTCTTTGCGGTAAGATCTCCCTTCTGTTCTTCTTTTGTTTCTTTTTGAGAAAACTTTCCCACCAAGAATGAAGCAATTGCCATATAGGCAGCACCGCCATTGACTACCAGATCATCTTCGGCGATTACGTCAGCCGTTGTCAAATAGCCCTGACCGACAGGATTGCTATTATCATGCAAGCTGATTGCAACATCCGGATTTGTATACCGTGCAATATGCGATACTGCCCTACAGCGCTCCAGATTCTGCAAATTACTTTGCATCCACTCTGCCGGAGTCTGTTTCTTCTTTGCTGCTTTATCAGCGATGTAAGTTGCTATGGATCCCATAATCTTCCCTCCTTTGCTATTTATTATAACATAATATAGTTATGGATTCAAGTTGAAAATTTAACTCTGATACAATATTTTTCTAAAAGCTGCCTACACGGCAGATGACAATTGTATCAGAATATGGTTATTTACTAAGCTGCCTATACGGCAGATACCACTGCCTTCATTATATCAGAAACCAGTTCAGCTGCCTATCACTTTCTTTCCTTCATTAAGATGTGAAATGCCCCGAGCTGATCATCATACCAGTATGGCGTACTGGATTCATTTGCATAGGCTGGAAGCATCAGCTGTCCATATCGTTCTGATATGCGCTGCAGAACCTCTCCTTCTTCATCAGAATACGATTTTCTGACAGCCTGAGCTTGAAGAGACGCCATATAATCACGCGGCAGCCAGAATCTCTCTCTATAGAGATCCAGCTTCTCCTCCGGGTATGGCCTCAGATTGCACATATCTTCGTATCGTATATATTCACCTTTATCCATTTTATAGAAGCCCAGCATCCCTTCCCTCGCATCATAGCGATAGCACAGGTCCTGATCCGGAACACCTGCGCGGAATGGACGCAGATACTGCGGCAGCCCCGTCATCCCCCAGCAGGTCTGCTGCCATCCGCCCACTGTATCCGGGTATTTGTCATCGAGGTTGCGCCAATCCGCCAGTCTCTGATGCTCCAGATCAATCAGCCTCGACTTTGGACAAAGCGGCTTCGGAATCTGCACGCGAGGAATGGCATCGATATGGTCCCAATTACCGTCGGGCACTAATTCCTTCATATCATGGCTCTGCAACAGGTAGTGCGAGGCTTTCTCGAACCCCGGCCGACAAAAGACTGCCCTCTGTGCCGGATTCATCATGCCCTGCCAGTTGAATTGCATGACACCGATGTTCGGAGCGGATATATCCTGCAGGCATGGACGGTGACGATGGACGCGGCCTGCCAGCTGGATGATAGAGCGGTAAGAGGACGGCTCTACGATTGCCCAATCAAAATCATGGTCGCGTCCGATTTCTTCTACCGGCGTGGCTATTACTAAAAAAACACACCGATGCTTTTGACTTCCATCCAAATGAGCACGAAGAACGCTATCTTGAAACGCAACCCGATTTCCCTTCTCTTGCTTGCGGCACAGGACACGATCGAGATATGCTTCCTGTTCATGGCGCAACAGCAAAACCTGGCGGCTGTGATAGCACATGATGAAAACTGCCGTATCGTCTGGCCATTCAGCAGACAGCAGGGAAAGTGCCATATTGACACATGGATCGATGTTGGCAAATCGCATGAGACCAAAAGATACTTCCTTACCTGTCTTCTCATCCACTACATGATGAGCGCCATGCAGTTGCAGGACGGCTTGCTTCATTGCCGCAACATACGACTGCCATGATGTTTCTTTCGTTGCCTGCGGCTGGCAAGAAATCACCGTCGCCTTCCGCTTCACAATCTGCAACTGCAATTTCTTGACGCGTTTCTCAACAAACGTTTTATGGGCAAGCCAGTACTGATTTGGCTGCTGCAATGGTATCACAGCGGATTCAGAACGGAATTCATCGACCCAGACAGCATTCATCGTCTTAGCGCGATCCGAGAATGCATTGTAGCAGCACAAACCATCTTGATAAGCTTGGTACAGACCTTGAGCTAAGTCGGGCGGAATCGTCGCAGAGGACAGGACTACATTGCGCCCCAGTACGCCAGCTAAATGAACCAGGCGGGCGACCGCCGTCAAATCTTCCGGCGAGAAATCATCCACTTCATCAATGACGAGATCCGCTGACATCATCCGAAGGAACGGAAGCAAGCCCTTTCCACCGCGCGTCACCTCTGTCGCACGGATGATCTGGTCAATGGTCGCAACAAGTACCGGCTTGAACAGGAAGGCTCCATTTTTCTTTGACTGCGGATTTTTGCGTCCATCCAGGTAGATGTCCAGATACTTCAGCTGTTCATGCGTGAAGTTATCTTCAAAGGAAAGCATATCTTCCAAAAGTTCTTCTTCGCCAGCGCCACCGAGCTCACGAAGAGCCCCCTTCTCTTCTGAGTCCGCAGTGCCTGAAGTATCTGGCTGCTTCTCCTGACGATACAATTCTTCAACAGCTGAAGAGCCGATGATGATGGCTAACTCATCCTTTGTCAGATGCATGCGCTCCTGATATTCGCTGCCAGTCTGGAGCGTCAACGAGCGGAGTCCCAGCGCTAACGTATAGCGCATCGACTTGCTGTCACGTGACAAGGCCTGCATCATTTTCGCATTGGCTGTCGTCTTACCACAGCCTGTACTCGCCATATTCAGGATAAACCAGGCCTGCTCAGTCTCATCCTGTTTTGCCGATTGGATTTCGCGGACCGCTCTGTCCTGCCACTGATACGGTGCCTTCGCAGGCGTAAAGTGCACGGTATCGGCCACATCCATCTCATTTGCAAAAAGTGGCAGCTGGTGCGCGATGTTGACGGCTTGCGCAGCCACCCGAATCAAATGGGAGGATAGTGTATCACAGAGTTTATCTCCCTCTGTATTGGCATATAAAGCCTTCTCCTGTTCCTCTGTCGGTACATCCGTCTGGCACTTCTGAGATGAGACAAAATGATCTGCCAGCATCAGCGCTTCCCGTGCATATAGAAGAAGCGGACGCAAAGCTGAGTTCGATTCCGAGTACAGCTGCCGCAGCTGCTCTTTTTCCCGGAGCAGGCGTGCCAGCCATTTTTTGATAGACTTATTCCAACCGTCATCCTCCAGTAGAAATCCCCTGGAAAAGGCAAAGCAGGGATTTTTCGCAACAGGGACAACTCCTTCATATCCCCAGTCAGCTTTAACCTTTGAAAAGAGTGCCTCCGCAGACAGAAGTGGCTCCATCGCACAGATTTTGCACTCCATCTCATTCCGCGTCACGGGCAAGCGATGATGTGACAGAATCAGCCAGGCCAGTATGCGCATGATTGGCGGCATGGCTGGCAGTCCATCTGCTTGACTACCCAATTTTTTCATCTCACGCTTCAAAGCTGTCTTTTTCAGTTTGCCATCTAGGAAAAGATGCATCCAAGCAGCATCATCCTCTGTGTCACCACTGATTTTCGCTACAGCTGCCAGCATCTGGCAGGAAACCCATTCGTGGCGATAGGGGTCTTTTTCCATCGACGACGACCGCAGCTTTTTTTGAAAGTGGTCCGATGATTTGCCCCAGTCATGGAAAAGGGCTGCTACTGCTACCAATGCCTTGATCAAAGCAAGATGTGACCAGCCGCCCTCCCACTCCTTATGCAGGATATTCTTGCGCGTTGTATTGACTGGTACCATGCCGTCCTCGTTGAATTTGTCGCGGTTCCCCACCACCCAGAGGAGCTCGCTGCGATTGCGCGAGCGGATCCAGCGGCAGGACACTGCCGTGCTTTTCGTCGCATTCCTGCGCAGGAGTGTCTTGATCTCTTGTACCCCCTCCTGCGTCATGATGGTCTGCCATGTGTCATTGCCGATACGGTCTGCAAATTGGTCCAGAATGCGGCGAACCGTCAATAGGGCTTTCTTCTCACTGCGGCTGGTAAACAGTACCATCATGATAAGGCCCCTCCTTCCCCCATAGCTGGCTCACACGCTTTACCTCATCAAACAAGAAGTCCAGGACTTTGTGCTCTGTGAATTTCTGCAGGCAATACGAACGAAATTCCTGATCGCGCAAATCATCTTCTGCACAAATAAATGCGCCCGGCAAGACAATCGCATCTTTCACAAGGTCCGCAACATCAAAGACCAGAGCACCGCGCCGTGTCTTTCCATGCATGACGGCGAAACCATGCGGTATTCCCAGCACCCACAATGTGACGGCAGCTAAGCCATAGGCAAGATAATTGCCGTGATTCAAGAAGATATTGGCCTTATCACCTGCAGGAGCATCATGAAGGCGAACAAAATCCGGCATATTGACATGGCCACTCGCATACTTGTAAAGCGCCTTTGTAAAGATTGCCTCACCTGCCAGCAACTGTTTGATATCCACAGCCTGCTGGATAACTTGGCGGAAGCGGTGCATGGCAGACTCGATATCATCATCGTCTGCATAGAACCCCCAGCTCTGCAGGTCCCGGTCCTTCTGCCAGACTTGCTCGATAAACTGGCAACGCTTCAACTGGAACTCCTTCGCCGCTGCTAAGCGTTTGTCTGCCTGAAACCAGAACGAGAGCCACCCCTGCACGTATTCCGTTGGCCGGTATTCGCTCTGAGGGCTGAGCCATTCGATCTCCACGCTGGAAAGCAACGGCGTCCCACCATTGCCACAGAAACCGACCATGACACCAGCCATAGCCAGCATGCGCATGGCAGCCTGTGTGATGGAGGTGCCCGTTCCTAATAGCAGCACCGTCGTATTGGCAATCGGGATATTCCAATACTGATTCTCCCGCTTGCCCTCTGTCAGATAAAGAACACGCCCGTCCTTCTGCATGACCCGACACTTTTCCAGATAGTAGATGTTCGCCCTCTTGGAATGCAGAATGACTTTCAGGTTTGATGCTTCAATCTCTGATTTCGTCATCGTCACGATACCACCTTCACGATAACATACAGCCCGTCGATTACAGTATTATGCAGAATCTATATATTAGTTCGACAGATCATCATTGGATTCCTTTCCATACAAAAAAGGCATCGCCGAAGCGGTGCCTTTTTATTGTTAGATTGCTTTGGGCAATCAGATCATGTTCTTGACATAGGAGTCGTAGAGGCTCTTGAGCTCTTCGACTTTGTCGTACATCTCGACCTGCAGGCCGGATGCGGTTGCGTAGTCGCCTTCGTTGAGGGCGTTGATGAGGAGCGTGAAGAGGGACTTCTCGTCGATGCTGTCCTTGGCGAGGTAGCTGCGGATGCCGTTGATCTTGTTCCAGTTGTAGGAATCGAGGTCGGTGACGAAGTCGGCCTTGGCTTCCTTGGCGGCGCGGACGATGTCGCGGTTCTCCGGGATGATGCGAGCGATGAGCTCCGTCTTCCAACGGGTCAGGGCGCCGGCACGGAAGGCCTCGATGATCTGGTCGCGCAGAGCGCCGCCAGCCGTGATGACAGCGAGCTTAGCCGGGTAGTTCTCGAAGTTCTGCATGTTCTCCCAGACCGTAGCCGGCGGAGCACCGAAGAGGCGCGTGCGCTCTTCTTCCGTGTAGTCTTCGAAGACATCGTCTTCGCTGCGGTAGGCGCGGTCTTTCTCGAGGTAGAAGCCCTCTTCGCCGGCATCCTTGGAGATTTCGGCGAGGCACTCTGCCGTCGTGTGCGTGACGCAAGCCTTGACGCCGTCGAGGCAAGCCGAGTAGATGGCTGCGAGGACGAGGTACGTGTTCGTGTACGGGTTGCAGGCGCGCAGCTCGAAGCGCGTTGCGTACGGGTTGCTGAGGTCGCGGATCAGGCCGGCAAGGATCGTGCGGTTACGCGACGGGATCTCCGGCGTATGGCCGAGGGACGTGACGACGCAGACCGGAGCCTCGAAGCCCGGTTTGAGGCGGTTGAGGGAGTCGTTCGTAGCGGAGACGAACGGGTTGATGACCTCGTAGTTCTTGAGCAGGCCCATGAGGGAGCCGTAGCCGATGGCGCTCATGAAGTCTTTCTTCTGGTCGTCAGCCGTGAAGAGGTTGTGGAGTTTGCCGTCTTTCGTGATGGCAGCCATGCCGATGTGCGTGTGCTCGCCGTTGCCAGCCAGGCCGATCATCGGCTTTGCCTTGAAGTTGACTTCGAGGCCCATGCCGCGGAAGACTTCGCGGACGATCGTGCGGACGAAGAGCTCGTTGTCGGCAGCCTGCAGGGCATCGGCGAAGCGCCAGTCGATCTCGAGCTGCTCGCAGACGTGCGTCATGCGGCCGCTCTCGTCGATCTGTGCTTTGAGACCGCCGACTTCCTTGTGGCCCATCTCGACTTTGAAGCCGTATTTGTCGAGCACGAGCAGGCACTGCTCCATGGCCGTGCGGACGATGCCGTGCGTGCGCTCCCAGTACTGCTCCTGCAGGACCTGCGAAGCGGACATCTCTTCGATGGCAGCATCTTCGAGCGGCGTCTTGACCCAGAACTCGAGCTCCGTAGCGGAGGTGAACTGGATGTCCGTGACGTCCGTGCCGTTGACGCTCTCGATGCCGGAGATCTGCGGATGTGCCTTAAAGAGGGCCAGCAGCTCTTTCTTGACGTAAGCGAGCGTGTCAGCGAGGACGGCACGCGAATCGACGCGCTTGCCCTCGTGAATCAGGAAGGACGGGATGCGCAGCGTGCCGATTGGCTTGCCCGTCTCCTCGTCGTAGTTCTCCATGTTGTAGTCGACGAACCAGTTGACGGAAGGATCGACCGGCATATCGACTTTTGCGTTGTTCAGGGTGGCAATGCCCGTCAGCACGACGGAGGAACCATCCGTCTGGACAGCCGTGCCAGCATAGAACTCATCGATATCCTTGAGGAAGATGCGCATCGGGATCTTCTCATCCGTATCGTTACCGGCCATGTCGATGCCGACCAGCGAAACGAACTTGATCTCGGGATGTGCTTTGAGCGTGTTCAGGATTTCTTCTTTTTCGGAGTTTGCAGGAATCACATAAAGTAACTCGTCCATGTTTATACCACCCTTTTAAAAATTGAGCAACAAAAAAGCCATGCAGAAAAAACATCCGGATCATACGAATCGGAAGTATCACCTCTGCATGGCGCCATTGCCATATGACTATTCGTCTCGTACAAGCGCACTCGCTTGAACAACTCTTATGTTATCATAGTCTTTTTCATTTGTAAAGGGGCTCATCGTGTATACATGCTGCTTTCGCTGTTCATCTCACGCAGCAGGCGCGCGGACGCTGAGGAAGCATAGGCGTTGGGGCTCGTCCCGTAGACGCTCTGGAAGGCCTTCTCGCCATCGCCGTCGGCGAGGTTTGCGGCGCGCATCCACTTGGTGAAACTGCCCCAGCCGCGGCGCGCGAAGAGGTCGTCGGCGGCGAGCTCGGCGACGATCGAGCACGATTCATCGCCAAAGGAAGCGCAGGCCTGCTCGTAGGCCTGCGGCGTGGTCAGGCTGGCGGCATCGGGGAAGCTGCCCTTCTCCTGCAGCACGCTGTACCAGGTGCGGCGGTAGTCGGCGAGGCTGCCGAGACCCTCTGTCTCCAATCGCAGGGTGCCGATGAGGTAGGCTGCGCCGCGCGCGAGCCAGGCGACTTCTTTCTCGGTGCCGCCCATGGCCTGCGCTTCCATGACGCGCGTGAGCATGACGCCCATGCTGAAGATCTGCTGGCGCTCGGAGTCGAGTGCCGCCGTGTCGAGGAAGAGCGTGCTGCCATTCTCGAGCCAGAGGCTCTCGCCGACCGTCTTCTTCGCCTCGGCGGGGGGCCTGTCGGGGGGGTCCCTTGCGCAAAC
>OGQZ01000961.1_pt1 | contig 23435 bp, 20 predicted proteins | sample 1553321 | NCBI WGS metagenome assembly OGQZ01 (sample SAMEA2579958, study PRJEB22360) | human gut metagenome | reverse complement strand
CTGATTCGTCCAAGCTCTGTATTATAATTTCGCAGATAACTGTAATCGACATCATACACATATCCATATAAAACTAGTTTGCGTAAGAAAGCTGACATGCTTTTCATGCCGGATGCTTTGAACTTGGTATTGAGAATGTATTGCTCATCATTACTGAGATAAAATTGCACCGGATTGGTGCGGTTTCTGTTTGCCATTGAGTCGCGTCCTTTATAAATTTGGGTACAAAAAAACTGCTGTAAAATGTTCGATTTTTACAACAGTCTGTTTCATGTTTTATTCAATTTTGGGTGTAATTACCCATAGCAAATTGTAGCAAAAACGGCAGGAAAGGTCAATGCATTTCGACGGTAAAATGAAGAATAACCGAAGAAAAATCGAGAGAGGGTTAGGGATACTTCCCTATGGAAATTCAACTACATAGGCGATAGGAAAGTGTGGGGAATTTCGCATGTGTCATGACACAGGCTGTGCTTGCTATTATAGTTGAGGCTATTGGCTCAGATAGTTATAATAATGAAATATGTTTGAGATTGTTCACATAATTCGAAAATAAAAAACTTGGTTTTGACTATCTTTTTATGGTTCTCAATCGTTATACATTATAGAATGTGATAAATATTTTGAACTTCTAAAAATGAGAAAGGGGGATTTTGTGTATAATGATTTTCTACTAATCAGGAAAATGAAGCAAGGTGATGATAATGCTTTTGATTTATTTGTCCACAAGTATTATCAAGAAATTTTAAGCTACTGTCATCATCATTGTTTCGATAAAACGTATGCGGAAGATTTAACGCAGGAAACATTTATACGTTTTTTTACAAGATTGCCCGACTATCATTATAAAGGAAAAACATTGAATTACTTATATACGATAGCAGGTAATCTTTGCAAAGATTATTTGAAAAAAACAAAAGAAATACTGTTGGAAGAAAATGAGTCTCTGGAAGGAAATCAGGCAGAAGAAAATCAAACGGAACAGATTTTGAATAGAGTTTTGATAGAACAGGTTTTAGGACAACTTCCAGACGAATCAAGAGAAGTGCTTACGCTTTATTATTTTCAAGAGCTAAAACTGACAGAAATTTCGGGTAAATTGCAAATCGGGCTTCCACTGGTAAAGTATCGTTTGCAAAAAGCAAGGAAACAGTTGAAAGAACTTCTCGGAAAGGAGGAATTACATGAATCAGAAAGAAAAGATTGAAGCAAGCGAAGAAAAAATACAGGAAACAATCTGTAAATCAAAAAATGCTTTTTTTATGGCAGAACAGGAACGAATGCTTTCTTATCATGATTTTTTGTGGATACAGCTTCGTGTCATACAAAAAAGATGGTGGGTTCTTCAATTTATAATTTTAGTGGCATTATGGATTGCTTTAAATTCTATCCATGATGAAATGTATATAAAAAGAAGTATGGGCGTAGTTGCGGCACTATTTGTAATCCTTATTATTCCGGAACTGTGGAAAAACAGGTCATGCGAATGTATGGAGATAGAAGCAGTCTCTTATTATTCACTAAAACAAGTATATGCAGCACGTATGCTGTTATTTGGTGTTACAGATATTTTTTTCATCACTTTGTTTTTAGGAGCCGCGTCAGCAGGTCTGCATTATGAATTATCAGAATTAGTTGTTCAATTTCTTTTTCCGCTTTGCGTAACTGCCTGTATCTGTTTCGGAATTTTGTGCAGCAAGCGCTCTTTTAGTGAAACGGTTGCGATTGTTCTGTGTGTTATATGGAGTGCATTATGGCTTTTCATTGTTTTAAATGAAAACATATATGTTATGGTTACAGTTCCTATATGGTTAATGCTGTTTGGTTTAGCAATGATTTTTCTTGGTTTTGCTATATACCGTATTTTAAAGAATTGTAATCAATATTTGGAGGTGTCATTTTATGAAATTAGAACTTGATGGTTTAACGAAAGAGTTTGGAGATTTTACAGCAGTTAATCATATAAATCTCACTATGACGAATGGTGTATATGGTCTTTTAGGTGTAAATGGAGCAGGAAAAACAACTTTAATGAGAATGTTGTGTACCCTTTTAAAGCCAACAAGCGGAACGATATGCTGTAATGGAAAAGATATTTTCAGTATGGACAGTGAATATCGCAAGTTATTGGGGTATTTACCGCAGGATTTTGGCTTTTATCCTGAATTTACGGTAGAGGATTATTTACTTTATATTGCAGCACTAAAAGGAATACGTCCTATTGTTGCAAAAAAGCGAGTGAAAGAATTGATCGCTAAGGTTGGTCTTTCAAAAGCAACTCATAAAAAAATGAAAAAATTATCCGGAGGTATGAAGCGTAGAGCCGGAATTGCACAGGCTATGTTGAATAATCCTAAGATTTTAATACTTGATGAACCAACAGCAGGACTTGATCCAAATGAAAGAATCAGATTTCGCAATTTGATCAGTGAACTTTCAGAAGACAGACTGGTGTTATTATCTACACATATCGTTTCAGACATCGAGTATATTGCAAATGAAATCTGGTTGATGAAAGACGGAAAAATTCTGCACAAAGGAAGCATTGACGAATTGATAAATTCTATGTCGGAGACAGTATGGGAATGTCTTGTACCTAAAAATATGGTTCCGAATTTTATGGAAAAATATAAAATTTCTAATATGAAATCAGAAACGAATCAGGTTATGCTGCGAATAATTTCTCACGAAAAACCGGTTGAGAATGCAATGCGTGTAGAAGCGTCATTGGAAGATGTATTTTTATATTATTTTGGAGAGAAAGCAGGTGATGAAAATGCTGCGTTATGAAATAAAAAAAGTGTTTTCTAAATCAAAAAATAGAATGGCTGTTATTGTATTATTTGTAATACTTGTGATAACCAGTGTTTTAACGATTAACAAGGTGGAATATGTTGATGAAAAAGGAAATCATTTTGTTGGAATTTCAGCTGCAAGAGATTTAAGAGAAGCGAAAAATGAATGGAAAGGTTACCTGACGGAAGATACTTTAAGTAAGGCTCTTGAAGAAAACAGGACAATTAACAATTCTAAAGAAGCATTGTCTGACGATATTACGGAACAAAATAAGGCATACGCAAAAAAGCAGGGAATTGTAAGCATTATTGATGTAATCAGTCAGGCATTCAGTGAATACAGGGATTATAATTATTATGCGGCTGATAATGTTTCTGATGATGAAGTTGGAGCTATCTATGAAAGAAGAATTTCTGCTTTAAAAGAATGGTTTGATTCTGGAGAGGAAACATTTACACAAGAAGAAAAAGATTTTATGATTCAGAAGTATGAAGATTTAGAAACACCCTTTTACTATGAATATATGGACGGTTGGGCTGCGTTACTGCAAAATATATCAACCTTTATACTGATTTTGGCTTTAGTGATAGGATTTTTTGTATCTGGAATATTTTCTGACGAATTTCAGGCAAAAGCAGATTCTATTTTCTTCTCTACCAGATTTGGAAGAAGTAGAGGAATTTCCGCAAAGGTAGGAGCAGGTTTTTGTATTACTACGGGATTTTATGTGATTTTTGTACTTCTATATACGTTTATTGTACTTTTCGTATTAGGTGTAGACGGTGCAAATTGCCCTATCCAATTAGATTTGTGGAGAAGTGTTTATAATATTACTTTTTTACAGGCATATCTTTTTATTGTTTTGGGTGGATATATAGGAACGATATTTGCTTCTACACTTGCAATGTTGGTATCAGCGCTTACACGCTCTACTCCAACCGCGATTATTGTACCGTTTATTGTGTTATGTGCATTTCCGTTTTTAAGCAGAATTATTACTTTACCGGGATTATGCTCTTTCTTCCCTGACCAGTTATTAGAAATTTATTTGGATATTAAAGAAGCTGGACTTGTAACATTGGGAGGTAAAGTAACAACAATTGCAACGGTTATTGTTCCTGTATATGCCGTGATATGTTTGATTCTTCTACCTGTACTGTATAAGGTTTACAAAAAAACGGAGATAAAATAAATGAAGCGATATACAAGACGAAAAAGCCATAAAGTAAAAATATTATTTAGCCTGTTATTTTTAATCATCTTATGTATGATGGCAGGCAAGGTACTTAATTCAGATTTTACATTACTCTCTCTTGATAATATAACACATCATGTCGCCAGTGAAGATAATGGTTGGAATCTGATTCTTGTAAATCGCGATAGTTATATTCCTGATGATTATCAAGTAGAACTTACAGAATTATCAAATGGGAAAAAAGTAGATTCCAGAATTTATCCAGAATTGCAGGAAATGTTTAATGACGCAAGGGCGCAAGGGTATGGTTTATTTGTCAGAGAGGGATATAGGACACAGGAAGAACAGCAACAACTAATGGACGAAAAAATAGAAGCATATGAAAATGAGGGAAAATCAAAGTCAGAAGCAAAAAAACTTGCAGAGCAATGGGTGGCGATTCCCGGAACAAGTGAACATCAGCTTGGCATTGCAGTCGATATAAATGCAGATACTACAAAAAGTTCAAGTGATGATGTTTATAATTGGCTTGCGGAAAATGCTCATACATATGGGTTTATAAAGCGTTATCCCTCAAATAAGACAGATATAACAGGTGTTATAAATGAACCTTGGCATTACAGATATGTCGGGAAAGAAGCTGCATCGAAAATATATTCTCAAGGAATTTGCTTAGAAGAATATATAGATACGCTTGGATATACCGATTCAGGACATTAAATTACTTGTAATTGCTCCGATGAATAATGTTTTAGGCGGAAGTTTATGAATAACAAACTAAGGAGGGAAGATTATAGCTAAATTATTATTACTTTCCCTTGAGGAAAATGAGGACGAACTATTAAATGCAGTTATGTCAGTTTTGGATGGTTTTGAAAATAAAATGCAGATGTTAAAAGAGAATTTTTGCACAAAATTAGTTTTTGAAGGAATGGAAATAGATGTTTCAAAACGAATGATATATCGAGAAAATAAAGAAGTTAAGGCTACATGTGTAGAATTTCAAATTCTGCATTTATTAGCAAGAAATCCAGGCAGAGTATTTAGTAAGGAACAGATATATGACATTGTGTGGAAAGAACCCTATGTCGGTGATTACAACATTGTTATGAGCCATATTAGAAATATTAGAGAAAAGATTGAGGATGATCCCAAAAATCCCGTCTATATACAGACATGGGGATATGCCGGAAAAAACACAGCGCATCATGGGCTTATATAATGTTGAAGAGAAGGAAGCTGTCAAAATGATGGCAGACACAGATAAAAGACGTATGACAAATTATAACTTTTACACGGAGCAGAAATGGGGGAAAGCCAGTAATTATACGTTGTGCCTGAACAGTTCACAGCTTGGATATGCCAGGTGTGAGAAGATAATTATGGAATGCAGTAAATAACCAGAAGTGATAATTATATGATGTGATATATCTGTAAAAAAAGGAGGACAATAGGTAATGCTAGAAAAATACAGAAAATCAGCATTGTTGTGGAAATAATGCGTACAACTATCGCAATCTACTTTGCATACAGAATTAAATTATAAAATTTGCAAATGTTTATTGACTCTACAACCGATATAGAGTTTATGATATGCTCATATCAGATAAGAAAGAGGAAAATGCTATGGAAAAAAATCTTACAACTGGAAGTGTATTCAAAAATGTAATTTTGTTTTCCCTTCCATATCTGCTTTCCTATTTTTTGCAGACACTCTATGGAATGGCAGATTTGTTTATTATTGGGCAATATGATGGTGTAGCAAGCACAACTGCGGTATCTGTCGGTTCGCAAATCATGCATATGATTACTGTTATGATTGTAGGTCTTGCGATGGGAACAACAGTAAGTATTGCACAGGCAATTGGAGCTGATAATAAAAAACAGGCATCTAAGGCAGTTGGTAATACCATAGTTTTATTTATGGGAGTTGCTATCGTTGGAATGGCATTGCTGCTTATGCTGGTACACCCTATTGTATCAGTAATGTCTACCCCTGCGGAGGCTGTAAATGGTACGGTCACATATCTGACAATCTGTTTTATTGGTATTCCATTTATCACGGCGTATAACATCATCAGCGCCATTTTCAGAGGTATGGGAGACAGTAAAAGTCCGATGTATTTTATAGCCGTAGCATGTATTGCAAATATTGTATTGGATTATCTTTTTATGGGAACATTTAAACTTGGTCCTGCGGGTGCTGCACTTGGAACGACTATTTCACAGGCAATCAGTGTGTTGGTATCAGTGATTGTTATTATAAAAAGAAAAAGTGTTGTGCTAAGTAAGAAAGATTTCAAACCTTATCGTGAGGTAATGGGGAAAATATTATATATCGGTATTCCAATTGCTGTGCAGGATGGCCTGATTCAGGTTGCTTTTATTGTGATAACGATTATTGCAAACCAGAGAGGATTAAACGATGCAGCTGCCGTTGGCATTGTAGAGAAAATTATAAGCTTTCTGTTTCTGGTTCCGTCTTCTATGTTATCAACTGTTTCAGCTCTTGGGGCACAGAATATCGGAGCAAATAAACCAGAAAGAGCAATTGCAACACTGAGGTATGCTGTGTTGATTGCAGTTGGATTCGGAATATTGGCAACTATTACAATTCAATTTACCGCCGGATCAATCGTAGCTTTATTTACCGATGGAAATACATCAGCTGGAGCAGATGTGATAAGGCTTGGCAGTCAGTATTTGCGAGGCTATATTTTTGACTGCATTTTTGCAGGTATTCATTTTAGCTTCAGCGGTTATTTCTGTGCTTGTGGAAAATCCGGATTGTCATTCTTACATAACATTCTGGCAATTGTACTGGTTCGTATTCCGGGAGTTTATCTGACATCAAGGCTATTTAAGACAACATTGTTTCCGATGGGACTTGCAACAGCAGCCGGTTCGTTGTTATCAGTTTTTATCTGTGTGATTGCGTTTTATGTCATATATCATAAAGAACCGATAAGGAAGGATCATCATTTATTCGGATATCATTAAGTTCGTTATTAAGACGTTCTGCCCACTGACGCAGAACGTCTTCTTTTGTTTGATAATTTTTATAAAGGGAGGCACGTCCAACCTCCTTACCGCTGGTGAATTTACCTGTTGTAATGAGCTTAGTATGTTTTGTCTTGAATCTTTGTCTAATATATCTAATCAAAAGAAAGTTATAATTCTATATCGTTCGTGTCGAAAAAATGTCATTTCACGCAGATGGCATTTTTTAAAATGCCTTTTATTGTATAATATGATGTAAGTAAGATACAACGTATTTTTATAATCGTTTTACGAATCGTTTTACAAATTGTTTTACGAATCAATTATTATAGTGTTTTATAATGTTAAAAATATTGTAAAAATGTTGTCAAAAATACAAGAAGTGCGATAAAAGGAGGAAGAGTTTATGAGGTATTCAAACTTAAAAAAGCTTGCTGCGGTAGTATTATCTATCGGAATGGTATTTTCAAGCAGTGCTGTGACTGGTTTTTCAGCAGATAACAGCAAAATGATACCTACGATTGCTGAGAGCTCATATAGCCAGGCGGCAGCAGTTATGGATGAAGAATATGCCTATGATGGAACATATGTTGATAACTGGGGGGATACGCGTAAGGGTAGTCAGCTTGGAGTGACATATACAAAGGATGCAACAGAATTTAATATATGGGCCCCTGCGGCAACAGGTGTAAAAGTTAATATTTATGAAGCAGGTGCAGGTAATGCTAGTAATGCCTGTAAGATAGGATCTTATACATTAGAGAAGGTGTCTAGCAGTAAAGAATGGAATGGTATATGGACTATAACGCTTTTAGGTGATTGGGGTGACTTATATTATGATTATACGATTACCACAACAGCTGCTTATAATAAGGACAGCAATCAAACACAAACATATAATATTCAGGATCCATATTCGGTTGCTGTCAGTGAAGATGGAAAGTATTCATATATTACAGACACTTCTACAATATCACCTGAAGGTTGGGATAACGACAGGCACGTATATGTTGATTCAACAAAAGCCAATACTGTTTACAGGATAAGTGTCAAGGATTTTTCATCAGATGCTGAATCGGGTATGACGGCTGGTGGAAAGTATAGTGCATTTACGCAAAAGGGTGCAAAAGTAAATAGTGCGGGAGAGCTTGTATCAGGTATCGATTATTTGAAGGAGCTCGGTGTTACGACAGTACAGCTTGCACCGTTTGCGGATTATGAGGCTGACAGTGAATATGAGATTTTAAATTATAATGCACCTGAGACAAGTTATGCTTCCAATCCGTCGGACTGCAAGACTGTAATAAAAGAATGTAAAGAGATGATTCAGGCACTCCATAGTGCAGGATTTTCTGTTGTGATGGAGATGCCTTATACGCATGCTTCAGAGGAAAATTCTCTTGAAAAGTCAGTTCCGGGCTTTTTTTACAGAATAAATAATTCCGGAGGCAGATATACAACAAATACAGGATATGACAATGAGTTTGCCACAGAGCGCAAGATGTACCGTATTTATATGGTTAATTCCATGAAATATTGGGCAGAGGAATATCATGTGGATGGATTTTCGCTGGATTTGATTGACTGTGTAAATATGAAATACAGAGGTACATCTCAAGTAAATAAATGGCTGGATGATATAAAGAAATCATTGGCAGAGGAAGATGAAAATCTGGTTATCTGGGGAGATAATTATACCAAAGAAGAAAGGCAGAATAAGACTTCAGTTTATGATGAAATTATTGGTACAACAGGTGGTACTTATGGCGATAGAAATGAAAAAGCCGTAAAAATCTATAAGCAGAAAGCAGCAATGAAATATGCCACGCCGGGAACATTGTTTATGGATGGCGGAGAGGAAATGTGTAACAGCGTTAAAGAAACAGGCAGCAGTTGCCTTGAATGGAAGGATTCGGCAGATTACGCAGATGTAGTCTCATATTACAGAGGACTTATGCAGATACGAAAAGCATTTTCACCGCTTGCGGATAGTCAGGAAATAACAGATTCGGAAGCTTATGTGCTTACAGGTACCAAAGCTGATGAATGGGACACTATGGCAGTATTAAATAATGATTCAGATGTGGCAAAAGAAATCACAATTCCGGTTCAGACAAGAGCTGCCGCAGACTGGGTTGTTATTGCTAACGGCGAAAGTGCAGGAGTTACATCGCTTGGTGAAGTGTCTGGCTCAGTTGTAAATGTTCCTGCATATACTACAATGATTCTTGTAGACAGGGAAAGCTTTGAGGCTGTGGCTGTAACCTCAGACAAAGGAAAAGTAATTGTTAATTATGTTATAAAAGATAGTGGGCAGAAGTTACGTGAATCGATTACACTTCAGGGTACACATGGAACGAATTATGTGGTGCCTGATAATATTAAGATTCCATCAGGATATGCTTTTTTAAGTCAAATAGGCAATAAAAGGGGTGTGTATACATCAGATACACAGACAGTTACATATTATTATGAAGCGATAGATCCAGATACAGTAGTATACGGAATTAAAAATAATGGAGTGTACTGTAAGAACGCAAAGTTTAAAGTAAATTCTTCTGATTATACACAGGTAATGGCAGGAAATAAAATACTTACACCTGATGCGGATGGTGCTTATACTGTGTCTGCGGCAGATGGCACACAGACAATAGCATTGACAGATAGTGAAGGATATAGCATTTATCTGTCTATTACAGTAAATGCAGACCACACAATAAATAACAGTGACTGCACGAAGGAATCGACCTGCTCTGTCTGCCAGCAAACATTTCCGGCACAGACAAGTCATAGGTTTAGTGCCAACTGGACAAAAGACGATACTAGTCATTGGAAGGTGTGCGAGAATGACGGCTGTACGGTAACAACAAAAAAAACAAAACATAGCGGTACAGATGATGGCGATTGTACAACGCCTGTAATATGTGAATGTGGTGAGGTTGTTACAGCAGCAGAGGCAGAACATATATATGATGAGTGGAAGTCAAACGGTAATGGTACGCATACCCGCAAATGTATAACTGTAGGATGTACAAAAGTAGAAACAGAAAACTGTGCGGGAGGAGAGGCAACATGTAAAAAGAGAGCTGTCTGCACAGAATGTAATGCAGAATACGGCACATTAAACCCTGCAAATCATAACGGCAATGAAGTATGGGAACAGACAGCAGAAACACATCAGAAAAAATATGATTGCTGCGGTGCCGATATTACTAATGTAGAAGCCCATATTTGGAAAGACGGTGTGTGCAAAGTTTGTAATTATCAGTGTGAACATACAGGTGGAAATGCAACCTGTACGCAGAAGGCAGTTTGTGATATTTGCCATATTGAGTATGGAGAAATAAATGCAGATAATCATACTGGAACAGAAGAATGGACACAGACAGCGACAGAGCATGAAAAGAAATATGATTGCTGTGGCAAAGTAACGGTAGAAAAAGGAAATCATAATTGGAAAGACGGTACTTGTGAAGTATGTGGTTATGTATGCGTGCACAGCGGAGGAGAAGCAAACTGTACAAAGGGTGCTGTCTGCGAAAACTGCGGCAAGGAATATACAGAAAAAAATCTGGCAAATCACAGCGGCAAGGTAGTGTGGGAACAGACAGCAGAAACACATCAGAAAAAATATGACTGCTGTGATAAGGAAGTATCAGTAAGTGAAGCACATGATTGGGAAAATGGTGTGTGCAAAGTTTGTAATTATCAGTGTGAACATACAGGAGGAAATGCAACTTGTGTGAAAAAAGCGTTGTGTACAATATGTGGTGAAGAATATGGCACTTACAATATGAGTATACATGAAGACTTGCATTTAGTAGCGGCAAAGGAAGCTACTATGACAGATGAAGGAAATATTGAATACTGGTATTGTAATGCTTGTGACAGATATTACATCAGGCAGGATGGGCTTGTTGAAATTGAAAAATCACAGACTGTTATTGCAAAGCTTAAAGATACAACACCACCGGCAGATATAACACCACCGGCAGATGTAACACCACCGGAAGATATAACACCACCGGCTGATACAACATCACCAGCCGATATAACACCTGCGATCGATACGGATAAAGAAGCTAAGGAAGAAGCAGTAAAAGAACAGACTCCTGGTACGGGAGATGACAAACGTACATTAGCATGGCTTCTTATGTTTGTAATAGGAGGAGCAGGAGTAATAGTATTTGGTAAGAAAAATAAGTTTACAGATAAAATTTAAAATGGAGTAAAATAATAAATTGCTGGAATTCTGATTCATTTATAGAATCTGAGTTCCAGCTTTTTGTATAAGACAAAAATTTTGTGTTATAATGTTTTACAGGCTTTTTGATGGAATATTTATTTACGAGGAGGAAGCAAAGGGTGGATGAATTGAAGTGCAATAATTGTAAATATAAAACTAATGTATCCAATGTGTATTGGATTTATAGATAAAAGGGAAGAGGAATTCAACAGCATACTTATGTTTTGGAAGGTACAAGGTTTATATGACCGGGAAAAAATAAATAAATTACTAGATGATTTCGAACAGTCATATGACAGGCTTTTTAATCAGGAGTAATTAATTCTTTGTATGTAACTTCTTATACTGCGAAGGATTTACTCCGGCTATTTCTTTAAAAACGCGGTTGAAGTGTGTGAGGTTGGAAAATCCGGTCAGCGTTGCAACCTCGGTGACATTTTTATCAGTTTCCTTGAATAAACGTTCTGCGTTCATTATGCGTGTGCGTTTTATATAGTCAACAACAGTACGGTTAGTATTTTTCTTAAATTCACGACAAAGATAGTAAGTACTTATATGAAACATATCTGCAAGAACATCAAGTGATATGTCGTGTTCATAGTTGTTGTTGATATAGTTAATAATATGCGTTGTTCTGTTATGTCTTTCAATACCAATGGTGCTCTCTTTCATTCCAAGAACTGTAATAATTATAAGATTCACAAGTGCTTCCATCTGTTCCTGCTTGTATGCTGAGGCAGAGTTCTGGGCTTCAAGAAAATAGTACATAAGCCTTCTTAACTTTTTTAATGATTCAGTATCAGACTTGTATACACAGTATGAGTCTGCAAGCTTCTGCCTCAGGGCATCTGATGAAATTATGTCCGGTCTGAAATAAAGTACAATCCTTGAAAATGTGCATCCTTGTTCACTGTAGGAACGATGCATAGTCTGAGGTGGGAATATAATACAATCACCAGCCTCGGTTTTATACAATTTATCGTCTATATAGTGATATCTTTCACCATTATCTAAAAAATACAATTCATAATAATCGTGATAGTGCGAACGTGTCATATTATCGTTGACGCTGGCCGTATGTGCTGCAGCTATGGATTCACCAAGTGACATAAGGTTCTGTGCTACATCTATCATAATAATCTTCTCCAATTCTATGCTTATTAAGAGCTGTTCTAAAGCTGCTCTTAACATATTCCCAGATATATTAACCGTGTAATAATTGTTTATATAAAGCAATATTTATACATTTCACAACTGTATAGTTATATTTAATATATTATAAGTAGTATACAACTAAAAGCTTGAAAGTGCAAGAAATGTAAAAAAACCAATTTATCCTGTCAATATCTGTATAGTTTTAATTATTGAATAGTTGTATAAATTAATTATAAACAAAACATAAACAAGAGATTATCAGATTACTGAAAGGAGATAAAAAATAGTATGAGAATATGTTATAAGGCAGGAAATGTAACCTATAACACTAACTATTATTCGGTTATTACAGATTCAGTAGAAATAAGAATATGGTTTCTCACAGATGAAATAATCAGAATAAGAGCCGGCTTTGATGGAGACTGGGATGAAGCTTCATATAGTCTTGCTATGACAGCATGGGACTCAAGAACAGATGAGTTTTTAAAGGGCTATAGAAAAAGAGTTGAAGTGGCATACTCAGAGCTTGTGGATGGAGCTGACAAGGCAGTTATTTGCGGAAGTAAGCTTCGTATAGAAATTGAAAAGAATCCATTCCGTATATGTGTATATGATAAAGATGGAACATTATTACATGCAGATATTACAGATCTTGCATATAGAGAGGATTCAAATAAAAGGCGGATACATACAAGCCAGATAGAAGCGGATGACTACTTTTATGGCTTTGGTGAGAAAGGGGGAGATATTAATAAGGCTGAAAAGTATATGAATATGGCTCCTGGTGATGCAATGGGCTATAATCCTAAGGAAACAGATTCGTTGTATAAGCACATCCCATTTTATATAAAGCTTTCAGGCTCAACCCATAAGGCAGTTGGATATTTCTATCATACAACAGCAGAATGTGACTTTAATATGGGACGTGAAAAGAGAAATTACTGGCATCGTTACTCAAGCTTCAGATCAGATGCCGGAGATATAGATCTCTTTCTTATAGCAGGACCTTCAATAGGAGAAGTAATAAGCAGATATACAGATCTTACAGGCAAGTCAATACTTCTTCCAAAGGCAGCACTTGGATATCTTGGTTCTTCAATGTATTATCCAGAGCTTCCTAAGGATTGTGATGATGCGATACTTGAATTTATAGATACTACCAGAGAAGAAGGAATTCCTGTAGACGGCTTCCAGCTTTCATCAGGATATTGTGCAGTAGAGACAGAGCAGGGGATTAAAAGATGCAGCTTTACCTGGAATCATAAAAGATTCAAGAATCCAGAAGAATGGTTTGCAAAAATGAAGGAAAAGGGCATAGTTGTTTCGCCTAATGTTAAACCTGGAATGCTCCTGGTTCATCCGTATCTGGAGGATATGAAGAAAAAGGATATGTTTGTATATGACAGCATAAAGGATGAACCCGGTAAAGGTACATGGTGGGGTGGAACTGGAATATTTGTAGATTTCACCAAAGAGCAGACAAGAGAATACTGGAAAGAATACCTGAAAGAGGGACTTATAAAGTATGGCTGTGAATCAGTATGGAATGATAACTGTGAATATGATTCTATGGTTGATAAGGATGCAAGAGTGTATTTTGAAGGTAAAGGAAGTACTATTGGTGAGCTAAAGCCGGTAATGAGTAATATCATGTGCCAGCTCTCTAATGAGGCAGTAACGGAATATAATGAGAATATAAGACCATTTTCAGTATGCCGTTCGGGACACGCAGGTATACAAAGATATGCACAGGTGTGGGCAGGTGACAATCTTACATGCTGGGATGCATTAAAGTATAACATAGCAACTATACTTGGTATGGGACTTTCTGGCGTTGCAAATCACGGTTGTGATGTAGGTGGATTCTATGGAGAGTCACCAGAGCCTGAGCTTTTTGTAAGATGGGTGCAGAATGGTGTGTTCATGCCAAGATTTTCAATACATTCAGTAAATACTGATAATACAGTTACAGAGCCATGGATGTATAGTGGTATGAAGGATTATATAAGAACTGCAATTAAACTCAGATATTCTATGTCTCCTTATCTTTATTCGCTTGAATACAGAGCACATAAGACAGGACTTCCTATTATGCAGCCAATGTTTATGGTATTCCAGAACGATAGTAATACATATAATGAAGGCGTGGATTTTATGTGGGGCGATTCATTACTTGTAGCAAATGTTGTAGAAAAGGGTGCAGAGATAAGAGAGGTATATTTACCTGATACAGGAGATAAAAATATACGTTTTTATGATTATTATACCAGAAACGAATATGAAGGCGGCAAGACTATAAATGTACCGGTGGATATAAGTTCAATTCCAATGTTTATAAAGAGTGGAGCTATTATTCCGATGGCTGCTAATGAACTTAACAATCTTATGAATGATAAGGTTGATTCACTTCATATAATAATGGCACCTGATATAGATTCTTCATTTACTATATATGATGATGATGGAAAAACTAATGATTATAAGAATGGCAGCTACTTAAAAACTGATATTAGAGTTAAAGCTGGTGCGAAGACATATATCGATTTTGAATATGAAGGCAGTTATGAGAACACAGTAGAAACAATGGAACTTGATGTGATACATAGGGAGAAAGCACCATTCTATGTACAGCTTGATGGAAAGGAAGTGCCACATTTCCTTCATAGAAGAAAATACGAGGAAAGTGACATTGGATGGTATTACAGCCAGACTAAGAAATCAGTGCAGGTAAAGTATCCTAATCCAAAGAAAAACCATCAGGTGCTTATATCATTTGAAGTCTTTGATATGATTGGAATGTAATAGCATCAGGCAAAAGCAGGCTGTTACGAAACAGGAGAAATAGTGTAATTCACAGCTTCAGGTTATTGTGCATAAGACCAGTAGCTGACATATAAAAAATGAGTGCACAGAAATGAGGTATAATATGTTGAAAAAAATGAAAAAATATATTGCTGTTTTGCTTACAGTTACACTTATATGTTCATTTGGGCTGACAGGCTGTGGAACAAATAGCGCATCAAACAGTAAGGAAGCTACCGCAGAAAATCCTATGGTATTAACGCTGGCACATGGTTTGTCAGAAAGTCATACAGTACATATAGCTATGCTGCAGTTCGCAGAAGAGGTTAAGCAGAAGACTAACGGAAGAATAATAATCAAGATATTCCCTAATGGACAGCTTGGTTCAGAGACAGAGAATCTTGAGCAGCTTCAGGCAGGTGTTATTGCTATGACAAAAGTATCAGCACCAGGTCTTGCAACATATAATGATGCTTATAATACATTTGGTCTTCCTTATATATTTAGTAATATTGATGAGTTTTATAAAATAATGGATTCTGATAAAATGCAGGATTTCTTCCTGTCATCAGAAGATGATGGATTCGTAACCTTAACATACTTTACATCAGGCTCCCGTTCATTCTACACAAAAGATAAGCCTATACGTAAGCCAGAGGATCTTAAAGGAATCAAGATACGTGTTCAGGATATGAAGTCACAGACGGATATGCTTACAGCACTTGGTGGAACACCGGTAGCAATGTCCTATGGTGACATATATACATCCCTTTCAACAGGTATTATAGATGGAACAGAGAACAATGAAACAGCGCTTACAACAGGTAAGCATGGTGAGATATGTAAGGTGTATTCGGTTGATGAGCATGCCATGATACCTGATGTTATGGTTATGAGCTCAAAGGTATGGAATAATATAGAGCCGGATGATCAGAAGATTATACTGCAGTGTGCAAAGGATGCTACACAGTCTCATAAGGTTATGTGGGATAAGGCAATAGATGAGGCAGTAGCACAGGCAAAGGATATGGGTGTTGAATTTATTTATGATGTAGATAAGGAAGCATTCAGAAGTGCAACAGCAGGTCTTGTTACCGAGTATAGAAATAAGTATACAGGTGTTGCAGCTTTACTTGACAGAATAGATGAGATAAGGAAAGGAGAGTAACTATGATTAATATACTTGTTAAAGTTAAAAATGTTATGAATAAGATATTATCAGCAGCGAGTGTTGTTCTGCTTGTGTTTATGACTTCGTTAGTATTATGGCAGGTGTTTACAAGATATGTGCTTGGCAAACCAGCAGCATTTACAGAAGAACTTGTTAAATACTCACTTATGTGGACAGCCTTTATAGGTGCTGCATATGCTTTCTTTACAAGAGACCATATGTCACTCACTATTATTAAAGATAAGCTCACAGGTAATAAACGAAAAATATTATTACTGGTTATAGATGTACTTATTCTTTTACTTGCAGTGTTCGTGTTTGTAATTGGTGGATTTAAGCTGGCAATGTCAGCAAGGGCAGAGTATTCAGCACTTCTTGGTATTCCAAGAACACTTGTATATGCGGTATCCCCTGTTTCAGGTATCTTTATAGTAGTTGCACAGATTATTAATATATATGAAGACTTAACCGGTGTTAAGGTAGAATAGGAGGTAAATATGAGTATTGCAGTAACTACAGTAATATTATTTGTTGTATTCGGTGTACTTCTGTTTTTAGGGGTTCCTATTTCAGTAAGTATTATTGCTTCGTCAATTGTAACTGCCATGTCAACGCTGTCATGGGATCAGATAACATTCATAACCATGCAGAAAATGAATTCGGGTGTTGAAAGCTTTTCGCTTTTAGCAGTTCCATTATTCATCCTTGCAGGTAATATTATGAATAATGGTGGTATAGCCAAGAGACTTATTAACTTTGCACAGATATTCGTAGGAAAGATTCCAGGAAACCTTGCACAGGCTAATATTCTTGCAAATATGCTCTTTGGTGCATTATCTGGTTCATCAGTAGCAGCAGCTTCTGCAATAGGAGGATGTATGAGTCCTATTGAAAAAGAGCAGAAGTATGATCCTGCTTATGCGGCAGCAGCTAACATAGTCTCAGCACCAACAGGACTTCTTATTCCACCTACATCGGCATTCATTGTATATTCAACAGTTGCAGGTGGTGTATCTATATCGACATTGTTTATGGCAGGCTATGTACCTGGAATATTGATGGGTGTTGTATGTATGATAGTCGCCTTCATTGGTGCAAAGAAGTTAGGCATAAAGGCTGTTGGAAGAGATAAGTCAGTAAGTATTTTAAAGATATTTGTTGATGCTATCCCATCATTACTTCTTATAATAATTGTTATTGGTGGTATTGTATCAGGTATATTTACAGCAACAGAAGGTGCTGGTATTGCAGTTCTGTATTGCCTCATACTTTCTATCATATACAAGAGCATGAATTTTAAGACATTTGTAGAAATACTTAAGAAATCAGCTAAGGTGTCAGGAGTAATTCTTTTCCTTATATCAGCATCATCAGCTATGTCATTCGTTATGGCTTATTCTGGAATACCAGCAGCCATAAGTAACGGATTATTAAGTATTTCAACTAATAAGGTTGTAATATTCTTATTAATGAATATTATACTTCTGGTTGTTGGTATGTTTATGGATATTACACCAGCTATACTTATATTTACACCTATCTTCCTTCCTATCGCACAGAGCTTTGGAATGACAGATATCCAGTTTGGTGTAATGCTTATATTCAATATGTGTCTTGGTAATATTACACCACCTGTTGGTTCTGTATTATTCGTAGGCTGTGGTATTGAAAATGTATCAATCGAGAAAGTAACACCTAAGCTTATACCTTATTTTATTGGTTTAATTATATTACTTATGCTTATTACATTTATTCCAGAGCTGTCACTTGGAGTACCAAAGCTTATGGGATTGATTTAGTATAAAATAACAAGACTTTTTTCCTAATATTATATAAAACAGACATCCGGCCAGGTCGCTTGATAGGACCTGGTCGGATGTTTTGTTAGCTATCTTAGAATTCTGTTTTATTATTTATTTTGTGTTATAATAAGTTTTATATTTTTATATTTTTGGATTTTTAGATTTTTGTTGAAGCTTTGTCTGTTACAGGGTGCAGGAAAAGACGATTTTAAATGTGCATATAGACAGCTGACAACACAATAGAAATAAATAACGAATGTAAGAAAAGGAATTAACAGAATGTTATATATAATGAGATATGGGAAAACAGACTGCAATGTACAGCATAAGCTGCAGGGAAGAACAGATATACCAAATAATGAAAAATATATGAAAAATGTACAAAATACATATGTGAAACTATTCTTATATGCTACAATATAATAACAAGATGTGTTAATAACTATACAACAACTTTTAGTGGGTAAGAATGGAGAGAAGTATGAATATATCGTTTTTTTTACAACCAAAGTGCAAGGTAGCATATATTTACAATGATGACACAATAAGACAGGGATTACAGAAGATGAATTATTATGGCTATTCTGCCATTCCTGTTCTTGATGAGAATGAGCATTATGTTGGGACAATCACGGAAGGTGATTTCCTTTGGCATATATGCAGAATTAAACAGAATAACGCGATGGAAGTTGATATAAAGGAATTAGAAAAGCAGAGAGTTAACGAGCTTTATTTCAGACGTAATTATCCAAGTGTTAATGTGGATACATCGATGGAAGCATTGATTGAAAGAATATCTAATCAGAATTTTGTTCCAGTTGTAGACGACAGAGGTGTATTTATAGGAATTATAACAAGAAAAGATGTAATTACATATTTGTCTACCAAGAAGAAAGAGCAAGTGTTTCAGAAGATTTCTTAGATGTTAGGCTGAGTAGATTAATTAAGTAATGATATTTATGGTGGTATATAATATTCTATATTAGAATGTGATGATTTTTAATAGTAGTATTATTAAAATATTAATTTTAATAGTGTGTAATTATAATCTTATAGTGTGTAATTGCAACAAGGAAATGTCAACATTAACTATAATTGGGTTGACATTAACAAGCTGAGTAACTATACTTATGCGTATGCACGGGGGTTAAAGGATAAGGCTGCTTATTGATAGAATTATTCATTTTACCAGAGTTAGTATTAATTCAATTAGTGTGCAGGAACGGAGTAAAGTATGGGCGTTATGCAGAATGTTACAGAAAATATTAATGTTGGGAAATTATTAGATAATTGGGACGAAACACACGAATTAACCAAAGATGAGGCACTTGCAATTCTTAATTGTGATGATGTATGTCTTGACAAGCTTATTGAAACAGCGTATGCGTTAAGACTTAAATATAAAGGAAAGAAAGTAAGCATACAGCTTCTTACTAATGTCAGAAGTGGTAACTGTTCACAGAATTGTGCTTACTGTGCCCAGTCGTGTGAGTCACAGGCTCAGATAGAGAAATATAAAAGAGTATCAGACGAGAAGTTGTATGGAGATAATGACCTTGTAGATAATAAACATCTTGCGAGACATTGTATTGGACTTAGCGGTATAAGCTTTACAGATGCTGAGATAGAAGATTTAGCCGGACGTATAAGAAAGATGAAGAAGAACGATACCCAGATATGCTGTTCTATTGGATTTCTTACAGAAAAGCAGGCTTTAATGCTTAAGGAAGCTGGACTTAACAGAATTAACCATAACCTTAACAGCAGCCGTAGATTTTACCCTAATATATGCACAACACATACATATGACCAGAGAATTAATAATATAAGAATGTTAAAAAGAATAGGTTTTGAGATGTGCTGTGGCGGTATTATCGGGATGGGCGAGAGCAGGGAAGATGTTGTAGATATGCTTATGGACGTAAAGGAAATCAATCCAGAGTCAGTGCCAATTAATTTTCTTCTTCCAATAAAAGGAACAAGGCTTGCAGACAGAGATATATCAGGACTTACACCACAGTATTGTCTTAAGGTGTTATGCCTTGCAAGATTATTAGTTCCTAAGTCAGACATAAGATGTGCGGCTGGACGTGAAGTATACTTTAAGGGAATTGAGCCAACATTATTTAAAGTTGTAGATTCAATATTTGCTTCTGGTTATTTAACAGCAGATGGACAGGGAATAGATGATACTATTAAGATGATAGAAAATGCAGGATTTACGGGTGAGATAGAGAGTAAAGACTGTTAATAGACTTATAGGACAAGATATGTTGATAGAACAGCCGCCAGCCTTTGAAATTAAATGGCTGACGGCTGTTTAATCTTTTTAATTAAATACATCATTGAAAGAGGGCATATTATTTTTGCCCATTAATTATTACTGTTTGTTAGTTCTATCAAGTGCAGTAATTGTCTTAGTGGCTGTGTTGAGTGCTTTCGTAATTGCACTGCTGGCTTCTCCCATACCTTTGGCAAGCTTCTGTACTTCTTCAGCAACTACAGCAAAGCCTTTTCCAGCATCACCGGCTCTTGCAGCTTCAATGGAAGCATTAAGTGCAAGTATATTCTGTCGTTTGCTGAATCCGTCTATTAATTTGACCTTGTCATTGGCTGTAGCAAGCTGGCTTGCGGCGGCACTAATTCCTGTTGTAAGTTCATTTAGAATAGTTGAGTTCTGGCGGGCAGTGTAGCTTGCACGGACAAACATATTGATAACATCGCCCAGCAGATTGGCAGAAGCGTCAATCTCCTCTTTAGTACGCACGTTTACTTTTTGCAGAGCCTTGATGTACTTATCTTCATTAATTCCAAGTTCACGTGCTGTTGCCCTGAACCTTTCTTCGTCTGGGTTCTCAGGAAGAACCTGTCCGCCGATAATACTTCCAAGAACAGTTCCATCATCAAGAGTAATAGGAATACCGAAATCAACTAATCCTGCATGACAAGGATAAACGCCATTACCATCACGGTCACACTGCTCACATCTCTTGCGGCCTTCAGTACTTCCTCTGGTAAGATCGATGCAGAATTCAGTGAAATTATAACATTCGCTTATGTACTTGCCGTCTGCACCTACAGCAACAGTTGCCAGCCCGGTACTCTTTGCCCAGTTAGACATAATCTCTTCAAATTTGACCATATCACAAAAATCCTGAATCCTCATAATTAAATCCTCCAATTAAGGTTTTTATATTTTTTATATTATACTATATTGTCGGTATATTTACATTATATATTAATCGCAAATTCAAAGAAAAATAAAAAAATTGCCATATGATTTATTGTCAAAAATATAGAATATTATAAGTTTATTTGATTATGAAATTAAACAAATTTAATTACTGGGGTATATATTTTAAACAATTAGCCATAATATTTACAGAATATAAGCTCATATTCCGAAATAGACCTATTTGGGTCAATCGTAACTATCATAAAATCTTTAGTAATAGCATAGCTAAGAGGTTAAGGTAAATGAACAATACCCGTTACGAAGATTTTTGCAATAGAATGAGAGTATATAGAAAAAGACTTGGCTATAATCAGGCAGATATCGGAAAAGAGCTGGGAATATCGCAGAATGACTATTCTAAAAGAGAAAATGGACTGATAATGATTTCGTATGATAATTTAAAAAAATTGCAGGAAATTGGAATGGACATTGATGAGCTGGTTTCGGGAAAGAGAGACGATATTGATACTAAAGATTTGGACGAGCTTATAAGTGACTGTGAAAGTGAAGAACTTAAAGATATGACTATGCGTATGGTTGCTGAATGTATAAAATATTATCGTGTTAATGACACTAAGAATAAAGACAATGATACGCAGAATGATAGAATGTTTGATTTTATGTTGAAGCAGTGGGATGATTTTTCAATGCTTGAATATGTAAGGCACGAAACGCATTATTCACAGGAGGTTATGTCTGAAAAGCTGGGACTGACAAGAAAGAAGTACAGAAAATACGAAAAAGAGATTATGTATCCTGATGCAGATACTCTTGTTCAGATGTATAATTTGTACAAATGCAGACCATCAATGTATCTTAATATGTATGACAGAAGATATTACGTTATGCAGAACGTATGGATGGAGTTGGATGATAACCAGCGTGACAGAATATTAAGAATGGTCAAGGCGATAAAGAATATAATATAGAAAAAGGAGTACCTGTAAATGCAAGACACAAACAATGTTAAGCATTTGCGGGTACATTTTTTATGTAAAGGAGCTTCTAATAGAATTTCCTATTATAAAAAAGGCACAATAAAATATCACACAAAATAATATTGTTGCAGCTTTACAGAGTATGATAAAATATATTGTGCATTGTACATTTATTTTATAATAAACAGATGATAATCAATGTGTGGTGGTTACAATTTCATTTGTTATAATGTAAATTTATGTGTAATAATAATCAGAGTAAGTAGAAAGAAAAAATATGAGAACAGTACAGCAATATTATGATGACAATAGAGATAAAATCCTTTTTGATGTAAGAGCATTAGAGGAGTATGAGAAAGAGACCATAGAAGCTTCCATACATTATTACTGGGAAGATATGATAAAAGTTCTTGAAGATAATAAGGAAGAATTTGAGGCAAAGTATTCAAAGGATACACCAATATATATTCTTTGCTACACTGGACAGAAAAGTGAAGAAATAGAAGATATACTTGATGAGATGGGCTATGAAGCTTACAGCCTTGATGGTGGATTTGTCGCATATCTAAGATGGAAGTTTAATAAATATCTTGAGCAGGATAAAGAAAGCGGCAATAATACTTCAGAAGAAAATGTTAAAGAGATTGAGCGGAGCATAGTAAAGAAGTTCCGCAAGCCAATATGGAGAAAGTTCACACAGGCTCTTAATGAATATGATCTTATTCAGGACGGCGATAAGATAGCTGTCTGCATATCAGGCGGTAAAGATTCAATGCTTATGGCGAAGCTTTTTCAGGAGTTGAAACGTCACGGAAAGAATAATTTTGAACTTGTATTCTTAGTTATGAATCCGGGTTATAACGACCTTAACTACAATGTAATACTTAACAATGCAAAGATATTAGATATTCCAATTACAGTATTTAAGACAGAGATATTTGATACTGTAGTAGATATTACAGAGTCGCCTTGTTATTTGTGTGCAAGAATGAGGAGAGGATATCTTTACAGCAAGGCAAAGGAACTTGGTTGTAATAAGATTGCTCTTGGACATCATTATGATGATGTGATAGAAACAATTCTTATGGGTATGCT
>OGQZ01000957.1_pt1 | contig 23483 bp, 20 predicted proteins | sample 1553321 | NCBI WGS metagenome assembly OGQZ01 (sample SAMEA2579958, study PRJEB22360) | human gut metagenome | reverse complement strand
AAATTGTGAACTGAAATTTCTTTCTGTTCTTTTCCATCTATCTTTGCTCAACATCTCAAAGAAATGCATACAATCTTCTCTTTCGCTCCCTCACGTCTAAGCTTCCGTTAAGTCTTTTTCCCTTCCGCTTCGCTGCACCCTGCTCCCTGCATCGGTGTTCCTCAGCTTTCCACTTCCGGTTTTACACACTCTTTCGTGTTCCTTAACGCCGCCTTTCCTCGTGCAACAGCTTTATTATTATACCATACCATCCCCAGTTTGTCAATGCTACTTGATGTAGAAGATTCTCGTCTATTTTTGTCAATGATTTGTGAAAAATCCATAAAAAGAGCGTTTCCCCTCCCCAAAGAGAAACGCTCCACCCCTTTTTTGCCGAAAAACAACCCTTTATTCGACAATTTTCACATCATACGCTTGCAACCACGCATTCATCTGCACGAAATAAGCAATCGTCTGCGGATATGCCATCAGCTGCCCATACCACTGCACACCGCTCGGCTGTAATAATAGTTGTTCAATTGCTTCTCGTTTCACCAACTGGAACAGCGGTGCTTTTGGATCTTGCAAAATCGCCGCAAGCATTGCTCGTACTGCCTGCAAATAATTCGGATTGTGGGTCTTTGGATACGGACTTTTTTTCCGCCAGAGCACTTTCTCCGGCAAATAGTCCTGCATTGCTGCTCGCAGCAGCCCTTTTTCATAGCCTTTGTACTCTTTCATCTCCCACGGCACATTATAAAGATACTCTGCAATCCGATAATCGCAGAACGGCACTCGCACTTCCAAAGCGTTCGCCATACTCATCCGGTCTTTCCGGTCTAACAGCGTCTGCATAAACCAGTCTAAATTCAGCAGCATCATTTGCCGCATACGGCGTTCTAACGGAGAATCTTCCGGCAACGCATCTGCCTGTTGAATCGTTTCTTGATATGCCTGCGATACAAACGCTGCCCCGTCAATCTGCTCTGCAAACTCTTCTCGCAGGAACTGCATCCGATAATCGGTACTCTGTGCCCATGGGAATCCATCTCGCTCCCGAATGTTTGGATCTCGATACCAAGGGTATCCGCCAAATAGTTCATCGGCACACTCGCCGGAAAGGGCAACGGTTACCTGCTCCTTAATTGCTCCGCAGAATAAATAGAGGGAACTATCTACATCCACCATACCCGGCAAATCTCTTGCCTGCATTGCCGGAATCAAAGCAGCTGCCAGCTGTGGCGTATCCAGAACCGTCCAATGATGCTGACATTGCAGATAGTTCATCATCGCACGGATATAATCCGGGTCACTATTCGGTTGGAAATGGCTCTTCTGAAAATAGCGGTCATTGTCTTTATAGTCTACAGAAAACGTATGCAGCACTTCTCCCCGTTTCTTCAATACCTGATTGGCAAGTGAGGAAAGCAAACTGGAATCCAAACCACCGGACAAAAATGTTCCAATGGGAACATCGGAAACCATCTGACGGGTTGCAGCATCTTTCACCAACTCCCGCACCTGTTCAATCGTCTGTTCCATGTTGTCCGTGTGCGGTTTCGCCTGTAATTTCCAGTAAGGTGCAAGGGAAATTCCGGTTTCTGTTGCATAGCCGCAATGTGCCCGTTTCACTTCTTTGATGGTCTGAAAAACACCGCAGCCGGCAGACCGTCCAGGGCCTAGCAAGAGAATCTGTGCAATGCCATGTTTGTCTATGGTATGTGGCACTGCTGGATGCTGCAATAGTGCTTTAATTTCAGATGCAAAAACCAATCCGCCGGGAATCTCCGCATAAAACAATGGTTTCACACCGATTCGGTCACGGGCAAGAAATAACCGCTGTGCCTGCTGCTCCCAGACTGCAAATGCAAAAATCCCGTTGAACCGCTCTGTACAAGCTGCTCCCCAGTGTAAGTATGCCTGTAAGACAACTTCTGTATCACAGTGTGTAGTAAAAACTGCTCCTTCTTTTTGTAATTCTTCCCGCAGTTCCGGTGTATTATAGAGTTCTCCATTATAAACCAGCGTATAGGTTTCGGTTGCAGTCTGCCGTGTCATCGGCTGTTTTCCCCGTTCCACGTCAATGACAGCCAGCCGAGTGTGTGCCATTGCACAGTGGGTATCTTGATAAATCCCTTGCTGGTCAGGACCTCGATTGCTTAGAACTGCCTGCATTCGTTTTAAATCGGCTTGATATCGGGCAACATCTTCTTGCCAAGTGACCATTCCAGTGATTCCACACATATCAGCGTCCTCCTTTTATCAGCGGATTGAAAAACCGCCTGCTTCTGTATGATATGCAGAAACAGGCGGAAATGTGCGGAGATTTTTCTGTCAAAAAAGATTGCATTTCTTGACTTTTTTCTATCATTCTGCTATACTACAAATAGATAGAATGGATTTCAGATTGCTTTTTATATAAGGAGGAATCTCTATGAGTACAAAAGAACAATTGATGCAAGAATTAGATACATTGACAGAAACACAGCTGAAAGCACTGCTGCTCTTCATTCATAGCTTTCAAACAGAATCTTCTATTCCGAACGAAGAAACAGCAGCAGCTTTAAAAGAAGTTTCCGAAATGAAGCAACATCCTGAGCGATACCCGGGATATACAGATGTTGATACTATGATGAAGGACTTGCTGCAATGAAATACACCTTAAAACCAACCACACAATTTAAACGAGATTTAAAAAAGGCACAAAAGCAAAACAAAAATTTAGACTTGCTGAATAAAGTCTTGCAGCAACTGGCAGACGGCATTCCACTTCCAGAAAAAACCGTGACCATGCTTTAACAGGAAATTACGCTGGATGTCGGGAATGCCACATTCAACCCGATTGGCTTCTCATTTATGAAATTGCAGAAGATACACTCTTTCTGTATCTCACCCGAACCGGCAGCCATAGTGAATTATTTGAACGATAAACAAACACGCACACCGCCAGAATCTTTCATTCTGATAATGTGCGTTTTTCTATCTCATTTTCATCTTCACAAATTTTATTTAATACGAAAATCTTCCCTCTTCCAAATGAATCTTATCCCAGAAATACCGCAGCATCCAACCATCAAAGTCGGTAATCTGCATAGAAGAACCTGCCATCATCAGCGAAGAACCGCCTGGGAATCCTCCCGGTGGGAATCCATCCAATTCCCCTTCTCCGCCATAGAAGTCCGTCATGCCAAATCCATGCCCCAGTTCGTGTTCCAGCACATGCAGACCCGTTCCATCCAGCATATTCAAATAGGCATCATCTGACAGCCGCTGTCCCCAATCGCCACCGCATCCGCCAATGGATGGGAAGCCCTGCGTTGCCCAGAGATACATGTCAAACCGTTCACCCGGATAAACATAGCTAGTATCCATAAAGTGCTCCATGCGGGAAAGGTCTGTTGGTGCACTCGGCAATTTATCCGGAATGGTTTCATAGCCGTTGGATGTGTCCCCACTGCTGTCGTAATCGCTAATCAAAGAATCATAGACCACTTCATCCGGCTGCAAATCCAACAGACAATTCCGGTCTAAAACTGCCCAGCCGACAATTTTCACAGTAACATGGTCATATGGCCAATCTTCATAATCTTTCAGCCAGTCTGTCCAAGCGTTGATGCTATCTTCCACCAATTTTTCAAACTGTTTCCGCTGTTCCAACGACACGGTTTTATAAGACTGCCAGCGAACAACATAATGCAATTCGCCATTTCCGGCAACAATCTGATCAAACAAGGTATTTCGGCGAACGGTGGACTGTTCCCGTTCTACTCGATTTGTCCAAATCCAATCCGCAGCAAACTGATAGCTTGCCGGCATATCTGCAATCGTCAAGGTCTGTTTGGAATCGGTTGTGGTTGTCGTTGTGGTAGTGGTTTCTTCTGGTGCTGTGGTTGTGGTTGCAATGCTTGTTGTGGTCGTTGTCTGTTCCGGTTCAACCACTGGGAAAATCGTATTTTCCGGCAGTGTTACGGTTTCGGCTGGGAATGCAGTCTGCCGCTGCATCAAAAAGCCCTGCAAGGCTGCAAGATCTGCTGCATCCAATGTTCCATTCCCGTCCACATCTGCCAAGGCTACTGCACAAAAATCGGAACCTCCCCCCTGTAACACCAATCGTTTCGCCAGTGACAAATCCAGCACGTTCACAACTCCATCTCGGTTGACATCGCCCGGCTTCAGCCAAGTGACCGGCTCTAATGTATAAGTTCCAAAATCTGTTTCATTTTGCTGCAAGTGAATGCGATTCATGCCCACTTCAGTACAAGTAAACTGCTGCTGCATACCATCTTGTTGCAATTGCAGTTCCAACGTCTGTCGGTCAGAAGCTGTTGCATAAAATTCGCCCTCATTGAGCGAGGATTTCAAGGTATAAATTCCCGTCCCCGTTTCTGTAAAGTACCAGATATTATACGCTGCAACGCCATTTGCGGCATATGAAAGAATCTGGCTGCCTGTTTCCGCTGCTCCGTTGGCAACCGTCAAATACTGTCCGGCATCGTCCCGCAGCTGATACCCAATCCACACATTGACTGCCGCCGCTGCTTCCGATGGGGCATCTGCTGCAAGTACTGCATGCGGCATGGATACCACGCCCATAACTGCCGCCAGCAATGCCGTTTGTAACGATTTTCGTTTCATCATCCTGACTCCTTTTCCCTCAGAAATTTTTCCAATGGTCTTATTATAGCATAGTGTATAAAATTTTTCAACTATTTTTGTATATTTTTTTCTGATATTTCCAGCCTGATTCGGTAATTTTTCGCAGTCCTGTTCTCCTGTTTTTCGTATTTCTTCTATTTCTGTTTGCTTTTTCATGAAAAGGCTGCAAGTCCAGCAGAAACCACCAGAAAAACAGAGAAAACCTTGACAAAGTTTCAGCCGTGTGCTATACTACTTTTATATTGTCCTATTCCAAAAAAGTTATCTGGATGGGAAAAAATACACACAGAATCGAAGGATTCGTGTAAATGGAGGAACGAGATACCATGATTAAATGGAAAAAACTTGCGGCTACGGTTGTAGCTGCTGCAGCTGCTGTTTCCTGTGTTGGATGCGGCAATCAGGCACTTGCTTACCCGCTGACAATTGACGGCGTAAAAATCAAAGCTGGTATTTACATCTATTATTCTTATCAGGCTTATACCGAAGCAACCAGCACCATTCAAAAACAGAATTCTGACTTGGACACCACTGATGAAGAAGTGGTAAAGGCACAGACGATTGACGGCAAAGATGCGGAAACTTGGATCAAAGACCGCACGATGGAATATTGCAAGGAATTCGTTGCGATTCAGAAAGACTTTGATGCAAAGGGTCTGGAACTGAGCACCGAACAGACCAATCAGGTGAAGAACTACATCAGCTCTGCTTGGGACAGCAGCGGCGAAACCTTTGAAAAGAACGGAATTGCAGAATCCTCCGTTCAGGATATCTTCCTTTCTACCTACAAAGAACAGGAACTGTTCCAGCATTATTATGGTGCAGATGGTGAAAAGGGCGTTACGGAAGACGAACTGAAAGAATACTACGAAGACAATGATGCTCGTGTTCGTTACATCACCTTCAACCTGAAAGACGGCAACGGCGATTTGCTGAAAGATGACGGCAAAAAAGAAATGAAGAGCATGGTAGAAGATTACCTGAGTGTTCTGAAAACGCTGAAGGATGAAGATGCCATCAACGACAAAATGGATACCATTCAGGAAGAATACAACGCTTATGTGACTTCTATTTCCGAAGAAGCTGCTGCTGCAACCGCAACTTCTGCAACAGATGAAAACGGAAATGAAATTCCGGCAACCACCACTGCAACGACTGCAACAACCACTTCCGCAGAAACAACCACTGTTACAACTGTTGCTGCAGATGCAGAATCGGATTCCGAAGCAGAAACCACTGCGGACACAGAAGAAACCGTAACACGTGCAGCATCTGACGCAGACAGTTCCGATGAAACAACAACCACAACCGTTTCCGGTGCAACAGAGGAAGAAAGTTCTGATACCACAGAAACCACCACGACTACTGCACCGTACGCAAACGAAAGCATTATCACAAAGGTTTCCACAACAGACGAAAAGGACAAGGATAACGAAGATTCCATTAACTATACACCGTCTAAGAAAGCCTATGAAGCAATTTTCAACGATGCAAAGACGGATGTTCCGTTTATCGTAGAAGATGACGAAGCTTATTACCTGATTGTTCGGTTTGACATCACCAAGCGAATGACAGATGATGACCTCTGGACAGAAGACCAGATGAAGGCTGTTGCCTCTAGAAAGTATTGGGATAATTTCACCGATGACAAGAAGGAAATGGCAAACGCTTTGAACATCGACCAGCAGAGTGATCGGGCAATCAAGAAGTATGACCCGTTCAAGTTAGACTTCTCTTCCAGCTCTAGTTCCAGCAATTAAATAAAACCAATTTGATTGTTAAAAGTCAAAAAGCGTGTCCACAGTTTCAATTTGCGGATACGCTTTTTTCTTGTTTCTATGTCGTGTTTCATTGAAAACTGTGCCTTTAAAAAGTACTCAGATACTTTTACCAATGACAAGAAAGAAATGGCAAACGCTTTGAACATCGACCAACAGAGCAACCAAGAACGCAAAAGTATGACCCGTTCAAATTGGACTTCTCCACAAGCTCCAGTTCCAGCAATGAAACAGAGTCAATCTGATTGTTAAAACCAAAAAGCGTATCCGCAGTGCAAATTTGCGGATACGCTTTTTCTTTTTCATATTTCAATTTCACATGGACAAGAATCAACATCCCAGTACGATACTTGAAAAACAAAAAACCAGATGCATTGCATCTGGTTTTCATTTGGTTGGGGTGGAAGGATTTGAACCCTCGGAATAACGGAGTCAGAGTCCGCTGCCTTACCACTTGGCGACACCCCAATATTTCATTTTGTCATCTGTTGTTCAGCGACTTATTTATTATATCACACTTTTTTGTGTTTGTCAAGTCTTTTTTTCAAATTTCTCAAAAAAATTTTTTCTGAACTTCTTTCAGACTGTTTTGCGTCTTACTCATGACGACTTATATAGTATATCACATTCCGCTGTATTTGTCAAGCGTTTTTTGAAAAAATCCTCGAATTTTGTTTTTTTCTGTATCGTCGCATTGCTGCAGTAAAATTAAAACAACAAGCAGGCGGATTTCATCTTCCTGCCTGCTTGTTACTTAAAAAATTAAATCACCGTTTATTCGTCCAGTGCTGTCCGCAGGGACTTTACAAATTCATACACCTTTTCCGGTGCTTGTTCCTGATACTGTTCAACCATGTTGACAATGGCACTGCCCACAATGACCCCATCACAATACTGGCTCATCTGCTTTGCAGCTTCTGGGCTGGAGATTCCAAACCCAACCATGCACGGAATCTTTGCATACTTATGAATCGGTGTAAAGAACGCAGAGAAATCCGTCTGGAACTTTGTCCGCATACCTGTTACACCATTCGAGGAAACACAATACAGGAATCCGGTTGCATCCTCTGCAATCATCTGAATTCTGCCTTCACTTGCCGGTGTTACCAAGCTGATGTTGTGAATGTGATACTTGTCAGCACTACCCTGAATCTCGTCCTTTTCTTCAAATGGCATATCCGGCACAATGACTCCATCAATGCCAATTTCCTGACAGGTGCGGAAAAATTCCTCTGTTCCATGAGAGAAAATCGTATTCAGATACATCATCAGCAGCAACGGCATATCGGTTTTTTTCCGCAGCCGCTTAACCAGTTCAAAAATACCTGCCAAGGTTGTTCCCTGCTTCAAAGCCTGTTCGCTGGCGTGCTGAATGACAGGACCTTCTGCAATCGGGTCAGAAAACGGAACGCCCAGTTCAATAATATCTGCACCGGCTTTTTCCATCTGCAATACCAGCTGTTCCGTACGGTCATATCCGCCGTGTCCAGCTGTTACAAACGGAATCAGTGCCTTTTTACCCTGTTGTTTTAATGCCTGCAAAGTGCGGTCAATTCGATTCTCAGTCATCAATCTTCACTCCTCTGTATTGTGCGATTTGCTGCATATCCTTGTCCCCACGACCGGACAGGCAGATAATCATAATTTGGTCTTTTCTCATAGTCGGTGCAATCTTCATTGCAGCTGCAACAGCGTGTGCTGATTCAATTGCCGGAATAACACCTTCTTTTTTCGACAGATATTCCAACGCCTGAACAGCTTCTTCGTCCGTAATGGCAACATAGTCTGCCCGTCCGGTTTGATAAAGATTTGCGTGCTCTGGCCCGATGCCCGGATAATCCAGACCGGCAGAAATCGAAAATACCGGTGCAATCTGTCCTTCATCATTTTGCAGGAAGTAGGACTTCATGCCGTGGAAGATTCCCAGCTTGCCCTTTGCAATCGTTGCAGCGTGCAGAGCAGTATCCACGCCCTTTCCGGCAGCTTCTGCACCGACCAGCCGAACGCTTTCATTCGGGATGAAATCATAGAACATGCCCATGGCATTCGAGCCGCCGCCAACGCAGGCAACGACACAATCCGGCAACACGCCTTCTTTTTCCTGTAACTGCTGCTTTGCTTCTTCGCCAATAATCTTCTGGAAGTCCCGAACCATCATCGGATACGGATGCGGCCCCATTACCGAGCCAATCAAATAATAAGTGGTGTCAATGTTGGTGACCCAATCCCGCATTGCTTCGTTGATGGCATCTTTCAGCGTACCCGTTCCGTTGTCAACGCTGCGAACCTTTGCCCCCAACAGTTCCATCCGGTAAGCGTTCAGCTTCTGCCGTTCTACGTCCTCTTTCCCCATGAAGACTTCGCATTCCAAGTCAAACAGGGCACAAGCGGTTGCTGTTGCAACACCGTGCTGACCAGCACCGGTTTCCGCAATAATCCGCTTTTTGCCCATCCGCTTTGCCAGCAGAATCTGACCCAATACGTTATTGATTTTGTGTGCACCCGTGTGGTTCAAATCTTCTCGCTTCAGGTAGATTTTGCAGCCGCCCAAGTCCTTTGTCATCCGTTCTGCATAATACAGCAGGGATGGACGGTTTGCATAATCCCGACAGAGTGTGCGGTATTCTTCCCAGAAAGTCGGGTCTGCCTTTGCTTCTTCATAGGCGGCTTCCAATTCGTGTACCGCATTCATGACTGTTTCGGGAACATACTGTCCGCCGAACATTCCATATCTTCCTACTTTACCCATAATTCTACGCTCCTCGTATCAATGTCATCAATTGTTTCATTCTTCTCAGTGATTTTACGCCATCCTCTTCAATGCCGCTGGAAAAGTCCACGCCCGTGGGAGAAACCGTTGCAATTGCCTCCAAAACATTTTCCGGTTGCAACCCACCTGCCAAAAAAAACGGACGATTCCAGCTGTGTCGGGCGAGCAGCTCCCAGTCTGCACAAACACCTGTTCCGCCAATCCCTGCACCCGTCTTTCCCTCTAGAATCAGGCAATCTGCCGGATTTGTTCCGGCGGCTTCAAGTTCTTCCAGCGTGCCAATGCGAAGGGCTTTCCAAACTGGCAAGCCGGTTTTCTGCTGCAAGGTTTGAATCTGCTCTGCCGATTCATTGCCATGCAATTGAATCACTTGCAAGTGCAACTGCTCCGCCATATGGCAAATGGTTTCTGATGATTCATTTACGAATACCCCAACCGCTGCAATTGCAGCCGATTTTTCCTGCACCAAGCGTTGTGCCTGCTCCTGAGAAATGCTCCGGCGAAAACCACCGCTTAAAATCATACCCATATAATCCGGCTGGCAGAGGTTCACGGCTGTAACATCCTCCAACCGCCGGATTCCACAAAACTTAATCTTCATAAGTTCTCCCGCAGCTGCTGCATGGCAACGGCAACATCTCCGCTCCGCATTAAAGTTTCTCCAATCAATACCGCATCTGCTCCATATTTGCGGACAGCTGCCAAATCTTCATGCGTTTGCATGCCGCTTTCCGAAACCAAAATGCAATCTTTCGGAACCATTGCTGCCAGTCGTTCTGTGGTCTTTAAATCAACCACAAAATTTTTCAAGTTGCGGTTATTGATGCCGCAGATTTTTGCACCACAAGCAAGCACCTGCTCCATTTCCGCTTCATTGTGTGCTTCAAACAGACAATGCAGTCCCAATTCCGTTGCATATTCGTAAAAATGCCGCATGGTTGGAGCGTCCAAAATGGCTGCAATCAACAGAATAGCATCTGCTCCCATGACCCGTGCTTCATCAATTTGATAGGTATCAATGATAAAATCTTTCCGCAGCATCGGAATGGAAACTGCCTCTCGAATCGCCCGGAAATAGTCGCTGCTGCCTTGAAAATAATGTTCCTCGGTCAGGCAGGAAATCGCATCTGCTCCGGCACGTTCATAAGCAGCTGCCTGCTCGACCGGATGAAAGTCTGCACAGATAACCGACTTCGAGGGCGACGCTTTCTTGACTTCTGCAATGATGGAAAGCCGTCCACTTTTCAGAGCATCCGGAAATGAATATACTTCCCGTTCCGTCTGCAATGCCAGTTTCCGCATAGTTTCCCGGTCGGTTCTCTGTAATTCCCGTGCAAGCTGTTCTTTCCGCTTTGCAACAATTTCATCTAAAATCATAAGCCTGCTCCTTTCTTATGCCAGAGCATTGGTAAACTGCTTGAGTTCCTCTAACTTTGCCAGTGCTGCACCGCTGTCAATCATCTCTGCTGCCAGTGCAACGCCATCGCCGATGCTGCCAGCCTGACCAACCACATACAAGGCACAGCCAGCATTCAGCAGAACGATGTTCCGCTTTGCATCTCGAATCGTTCCAGCCAGAATGCCTTGTGTAATCAGTGCATTTTCTTCCGGAGAACCGCCAACAACTTCTTCCTTTTCTGCCAGCGGCAACCCGAACTGTTCCGGTGTGATGGTGTATTCAAAAATACCGCCGTCCTTGATTTCTGCAACCTTTGTCGGAGCGGAGATTGAAATTTCATCGAATCCATCTTCTCCGTGTACGACCATTGCATGACGAATGCCCAGACCGCAAAGTACCTTTGCCATCACCGGAATCAAGTCATCGCTATAAACGCCCAGCAAAATATAATCGGTTTCAGCAGGATTGGCAAGCGGCCCTAAAATATTGAATACGGTACGTGTTCCCATTTCTTTTCTTGCCTTGGCAACGTATTTCATCGAACCGTGATAGCTCTGTGCAAACAAGAACGAAATGCCGATTTCGTGAATGCAGTTAGCAGCCTGTTCTGGTGTGGTCTGAATTTTTACACCGAGCCGTTCCAACACATCTGCTGCACCGCTCTTACTGGACACACTGCGGTTGCCGTGCTTGGCAACCTTTGCTCCAGCTGCTGCAATGATGAAAGAAGAAGTGGTAGAAATATTGAACGAGTTCGAGCAATCGCCGCCCGTTCCGACAATATCAATCGCATCCTTGCAATTTGGAACAGTCTTTGCCTTTGACCGCATGCCCTTTGCAAATCCAGTGATTTCTTCAATGGTTTCACCCTTCATTCGCAGAGCAGTGAGAAATTCTGCAATTTGAATATCAGTTGCCGCATTGCTCATAATCAAATCCATGGCTTCCATGGCTTCGGTTTCGGTCAGATTTTCGCCGTTCAGAACCTTTTCTGCATATGGGAGCAGGGCTTTCTTCGGCTGCTGCGGTGTCTGCTGCTTGGTCGGAATCGAAACGCCCGGCAGCAGGTTCAAGAATCGAATCAGGATTTCCTTTCCGTCTTCCGACAGAATGGATTCCGGATGGAACTGCAAGCCATAAATTGGGAACTTGGTATGTTCCAGTGCCATAATCTGTCCATTTTCATCCCGTGCGGTGATTCGCAGGCAAGATGGCAGCGATGCTTCTTCCACAATCAGGGAATGATAGCGACCGCAGGCAATCACCTGCGGCAGCCCTGCAAACAGAACCGACTGATTGTCAATTGCAATGTTGCTTGCTTTGCCGTGCATGAGGTGTTCTGCCTTGACAATCTTTCCGCCGAATGCCTCTGCAATTGCCTGATGTCCCAAGCAGATGCCCAGAATCGGCATTTTTCCGGCAAACTTCTGAATCGCTGGAATCGAGATACCAGCATCTTTCGGATAGCCCGGCCCTGGAGAAATCAAGAGTGCATCCGGATGCATGGCTTCGATTTCTTCCAATGTGATTTCATCGTTCCGAACTACCTGAATATCCGGATACAATTCCCCGATATACTGATACAGGTTGTAAGTGAAAGAATCATAATTATCCAAAAACAGAATCATTGTGCTGCCTCCTTAATGGCATTGATGACTGCCAATGCTTTATTTACGGTTTCATAGTATTCATTTTCCGGCACAGAGTCCGCTACAATGCCAGCTCCTGCCTGTACATATGCTTTCTGATTGGTAAAGAGCACGGTTCGAATCGCAATGCAGGTATCCATATTGCCATTGAATCCGAGATAACCAACCGTACCGCCATACAAGCCACGCTTTTTCGGTTCAAACTGGTCAATCAGTTCCATTGCCCGTACCTTTGGAGCACCGGAAAGTGTTCCGGCTGGCAGAATTGCCATCAGTGCATCCAAAGCGGTCAAGTCTTTCCGCAGTGTTCCCTCTACATCGGAAACCAAATGCATGACCTTGGATGCCCGTTCCGTCACCATATAGCGAGTTACGGAAACGCTGCCAAATTCAGAAACCTTACCGACATCGTTTCTTCCGAGGTCAACGAGCATCGTATGTTCTGCTCGTTCTTTCGGGTCTGCCAGCAAATCGGTTTCATTCTGCATATCTTCTTCTCTGGTCTTGCCCCGTGGCTTTGTTCCGGCAATTGGACGGTTGTGAATCGTACCATTCTTTACGCTTGCCAGCATTTCCGGAGAAGCTCCGGCAACATCATAAGTTGGTGTATGGAAATAATAGAGATACGGGGATGGATTGCTGACCCGCAATTTCCGGTAAACATCAAAGCTATCCGGCGGATTCTGGATTTCAAACCGCTGGGAAAGAACAATCTGGAAAATATCACCGTTCACAATGTGTTCCTTTGCCTGCCGAACGATGTCCATATAGGCATCCTTGCTCGTGTTGGAATGTACGATGGCAGTTCCTGTTTTCAAGGTTGGCTTTGGTGTTGGGTTATAAGTGCGAATCTTCTGTGCCAGTTCTTCCGCTCTCCAGAGAGCTGCTGCATACTGGGCATCCAAGTTGCCATCTGTGTGCAGATTCTGAATTACAATCCCGTTGTGTTTCAGGTGGTCATAAGCAACCAGTTCTTCATATAAGAACAAATCGCAGTCTGGCATGTGAATGTCATCTTCCGGAACATTCACCAAGGTCTTTTCCATATACCGCACGGTATCATATCCGAAATAGCCAATCAATCCGCCAGTAAAATTCGGTGCATCCGGCAAAACCGGAGCGGAATATTGTGCCATCCGTTCTTTCAGGAACAGAATGGGATGTTCCACCATGAATGTTTTCTTCTGGTTGCTTTCCAGAATGCAAGCCGTTGTGCTGTGCATCTGAATTTCCTGTTTCGGATTTGCTCCGACAAAGGAATACCGTCCCCACTGTTCGCCGTTGTTCACGCTCTCAAAAATAAAGGCATTCTTTGCACCCTCAGACATTGCCCGATACAAATTGATGGGGGTCTGATTGTCCGCAGAGAAATCATAGAAAACGGGAATGGTATTATACTGTTTGGCAAGCTGTTTCACTTGTTCCAATGATGGTGTAAGCATATGCTTTCCTCCTTATAAGAAAATGATGAATATTGTTCTATATTGTCAAATCAAAATCACGATTGTCCTTGATGGAGATGCAGAAAAAACAAAAAACGCCTGACATCCCACTGCTATGGGACGTCAGGCGTAAAATCCTTAACGTGTTGCCACCCAATTTCAGAAACATCATTCTACTTTGCCGGAATGCTGTTTCCCTCTTTCCGAATACGCCGGACTTCCACCGGATATATTCTTGTCCCGATAACGTAGGACATACGGCGACAGTTACTACCAAATATTTTGGATTCCCTGTGCTTCTCACAAATCCATTCACCATACCGCTTCCATATCAGGATCCCACCATCCCTGACTCTCTCTGTTGCCGCTCAGCAGGTTACTTGCCTTTGCTCTAAGAATTTTAAGATGCTTTTATTATAGTCACTTCGTTCGGATTTGTCAAGAGGATTCATAATTTTTTTACATTTTTGTTCGTATGTCATTATGACGCAGACCGCTGCACCATAGATTTCACAAACTTCACAATCTGAATCAGAATCATTGAACCAAAGCTGAAAATGTGAATCCATGCATACTGCAAACCAGTCAGGCTGGCAATGCTGAACAAGCTCTTCAACGGCGGAACTAACAGAACTGCATTGATTAAAATCATGCCGGCAAAGAATGCCAGCAAGCCAAATGGGTTGTTAATCATCTGCTTCCGGAACAGCACCGGTTCTTCGGACTTGCAGCTGAAGCCATGCCACAGACGGGACATACAGAGTGTTGCAAACGCCATTGTCATGCCCAGATAATCGCCACCCTCACTTCTGCCGAGCACATAAGCAAGAAAAGTCATAATTCCGATAATCAAGCCGGAATATCCCACAGAAATCAAGAATGGTTTTGTCAGAATGGATTCATTTGCAGGACGGGGCTTTTTCCGCATAACGCTTGCCTGATGCGGTTCTAAGCCCAAGCCGATTGCCGGCAAAGAGTCCGTCAAGAGGTTGATAAAGAGCAGGTGAATCGCTGCAAACGGCTGTCCCAGTCCAGCAAGAGCACAAGCCAACACGACCAGAATTCCTGCCAAGTTACCAGAGAGCAGGAATAAAATGGCACGCTTGATATTTTCATAGAGGTTTCTACCGTTTTCAATTGCCTTAACAATCGTTGCAAAGTTATCGTCTGTCAGAACCATTGCCGCAGCATCTTTGGAAACTTCCGTTCCGGTAATGCCCATTGCTACGCCGACATCTGCCTGTTTCAGTGCCGGAGCATCGTTTACGCCATCCCCTGTCATGGCAACCATACAATTTCGAGCCTGCCAAGCCCGTACAATCCGGATTTTGTGTTCTGGAGTAACACGGGCATAAACCGACTTATCCTTGACAAAGTCCACCAGCTGTTCATCCGTATAGGCATCCAGCACCGCACCTTCAACGGCTTCGGTATCCTGCTGTAAAATGCCGATTTCCTTTGCAATCGCCGCAGCGGTTACAACATGGTCACCTGTAATCATAACTGGTTTGATGCCTGCTTCTTTACAAGCTGCAACTGCCTCCGCTGATTCCGGACGTGGCGGATCCATCATGGCAATCAAGCCCATATATTGCAAGTCTGTTTCGTCTTCCAGCGAGATAGTATCGCCATCGAATGGCTTTCCTGCAAAGCAGAGCAACCGCAGCCCCTGTTTGGAGAGGGCTTCCACTTGCTTGTGAATCTTTTCCTTTTCTTCTGTAGTAATCAGCATCCGTTCTGTCAGAACATCTGCTGCACCCTTTGTGAAGAGAATCTTTCCATGTGGGGTCTGGTTCAAGGTGGACATCAATTTTCGGTCAGAATCAAACGGAATTTCTGCAAGACGGGGATACTGGCTGCGGAGGTCTTCTGCCTGCATGCCGTTTTTCTGAGAAAAGCGAATCAATGCTGTTTCTGTGGGGTCACCAATTTCGGTTTCTCCCTGACAGGTTGCATCACTACACAGAACAGATGCGATAATCAACCACTTTTCATCATCGTTTTCCAGATTCACATCTTCTTCTGCAACGCTGTGTCCATGGGCAACGATTTTCCGAACGGTCATTTTATTCTGGGTCAGTGTTCCGGTTTTATCCGAACAAATAACAGAAACAGAGCCTAATCCCTCGACTGCCTGCAACTTTCGCATGATGGCGTGTTCTTTTGCCATCTTCTGTGTTCCGAACGAAAGCACAATGGTAACAATGGAACTGAGGGCTTCCGGAATGGCTGCAACTGCCAGAGCAATCGCAAACATCAGAGCATTCATAATGCTGTCGAAGTTCAGAACATCGACACGGAACAATTCCAACAGAAATACAATCGCACTAATGACCAAAATTGCAATCGACAGTTTCTGGCCGAACTGGTCAAGTGTCCGCTGTAAAGGCGTTCTGCGTTCCGAAGCGTTCTGCATCAATGCTGCAATCTTTCCGACTTCTGTTTCCATGCCCACATTCGTGACCAGACAGACACCCCGTCCATAGGTGACAAAACCGCCGGAATAAACCATATTCTTCCGGTCGCCCAACGGAACTTCCTGCGGAATCTCACAACATTCTTTTTCTACGTTGGTGCTTTCACCCGTTAACGCACTTTCATTGGTCTGCAACGATGCAGCCTCTAAAATACGGGCATCTGCCGGAACTTGGTCGCCAGCCTCTAGCAAAATGACATCGCCAACAACCAATTCTGCTGCTGGGAGCAAAACCGTTGTACCATCTCGCAGAACTTTTGCATGCGGAGCAGACAGCGATTTCAAATTGTCCAGCGATTTTTCCGCTTTGACCGTCTGCACGGTGCCCAAAATCGCATTCATGGTGATGACAACCAGAATGACAATGGTGCTTTCCAGTTCTCCGGTAATTGCAGAGATAATAGCAGCAATAATCAGGATAATAACCAGAAAATCTTTGAACTGTTCGAGAAAAATCATCCAGACTGGCTTCTTCTTTTTCTGTGCCAGCTGATTTTTACCGAACTGTTCCCGGTTTTGGTTTGCCTGTGCGGTACTCAGACCCTCTCGTCCGGAGTGATACGCCGCATACAGGTCGTTCAGGGGTTGTTGATAGGGGGATTTGTTTGCCATGGGAAAACTTCCTTTCATCTTTTTTTGACAGCAAAAAAGGCAAGGCTCTTACTGAATAAATCGACACTTCACCCATTAAGGCTGCCATTTATTCAGTAAAAGTCTTGCCATTTTCCACATATGCCATTCTTGCGAGGCATAGCTTTGAACTTATGAAGCGGATCGCAGAAATCTGCAATCGTATTGACGCCGCATAAACAAGAAACAAATTCTTGTCAGCTACTCCCTTTTACAGATTTTATTATAACGGTTTTTTTGCAGTTTGTCAAGTGAAACTTGAAAAAAATTATTTTTTTAGAATCCAAGATCCGATCCGCCTGCATCGCCCTCGCTTGGAACAGGTTCCGGATCTGGAATCGAGTCATAATTCGGTGCATCAGTTGCCGGCTCGTAATAACCATTGCCATTATTATAACCGTTGTCATAACCATTATTATAACTGTTATCATAGCCGTTGTTATAGCTGTTATCGTAACCATAGTTGTAATTATAATTATTATTGTAATCATTGCTATAGAGGTCGTCTAAACTGTTCTCTTCTGTCATCAGCGGTTCTTCGGTTTCTATCAGTTCTGTTTTCACAGTGGTCTGTGTGGTGGAACGAGCACGTTTCTTATCAGTTGTTTTCCGTGTCCGCTTGAATGTTGTTGTTTCCTCTGCCGTTGTAGTTGCGGTTGGAGCACTGGTTGTAATGGCAGACATCAGGTTTTCGTTGGCATGGTTGGAAAGATTTTCTTTCTTCACCGGACAGAGCATTAAAAATACCAGCAAGAATCCTGTCAATACCAAAAAGCACCCACAGCATAGAACGGTAATCCGCGTTTTTGCAGAAAGGTCATGGCAAAATGTTTGAATCGTTGTTTTTAAGGATGTTTTCATAAAAAGCCTCCAGATGGAAAAAAATCATAGTCGAATTTTACTATTATTTTAGTACTTTTTTGAAATGCTGTCAATCAAACGACAGAAAAAAAGCATTTTTCACAATCAACCAGCTTTATTTCTGCATAGATTCAGTGATTTTCACAAAATTCTCAAGAGGGACTTGCTTTTCTGCAAACGGCATGGTATACTATAAAAGTAGTATGCGTTCTTTTTCAGACGCTATTCCAACAGTATGGAGACGTATCGAAGTGGTCGTAACGAGCTTGACTCGAAATCAGGTTGTCCGCAAGGGCACGTGGGTTCGAATCCCACCGTCTCCGCCAAAAGGCCACCGTAATTTTAATCGAATTACGGTGGTATTTTTTTAAGTGGTATTTTGAAAGATAACGGTTCAGAAATGGCTTTTCAGAGGAAGAGAATCGCTGTATTCCATAAATCCAAATCTGGAGGAGATACAAAAAATGAAAATAAACGAAATGCAAAAAGAGATATATCAAAACAAGCTGAATAAGGGTTTTAATGTTACAGATGTTCACGAAGAATTTTGTTTACTCTATGGTGAGGTTGCAGAAGCATATGACGCATGGCGTAAAAATAAAACAACCGTCGGAGAAGAACTTGCTGATATTGCTATTTATCTTATGGGATTATCCGAAATTCTTGATATTGATTTAGAAACGGAAATAGAGAAGAAGATGGCAATCAATAAAGATAGAGTTTATCAGTTGGTTGATGGTGTATTAACAAAAACATCATCCGATAATTAAATGGCGATTTTACGAATTACAAAGGAGAAACGATGTATAAAGCTTTTGAAAAATGGCTGAATGGGGTATTGGAAGAAAATATGCCCATACCCGGCGTAGCCCTCAATTTTAATCTTTACGAAGAAGCCGATTTCTGTTGGTCGATACAACTGATTGGTGCATCCTGTTTTGATGAAGAAGAGGAAGATTGGTGCTGTGAAGAAACATTTTGCTCTGGAGAAAATAGATTTTCCTGGAAAGAACATGCAGAATGGGAAGAAATTCTAAATGTTTCTTGCAAAATGATCAGACAATATATTTCAAATGGAAAGTATGCAGAAGCATTAAAAAAATACGAAGCAATTGCAGCTGGATTTGTCGATGGTGATTTGGAGATTCTTTATCAAAGATAGAAAATTGAAATTCCACTTTACCGCACGACAAAGAATCAACATCCAGATAAGTTTTCTCAGATGAAAAAACAGATGCGTTTGACAAATCGAAATTTATAAATCCGATTAACCTTAAAATGCAAAATATTATAGGAGAATAATATATGTTAAATTTAAAAATCAAATACAACGAACTAACAGCAGAGCAGTTTATTGAATTATGGGAAACGGTATGGGGAAATGGACCATCTCTTGAGCAAACAAGGCTAGCAATGAAACATACCCTATTTAGAGTTTCTATATGGGACGGAGATTGCATTGTTGCTATGGCAAGAATGAATGGTGATATGGGACTTAACTATTATATTAAAGATGTTGTTGTTAGACCTGAATATCAGGGAAAAGGTATTGGAAGAATGTTAATAAATGAATTAAGAAAGTTTATAAATAACAATGGAGTAAAAGGAACAGATATTTTTGTAGAGCTATGTGCGGTTCCGGATAAGATACCTTTTTATGAAAAATTCGGATTTGAGGCAAATGAGGCACAAAGATTAAAAATTTTTCATCATGTCGAGTAATACTAAATTCCAGCTTGCTGCACGACAAAGAAAACCAGCCATCCAGATGAATTTTCTGGACGACTGGTTCTTTTATTTTCCATGCAAATTTATTTCAACTTTTTCTTCTGCACTTCATAGGTAATCGCAGAAAGCCATGTATGCGGCACAAATCTTGCACCGAACAACGCCAGTTTCATTCCAACGCCCGGAACAATCAGCAATTTCCCTTCCATCGTCTTTTCCAGTGCATACGCTGCAACCTGCTGGCTGCTCATCGGCGGTACACTGAACGAAACCCCTGCACGAGCATTGAAATTGGTATCGACTGGCCCAGGGCAAAGAATACTCATCGTAACCGGACTATGCTGCCGGCGGAGTTCCTCTGCAATCGCCAAAGACAACCGCACAACATAATTTTTCGAGGCATAATAAGAGGACAGCAATGGCCCTGTTAAAAATCCAGCACTCGAAGCAACATTCAAAATCCGACCGTGTTTCTGAGCCTGAAACTTCTTTAAAAAGAGTTTCGTCAGGATGTGCAAAGCTCGCACATTGACCGCCAACAAATCCATTTCTTCCTGCAAATTGGTTTCTGTAAACCGCCCGAAAATTCCAAATCCGGCATTGTTCACCAGCAAATCCACCCGCTTCTTCTTACAGAAATCAAATAGCTGATAGGGGGCTTCCTCCTCTGCCAAATCTAACGGCAAAATCTCAACTGCTGTCGGCAGATTCTTTTGCAGCTGTTCCAGAACCGTTTGATTTCTACCAGTCAGAACCAAACTCCAGCCATCCTGTGCCAGCTGACATGCCATTGCTTTTCCAATGCCGGATGTTGCACCAGTAATTACCGCTCTCATTAAAATCATCCTCCTATTTTTTATTTTATCGTCTTATACCAACAACTGATAATATACAACGTCTAAATACTGCCCGAACTTCTTTCCCATCTCTTTCAACATTCCGCAACGCTGAAATCCAAACTTTTCATGCAACCGTTCACTGGCTGCATTTCCGCCCGTAATAATGGAAACCACAGAATGTATTCGGACATCTATTTGTGCTATCGCTAAAATTTCCTGCATCAGGGCACTGGCAACGCCTTTTCTCTGGGCAAATTTTGCAACATAGACAGAAAGTTCTACTGTAGAACAATACGCCTCTTTTTCCGCATAGGCAGAAAGACTCGCATATCCGGCAATCGTCCCATCCAGTTCCGCAGTCAGTAACGGATGATTGTCCCGATTATGCTGTTCAAACCAGACCTGCCGCTCTGCAAGTGTCTTTGGATGCAGGTCAAAGGTTGCCGTTCCGTGCAGCACTTCTTCGTTATAGATTTGTAGCAATGCCGGCAAGTCTGCCTGCTCTGCAACCCGAATCGAAATCATTGCAACTCCTCCTGTAAAAACTGCCGAAAAGCAGTGGGCAGTGTCAATTCCGCCTGCAATTCCGCTGCCGTTTTCCAGACAAACATTTCCGGCATAGCAGCACAGGTTAGATAAACGCCAAACATCTTCCATTCGATGTGCGTAAAGATATGTTTCTTGGCTGCGGTTTTTTCAATAGAAATCGGTTTGCATCCCCAGTTTTTTGCCTGCTGAATCGCTTCGGCTTCTGTCATTGTTCCCAGCTGGTTTGGGAATTCCCATAATCCTGCCAGCAGTCCGCTTTCCGGTCGCTGACAGACTGCATACCGTTCCCCACACTGCAAAATCCAGACCACTCGCTGTTCTTTTCGTCTGGCAGCTTTTTTCTTCCGAACAGGCAACAAAGCTTGTGTTTCCTGTTTCCGGCTGCGACAGAGTGCTGCAACTGGACATTCTTGACAGTGTGGTGCTCCATTCGGAACACAGACCAATGCTCCCAGTTCCATGAGGGCTTGTGTAAACATTCCACATTTTCCAGCTGGATAGCAGGTTTTCAACGCCTCCGTAACGGCACGTTTCACATCCGGTCGGTCAATCTCATCAAATGCATCCTGCAACCGCATCACGACTCGAAGTACGTTTCCATCTACCGCCGGCGTTGGCTGTTCGTAACAAATCGAACAAATCGCCCCAGCTGTATATGCCCCGATTCCAGCCAGGGAAAGAACTTCTTCGTGCTTGGTCGGGAATTCTCCGTGATATTGTTCTAAAATCTGCTGGGCAGCACGCTGCAAATTTTTCGCCCGAGTATAATAGCCCAGCCCTTCCCAGCATTTCCGCACCTGTTCCGGGGCAGCTTCTGCCAATGCCTGTATCGTTGGGAAAGCAGTCAAGAATCGCTGATAATAGCCTTTGACTGCCTCAACACGGGTCTGTTGCAGCATAATTTCTGAAATCCAGACATGATAGGGGTTCTGGTCTTTCCGCCACGGCAAATCTCTCTTATGAATCGCATACCAATCCAACAGCGGTGCAACCATTTGCGACAAAATCGCCTGCTGTTCCTGCCGTACCTGTTTCATCCGTGCAATGAGTTTTTCATAAACGGGCAGCATATGCGGTTCTTGACAGAGTTCCGGCAATTCTGCAATCGGTTTCCAACAGACGGCACTATTTTCCGCTGGCTGAATCCGCAGTGGCTGTTTTGGGTCTGCCAGCAATCCAAATGAAATGCAATCGTGAAAATGGGCAGCGACAGGCTCACCACGCCGAATGTGTGCCTTTACAGGCAAGCGGTCAATAGACAAAATTGCACTGCAAAGCGGTTGTACCTGCTGCAAACCCGTTTCTTCCTGTGCCTCTCGAATGGCAACCGCTAGAAAATCAGATTCTCCATCTGCATGACCGCCTGTCCAAGAAAAAGACTGGTAAATATTATGATACACCAAGAGCACTTGTGTCATTGTTGGGTCTAAAATCATCCCCGAACAGCAAATATGGCTGCCACTAGGGGAACTGCGTTCCAGCACAGCCGTTCCATATTTCTGTACATCGTTCTGCAAGGCAGCCTTGTCGGCGGCTTCCTGCGGTGTCTGCGGAACATATTGTGCAAGCTGCGTCATCCAATCCATGGGAATCTCCTCCTTTTTTCTATGTACAAACGCCATTTGAATCTACCCGCCATTACTGCCAGCCGTGTTCCATCACCCAAGTAGCCGCCATCCATAGGATTTCCAAAATCCAGAGCACCAATCCCACCCAGAAGAGCGATTGATTGACTTTTCCGCCGGCTTTGCAGAGATAAAAGCAGATTTTGCCCCGTTCAAAGGGAAAAAGCAGCTGAATTTTTTTGCAGTTAAACAAATCTAATACAATATGCGTTCCCATACCGCAAATAAAATACCACACAGCTTCCGGCAGCATGATAAAAACAGCAAGTCCCAGCGTTGCAACGCCTGCCAGAGAATGCGTAAAAGTACGGTGTGGCTGACGTTCTCCATACACACAGATGGCGATGAACATCGCAAATCCAGCTAAACTTTGCAGTAGTCCGTTTTTCTGTTGAATCATCGTCCAGATACCAGCATGAAAAATACCATCCAGCACAGATACTACAATGATTGCAAGCCCGATTAAAATCAAAATCCGCTGCAAGCCCTTATGGCTGCCGGAGGTACTAACATCAATATCGCTGACACAAGAGCCGACCGCAGCAGCCCCCATGCAGAGTAAGAATGATTTCCAGTCCGATGGCTGGGTAATGAGAATGGTTGCGGCAGTTCCAACCGTAAGATGGGTTTTTCCTGTCAAGTGAAGAGCCTCCTCTATTTTTGCAAAATGCCCCATACGCCGTTCCGACATATGGGGTCATTTTATTGTAGCATAAACCGACAGAAATGTCAAATGATCCGCCAATCTTGCCAGTATCCGCCAGCTTTTTGAAAAACAGGTGCTCTTCTCGGGAAACCACTTGCGTATAATGCGGCAAGGCTGGGGCACATCTTCCAGCAATCAATATTATTCTTAGGGAAAACAATCTCTCCCATCCGGCAAAAGGGGGGTTCACCCCTGCTTTTGCCTCCCAGCTTGCTGCAATTGCCCCTGAAACCTTATATCTCATTACAACCTTTTAATTTTTAAAGGCAATTGCGATTTCTCCAATTCTCTCTTAGATTTTTGTTGCATTTCATTGTGCAGTTTCTATTTGCTCCGCAAACGTGGGCTGCTCGCCCACACCTCGGCAGCATTTTTGAAAAACTGCTGCACCGAAAA
>OGQZ01000954.1_pt1 | contig 23498 bp, 24 predicted proteins | sample 1553321 | NCBI WGS metagenome assembly OGQZ01 (sample SAMEA2579958, study PRJEB22360) | human gut metagenome | reverse complement strand
TGATTGCTTCCCATTGTTTGTCTGTCAAATCACTTTCGTAATTTGTTGCTTGATATTCTTTTTTCATTTCTCCTATTATACCACTTTTTTGCTATGAACACAAGCTCTCAAGTTCCGTGTATTCATTGACACGCAGATCCAGCTTCCAGTCCTTACGCTCTGGGCGGTAGTTTTCTCTGATGATAGAGAATCCCAACTTGTTCACATAAAAATTCTTTGCGGCTTCATAGTCAGATACGATGATTGCAATGTGGTGTATTTTAGATAAGTTCATTTTGTATCACGCTCCATTTCTTTAATTCTCATTTTATTTTCGTTATAAACTATATGGCAACCTTCAAAATATACCGTGTGAACTCCTGGAGTTCAGTTTGTCCACACGGCATTTATTTTTTCTTGGATTCTTGTTTTATTTCAGCTTCTCAAGAATCTCGTCAGCACTCATGCCGCCAGCAAGCAGTTTCTTAACCACAGCCTCGGCCTCTGACTTTTTCGCTTCTTCCGCTGCTTTCTGCTCTGCTTTGGCTTTCTTTGCTTCGAGCTTGGCTACTTCTTTCTCGGCGGACTTCAGAGCAGTCTTCTTCTCTTTCAGGTCAGCCTTTAAAGTGTCAATGTTGGCAGTGATGGAAGCGATCTCAGCAGTCAGGGAAACGATAGATTCCTGCTTCTCTGCGATTTGAGATGCGTAGTCTTGGGGTTTTAGGACGGTTTTTGCTGCCTTTCGTTCTGGGCATGGTGATAACCTCTTTTCTATATTGGTGTTATTTAAGTATATCACAAGTCTGAAAATAAATCAGCCTTGTACACGCCATTCTCCAGCATCTTCCGGAAACTACCCTTCACTGTTGCAAATCTTATTTTATCCATGATATTTCCTTCTTTAACATTTTATTGTTCCCCCCAATTAATATATTACCTTCTGTATGTTCTCGAGATACAATTCCACCAAAGGCAATAACCGTGTCGTCTTGAATTACACTTCCTTTCAGAATTGCAACATTAGAAGCGCACCATGTATGATTTCCGATTATAATCCTTGCATTTTTCTCTTGTTTATTGCCTTTCCATATAACACTGTGCCCATCTCCATCAATGATTGTGCATTTCCATCCTAAAAGGCAGTTCTCACCAAATCGAATTTCAGTACTGCAATTTATAATACAGTCGGAATTACAATAAAATCCGTCACCAATAGTTAATCCCCCCCCACATATCACTTGAGTTCCTTTACATATCATTGCAGAACCCTCAAAAACAACCTTTCCTAAAGGCGAAATAGACCAATATGTCCGTCCACCCAATGCAAATGAGCCTTTTGCTCCAATGCGTATTTTTTTATTAGTATCTTTCAATATAACGCTATTTCTATTTCCCATATTCTGTATTTTGGTCCTATAATCAACATGAAATGGGAACTTGATAGCATCCTTAAACGGCAAATAATAGAAGTTAAACAACACAGATTTCGGTATATCTAACAGTGATTTCAAAAACATCCTTATCTCCTCCTCACTAGAAGCAGTTATTTTTATAGCGTCTATTTTAATATCCAGTACTCATGTTAGAAGGTCTGTCACAATACTTTCTTATTTTTTTGCAAACAGATAACAGAGCTTATACCATGCAATAGATACATATACCCCAGATAGACACAACAAAATCACCCAAGGAATACTTGTAAATTCATAAATCACCGGATATGCTGACAATAGTTTAAACGAGCTTCTAGTATATAAAATCTGCAGTAACATCACAAGTTTAAATGACCAAAACTGCCAAAGCACAACCCCTATCGTATTTTGTCCCACAAAGAGACATTGCCTACCAAGCCAACTTCTAAGAAACTGTGTTTTAGTACTTACTTTATAACAGATAGAACAAGTTACAAATATCCCTATTGCCGCACAAAATAGAAATAGAAAAATATTATCGTATGTATTCTGAGAAACACTAACATTGTTCTCTTTACCTAATAATATAAGCAATATTAGCATTATTACCGGTATTATAAACGGAGTATTTTTTTGCATGTTTCTTTTTGTGCTGCTATCTTACCCAATTCTATAAATCCTATTGCAACCATTATATTTGATATTCTTAATGGAAATTGCGTACGAACTCCTACTAGCAAACATAAAATGCACACAAATAAAACAAAGCACTCTTTCTTATTTTTTAGGAAATATCGCGCTATTCTCTAAATACTTTCATAAGTTATCAGTGCATAAAATAATATTCCAATAAACCATGTTGCCCCAAACAAGCTCCCATTGTATTCCATGATCACTATTTTCAATATGCTTTTAATCGAAAGTGGCTCATATCCAGTAACGACCATCAACGCATACTCACTTATTACACTAAGAAAATACGGAACAAATAAGCTTTGTATTTTCTTCAAAAGAAACTGTCTGAAGTTTTCCTTTGAGTGGTGTAAATATCCTGAAAGGAAATAAAAAAGCGGCATATGAAACTGATTGATAATACGCCACAATAAAAAATCTTTAGGAATAGCATGAGCAACAACAACCGCCAAAATGCCAACGGCCTTAGCCAAATCTACCCATTGCTCACGCTCCCCCCCCATTATTGTTTAACATATTCATATTTTTCCACTCCTTATACGCTGCAACGTCCCGATAAAACGCTTTATCTTCCGTTTAAAAGTGATTTTATTTGCATAAGTTCTTAACAGTTTCTTGTCGTACTTCGGAATTTCTTTACCCATAATTCGCATAGCAGTCAATGTGCTGCTCATGGAAGCACGACGATCATACTGGTAGGCTTGATAACATGGTAGTTCCTCTTCAAATTCAGGATATTCTTCAGAATACAAGTTCCCGCATTGAACAACGTCACTAAAAAGCTTTCTACCCTTTTCTGTACGGCAAAAAACAACATTTCTACCATCTGCCTCTTCGAAGACGGGATGTCTATTTTCATCTAAATACCAAGCATCTCCACAAGATATATCTGCCAATTCCCCAATTCCATCTAAACAAAATCTACAAATCTTTCTTACATCTCTTCCAAGAGTATCTCTCCAAGCTTCCCGGTATGTAATGCGGCTTTCAACTCCTTCGCAGTTTATTGCAGTTGCATAACCAGGCCATCCATCCCCTCGGTACCTAAGATATCGGCAACTATCTTCAGTGCAATTCAGCTTATTAAGCAGACGAATATTCGCATATTTGCTTGGTGCACCTGCGCAAAAGAAAGAAAGCATGTATAATATTTTTCCATTATGCTCCGGCTGCAGTCTCAGATAATTTCTAAGTGCTGTCACATCGCACGGTTTTCCAATAAAAGCGTACTTCCTATTTTCATCAAGAAAACTTTTTATGTTATCTAGTGGCATAGAGGAAGAATATCGTGATCCCATACATGCGAGTACTTCCTCTTTTGTCTGGCTACACACCACCTCTGTTTCAATCGGATCCGAATCTTTTCCCTTTACTTGGATAATGCCATCGACAAGCTTATGGTCCAACAAGTAAAGAGCTATCGTAGTCAATACTCCCCCACTAGATGCTTTTTTTCTCACTGATGAATTTAAACTATAAGAAAGAAATACGCCATGCTCCCGTCCCCATATATTGCCAGGCTCGAGCTGTTCACATTGAACCCCGCCTGAAGGACACACTTTTTCTAAGAGACCATCTCTGTTATCAGAAAATGAAATTTCTCTGAAACCGTTTTTCTCCATTTCAATATCCACATCTTTTATTGATGCACATAATCCGCACCCTGTACAGTACTCTTTATACATGATATGTACCTCTCTCATCTAATGAATGTAACAACCGACTGGTTTCATCCAATAATTCCTCATTTTTTTTCAAGACAATAACTCCAGCATTTTTTACAGCAGCAGTAAGAACATCTTTATTCTTTATCCAATCTTCCGTTTTAGCTATTGCTTGCTCAGTTGTATCCGTGCATCCATGTATAACATACGGATAATTAAGACTATCATAAAGGCCTTCAAATTTGCGGCTATATGAAAATGGGATATCCGCTACACCTGCAGAGCACGCAGCAATAGTTGCATGCATTCTTGCACCAGTAAATACATCCATTTCTGCAATAAATCCTTTTACATCTCGGCAGCTACTATAGTATGGAGCAACTTTCATTTCTGGATACTCCTCTTTCAGTTTCTCGATTGCAGGATAGTCATTATCAAGCACCTCTGGTTTATCTTTTGAGAAAGCGTGTGGAATTAAATATACTTCATAAACATCCTGACATAAAAGATAATGTATTACTTTCCTGCAGTACGTTCGATAGTCTACAGTCAGATTGTATTTTTCTCCTTCATTCCATAGTAATCCTGAAACATTAATTCCAACCTTGATTTTGTCAGATTTTACGTTTTGTTTTGTATAATCAAGGAAAAAGGCAATATCCGTTGTAAGAATTGGCTTTCTACCACTAATTTGTTGTGTATAACAATAGGATTGTTCATCTCTAACAAATACCTCTTCACTTAGTTTTAATACTTCTGCTGCAACAAATCTTACATCGTCATCTAAAAACGGTCCAATTGTTTGACTTCCCAATACTAACGGTATCTTTTTTCTATAATCGCTTTTTTTAAATTTGTTCTAGAATAGAATCTCTCTTTGCCATAAATATCTGTAAAACTATCGCCTGCAGTAAAATCAAATACCACATCACATTTCATTATTCCGGGGCCAAGAATAACTCTATTATTTTTGTTAGAATAAAAATTAAAACCGATGTTCAAATGTTCATATTCTTTTTGCGGTGCAAAAGAATTCATACATTTCTGATAGTTTAACTTCTGCTTTATAAATACTCTCGTTGGAAAAGTCATAAGAATACTAATATCATATATCTCATCATTCTTTGCTGCTATCTGATCCAATATCTCCAAGAAAGAATACGATAATGCTTGACATCCTTTATTGCCTGTGTTAAAAACTAATCCCAAAAGACCTATTTTCATCTTCTTACCTCTTTCTCATTACGCCTATTATCGTATCTCTTTTAATGGCGGCAAATAGAATCAACGTTAGAATCAGAAGATATCTCACCGCAGTGAAACGATAAAGCAGTGACACAATCGCCACACATATTATCACTATAATCGATATAATCATAACAAATCTATTATTGTATACATTGTAGTTTAATCTTTTTAGATTGGCACCGTGAAAAACAGCTAATGCCAAATAACATATCATTGTCGTATATCCAGCAGCCATGTAGCCAAATCTCTTTATACATAAATAATTCAGCACAATATTCAGCAAGGCTGCCATACAAGATCCTAACATTACAGTGCCTGATTTTTTTAGGAATAATTCCACCCTTATATATAAAGAAGAACATGCAGTAAAGAAAGTCGCTGCCGCAACCGCTGGAATAATGTAAATTCCTTCATAATAATTAGCCGGAGCCAATATCCGCATTATCTCAGGAGCAAACAATGTGGACAATATTGTCATTCCTGCAAACACAGATAAAACCTGGTTTCCTCTCGATGCAATTGTACTGTATTTCTTTTCGTCCATTTTTTGGTAAATCCAGGGAGCATATGAAGCATCAACTGCGTTCCAGAATATAAGCATAATTGATGCAACGGTAGACGCTACATTGTATATAGCAGTTGCACTTGTGTTAATAAGTTTGCTTATCATAATTCTATCTGAGCTAGATAATATATACATTGATAGATAATGAGGCACCAACGGAATACTAATTGTTAACGCATATTTCCAATATCTGAATTTGTTTTTCCCTCGTGCTTTAATCAATGTTAATATAGTAAAGAAGATTCCAATTCCAATAGAGACTATTTCTGTCGCCATTACTTTAGCAATAGCTTTACTGTTATCTGCTACAGCCAAAACAGCAACAATGGCCAACATCGTTGATAATATAGATGACACAATTGTAATAACAGTGACCGATACATATGAATACTCAAATCGTTTTCTCCCCATCCAATAGTTATATGCTGGTGTTACAAAAAAGTATGCAATCATTGTATATGTTAAAATGGGAGGAATTCCTAAAATATCGTCAATTCCCCTTTTGAATAGTAAATAGATAACAAAGCATGTGAGTGTGCATATGTTAGCTAAGCTCATAATAGAACCCACAAAACCGTCTCTATCATCTTTAAAATCGACCATACCATTATTGAATACACCACTTGCCATATTGAGAGTTGCTACAATATATAGTACACTCTGCCATGATGTAAATGTTGATATTACGCCGTACTCAGATTGTGGCATGATTCTTGTAAAAATCGGGCCACTAATCATGCTCAATCCTTTTTGAAAGAACTTCGCAAAAATCAAAGATAAAGAAGCCTTTTTAACAGGCGATAATTGTCTCCATTTATTCATTAGGGGTGATAAAACATTTGCTTTCAAATTGCTTCTTACCTTCCTTTCTAAATCAAATAATCTGTCAATAGTTTTCTGTCATTAAATTATCAATATCTTCTTTGCTATCAATGACATTTGCTGTAAATGCATAAAGCAAGCACATTAGAATCAAAAACAGTCGTGAATCATCTGCATATGCATAAAAAAAGCCGCCCAAATAGTATATTGGTGTAATAATTGCAACAAGGCTATCCCATCTCATATTTCTCTTTATCCTACTGATTTCTGAATCCAACCTTCTTCGAGCTCTGTATATTTTTACAATGAAATTAAAAATCATTGTTAGATAAAGAACCAATCCAACCATACCAAAACGAAAAAGAACACTTAAATATTCATTTTCCAACGAGTCCTTCAGCATAGCTATTCCGTCACCGCGAACCCAATTATATGTAAACATCTTTGGACCCGCACCAAATACTTCCTTTCCTTTAATTGATTCTAGAACCCAATCATATAATTGAAAACGATTTCCGACACCACCAACATTGCCACCAAACTCACTTTTTATAGACATCGCTGCATCTTCATCTATTATAGCCAAAAACATATTCACAAGCATTGACATAACATTCCTTGTGGCGTTTGAAAATAAGAATACTAGAATTATGCCTACTGTTATTATGAATATTGGTACAAAGTGCTTTTTTATAAACCTCAGCAATCCACCTCTAACTAAAAGTATTAAGTAAAACACTAGCGTAAGTAAAATTGCACTTCTTGTTAAAGTAGCAAACAAATTCAAATTTACCAGAATAAAAACTATAATATTTTTTCTTCTATCTATCTCTTTACAATTCTGTATTTCCCACAACACTATTACCGTTGATAACAGCAGGAAAAAGGCATTGTTTGTAAAATTCGTCATTGAGCCGTAGCTTCGATGTAATGCATAACGAACATAAACCAGCTGCGAACTGCCTGTTAATATATTCCATATATTAAACCCTGTTACGCATTCTATTACTCCTAGAATACTATATAGACCTATAAAGTTACAGTAGCATTTAATATATTTACTAAACTCTCTCTGAGTTCTTATTAGATTCGTCATCAACACCATAAGAAAAACTGTATCCAATAGATATCCTAAACCAGAAGCTAATCTTCCTGCGATTAAATACCTAAAAAAAGCCATAAGGAAAAAAATACTTGGTACAGCCATAAATTTGCACTTATACTCTATCCTGCCATGATTATTCACAACTAAAAGGAACAATAAGCCCAACAATATTGCACGAAAACTATACATTCCTAGTAAATAGAACCTTCTAGGAAGAAAGAAGTACAATGAAGCCATACACCATATTGAAAAATCATATATATTTATTGTTGTACTTTTATTTTCCATATATTTCAGTTTCCTTCTCCCTATATACTGTTTCATATACCAACAACGAAGCTAGTCGATTTTTATAGACAAATTCGTTTTTCTTTCTAGAATTCGCACATACAGCATTGGTTGATGCATCTTCACTATGAAAAACGCATACCTCCGGCGTATATAAAGTATGCAAATTTTCTTGCAGCATATGAAGATATAATATATCCTCTTCAAAATATAAAAATGTCCTTGGATCTAAGCCATCAAATTTCTCAATATATTCTTTAGAAAATACCAAAAATGATCCATGCAGACCAACATCTAGCTGATCTCTTATCCTTTCTTCAACACTTATGCTTGGTACATAAGGATGAACAATCCTCATAATATTTTGATACAGATTATCTAATCCTACCCTATTTAATCTAATCAAACGCTTATATCTTTTTTTGGCTCTTTCAACACCATCTAAAGTGAGAAGGGACTTTCTCATTGGATTAGAAAGAATCCGCCCATCCCCACTTACAATTAGTGGTCCCAATACTGCAAATCTATATTTTTCATATAATTGTTTAATCTTATTAAACAAATTGTTTTGTAGAAGAATAATGTCGTTGTTCATAAGGACAATATAATCTGGACTGTACTTTTTCTTTGCACGTTGATATCCGACATTGTTTCCCCTTGCAAAACCAATGTTCTCGTTATTATGAATTATTTCAATATCTTTGTCTCCCCCGTACTTTTCAACTAATTCCGTATACGAATTATCAGGGGAGCAGTTGTCAACAATTATTATCTTGTATAATTCTGTATCAATTTTTTCACGAATTGACTTAATACATTTATACGTTTCTTCAATTGCTCCATAGTGCAAAACAATAAAAGCAATATTCATATTTCTCACTCTTTTCTATGATTCGATCAACCTATGCAATATATTTATTCTTAACCTTTTAAAAAACGATATCATTATAAATTCTTTCAAATGTCTCTATCTGCTTTTCGATATCAAAAAATACAATTCTATTTTCAATATCATCAAGAAATTTCTTGCAATAATCCCTATTCAGATATCTTTTCATCATTGTAACAAGCTTATCTATATTCTCACAATCACACAAATCCCCACCATGCGTTACCTTATGAATTTCTGGAATACCGCCACAATCGCCCGCTATTACCGGCATTCCGTACATATTGCCCTCGATAAAAACACGACCAAATGGTTCTGGCCATACAGACGGGAACAGAAGAACATCACATTCTTGGTACTGTTTTGCTAGTTCTTCACTATTCAGTTTTCCATAGTAGATAATTCTGGGGTCTTTTTGTGCCTGCATCTTTACATACTCCATCATATCGCCTGTTCCGCAAATATGCAGTTCACAATTCTTATTCTCTATTTTTGAAAATGCCTCCAACATTTGACGGATACCCTTCAAATAAATCAACCTACCCGCATACATAAATTTTATACGCGGTGATATTCTCGCTTTCCGTTCTTCCACCATGCGATGCAATAAATCATAATCAATCTGCACGCTATTAAAAACGCATTCCTTAACCCTTGATTTGTCGAATGCCCCCGTAGCCAATGAAGTTTGCAGAGTATACTCCGAGGGTGCCGTTACCGCATCCACATATTTCGACACATTACACATATATTTTTGATGTGCTTTCACAACCAGTGGGCTGACTTTGTGTCCGTGCTGCACTGGAGAAAGAATTGCAGTATCCCGAATCGTATGAATCACAGCAATTCCCTTCTTATGTGCGGCTTTCCATACAGAGCACGGTATTCCATAAAGCGTATTTGTATGAATAACATCAGGTTTGAACTTATCACAAATCTCCTCAAAATCCTTCACACAATCCGGATTATAGTAGCATCTCAATTTTTGTGTCACTTTTTCGAGCACACTAACACTATTCTTTTTATAACTATATTTATAAAGATTAAACTTTCCAGTTGTGCAACGATAAACTGTAACACCATTGATTTCTTCTTTTGTCCTTTTTCCATCTCTTGCATCAGCACAATAGATGGCAACTGTATGACCATGTTGCAAAAGATTCTCTGCAAGCAATTTGACGCTTTGTTCTGCACCGCCTTGCATATTAGGATAATAAAATGTATTTATAATAAGTACTCTCATCTGAATTCCTCTACGTCATCTTATTCGTTTTATTTTGTAATTGAGATATTATAATTCATATCCCCCCCCCGAAGAATTTTTGTCTTCAAAAGGAAGACTTTAATCCTCTGCTTTACACATTTGAATGGCAAGCAGCAAAATGTTGCATAGTTGAAACTTCTATTTGGATATTTTTTAAAAAACAGGTCGTGTTTTTTTGTTTTAGTAGAAGGTTTCCTCAACTGGTCATTAACCGATACTGCACGTTCCAAATTTACTGGAAACAGTTTCATACTCGAGCTTTTAAGCAAACGCTCACCTTTTTCAGTCTGGCACAACATAATCGAAATTCCACGATGCTGTTCCTCTTCAGCAAGATCACTTCCCCAGGAATCCCCAATTGTGATATCACTTCCCCTGTTGATTCCGGCATATTTGCATTCATAGCAGTTATCTGTATAATCCAATCCACATAGGAAAGCAAGTAAATAATTATCACATGACCCCGGCTGTGAGAGTGGGATTCGGTCCTGTGCAAGGCCAAACACATCCTTGTAGCGGAAAGAGATACTACTTATCTCATCCATATTCACGTTATGTAATGCAAGGTAGTCACGTAGTAGTTTGGGAGACGGCGTTCCATGACAAATGAGATCTACCGTGTACAAATTATCATTTTCTTTGATAACTGTTTTCAATGCACCTACCTGACAAGGCAATCCAATAAATAGAACTTTATTCCCTTCCTTTAAAAGATTCTGAACTTTTTTGTATGCTCCACTCGGATTACTCTTCACATATTTTGATCCGGTAAATTTCTCAAGATCCTCAAAGCTCTCCGCACTTTCAAATCCAAATACTCCGTTTTTGAAGCAGCAGCTGACAACCACGCCGCCTTCCGAAATAAATTTCTGTGAAATTGCTTTTGCTGCACCACCAGAAGACGATTTTCCACGCAATTTTTCATCTTCAATCCACCCCTGATACCATGTTTCCGGATGCTTTAATGTAACCATTTTATTATTTTGGCATGCATTTGTACAAATACCACAATGAATGCATTTTCCTTCATCTATTACAGCATTGAAAGCATGCCGTGTATCTACAATCGAGATTGCTTTTTGGGGGCACATATCAACACACGCCATGCATCCAACGCATTGATTCTTTTTACAAACAGTCTTAACTCCATTCTCCATTCTCTCATTCCTCGTCACATAAATAGTGCCTGTTCTAAATACTGCTCTGAATCAGATCGAGCTTTTTGAATTTCACGATCCGAATTATCCCAATTGATCTCTGCATCCAAATCTGCTACTATATTTTCAAAAAGGATCCGATTTTTTATTCCCGTAAGTTCTAACAGATCTTTCATGCGGCTAATTTGGCTTTCTTTAATTTTTCCATCAGCTCCAACTTTCGGAAAAACAAAGAATGGTCGATGATACAGAATACTAAAAACAATACAATGAAATGAATCACAAAAAACATATTCTGCATGTCGAATCGCACTAATAAACTCTGCTGGATCTGCATCCCAAAGTTTATAATCTCCAAATCTATTTTTTCATAGTCTAAAAATGGAATCGAAACAATTTTTAAATTTTTTTCTCTTGCGAGTTTTTCTATATATTTTCTCTGTTTTGCCGTTCCTCTTAACATATAGGCAAATATATATTTTTCATTATAGATTTTATTTTCAGAGATTGTATCCCAAAATTTTCTTTCAATAAGCATCGTTGGATCCAGAACAGCTTCACATTTTTTTTCACCAATAATTTGATTAATTGTTATTGCTCCAGAGCTCTCACGACAAGACACCGCCTTGAATGAGCTTAGATTTGTTTTGATTTGCTCTTTTTGCTTTTCTGTGACAGTACTAACTCCAAGACTAGGCGCATACGCAATTTTATTTTTACCCTTTTCCACAAATGGAAGCCAATACATACTATCCGTTGGAACTAAATCTGGATTCCAAATTTGATCACTCCCACAAATATAGGTATCGTAGTATTTATTGCTATCCGCAATATCGTGTTCATTATATTGCTGATTTGATACTTTTAGATTTTTGTCCACAAATTGTTGCATTTTTTTATTCCTTAAACGCAATCCTTTGAATGCAACTTTCCAAAAGACTCTCTTGCAGGTTTCAGCCAATCCAACACTTTTTATCTTGTCAAAGAAGTTGTCCACCGACGTAGCCTTTTTTCCAAATTGGCAAATGATTTCATACTGCAAATCATTATACTGGTTCAGTTTCTGTTGCAATGCAAGAGCCTGTAGAATCGACCCATAATTATTTCTCCACCAGGTAATGATTCCAACTTTCATATCATTGTTTCTCCATCAAATTTTTATAATATCCTTCAATTTTCCTTGAAATCTCTGTTATATCATATTTTGTGCACGTCTTTGGGGAGGTGCGATTTACTTTTTCCACTATATTTTTGCAATCTATGATTGCATTCGCCCAAAGCTGTACACTTTCTTTCGTATCAATGGGCAAGTATTCAACATTCTGTGTAATCTCTGTTTCCCTTGGGACATTTTCTGAGCATACAACAGGCAAGCCACTTATCTGGGCCTCTATCATTACAATTCCAAATCCCTCAAAATGGGACGGAAATGCAAAAGCATCAAACATTGAGTAGTAATCTTGCGGATTGTTTACCGAATCAATCACTGTAACATAAGATTCTAAATGTTTATCTCGTACTTCTTCCAAAAAAGCATCTTTTGTTTCTCCCGTTCCTACAAAGAAATAGCAGATGTTAGGAATTTTACTGCTCACATCATGAATCGTCTGTAGTAAGAATGCCTGATTTTTTTGATAATTAAAATGTCCAATATGCCCTACAATAAATTTTTCTGTTAATGAATAGTTTTTTCTTAATTTATTTCGCTTGTCTGAATTATAAAAAAACTTGTGTTGATCTATACCATTATAGACCACATGATAATTTGCTTTGTTTTTTATTCTTGTACCAAATGTCCACTTTCCTGCTTCCTCTGAACACGCCAAATAAAGATCTGGTGTATTTCCAAACATCGCTATTGATATAATCCTCAACAGCTTTTTTAATGCCAGTCTTCCCTCTCCAAAAGAGTTATTGTGCGTATGAACAACAACCTTTTTCACTCCCGCCTGCTTTGAGACAACTGCAAAAATCAGTCCTATAGCATTGTTCACATGGCAATGCACAATATCATATTTATTTTCTTTTAAATAGGTATGCAGTCCTCTCACGCAATCTTTAAAATTATATTCTCTGTTTTGGTAAAGAGAAGTGAATTTTATACCTATTTTTTTCAATTCATCAACTGCAAATTCAGATTCAAGAAATGCCGCACAAATCTCATAAGTATAAACTCTCTCAAAATGAGTGATAATGTCCAATGCTGCATGCTCCATACCTCCATTGTCCCACCGAGGTAAAAAATGAAGAATTTTAATGTTGTTTTCGCATACCATTCGTCATTCTCCCTTTTTTGCATATTTAAAGATTAGTTTCAAAATTTTAGTATCATCCACAAAATACCGTTTGAACATTCTCTTTGGTTCCTGCAAAAAACGGTAAAACCATTCCAAACCATGTTCACTCATCCAACGAGGTGCACGTTTTACATTACCTGCAAGAAAGTCAACTGTAGCTCCGGCACAAATCGAGACCTTAGCATCATATTTTTCGATGTTCTCATATATCCATTTTTCCTGTTTAGGGCAACCAAAACAAGCAATCAGCAGGTCTGGATGCACCTCTGAAATCATCTGATTAATTTTATCCAATTCACCAGCATTTTTTTCAAACCCAAATGGTGGTGCATAGGTTCCAACAATTCTAATATTTGGATATTTAACTTCAAGTTTCTGTTTCGCCTGTTTAGCAATACCATCCTTACCGCCAATAATAAAAATCTTATATCCTTTTTCAGCAGCCACTTCACACAACAAGGGCACTAAATCAGAGCCAGAAATTTTTTCTTTCAGCGGTTTACCATGTAATTTTGAAATCCAAACTAAAGGTTTCCCATCAACTAAAACCATATCTGCATTATCCACAACTTTTTTCAGATATGAGTCGTCTTCTATTTTCATTACAACATCGACATTGATTGCAACCACATACGATTTTTTATTAGCATCAATCATCTGCTCAATATCTGCAATCGTTTCCGTCATTGTTACATTGTTTATATATGTATTAAGCAGTGCCTGTTTTTCCATCACATCAATTCTCCCCAAAAAACTCATCTTCTAGCATCAAACACAAACAATGGTAAACTGGCAAATGAAATTCCTGAATCATATATGTTTCAGTTTGCGGAACCTTAATACAAACATCACTCATCTGAGCTAACTTACTGTCCTTTGCACCAGTCAGGCCAATCACCTTCATTCCCTTTGCATGAGCAATCGTCGCCGCATACAAAACATTTTTACTGTTTCCGCTCGTCGAAATACCAAGAAATACATCACCAGCTTTACCGTAACCATTGACCTGCTGTGCAAAACAAAGTAACGGCTCGCAGTCGTTCATATATGCTGTAGATAAAGCCGAATGACCATCTAAAGCAATGGCTGGAAGTGCTCCCTGTAGGTTTTCTGCCAAAACAATCCCGAGTTCCTTATTTTCTCTAATAAGCTTATCTGCGAATTCTTTACTTGGTTTTCTGGGGAGTTTAAAACCTTTCATCAACTCCCCAACAATATGCTCTGCGTCCGCGGCTGATCCACCGTTTCCAGCAATCAGTAATTTGCCTCCATTTTCATATGACTCTGCAAGCAAAAAATATGCTTTTACTATTTCATCTTTAATAGAATTTAATAATGGATATCTATTAACAAGCATTTCAATGTGTTTATAAATTTCTGCTTTCATTTTTCCCTCACAACTTTTTAATTATTGCTGGAACTCCTACCGCTAGCGAATTTTCCGGTATACTATGTGTGACAACAGCATTTGTACCAATAATAGAATTATCTCCAATCGTGATATTTTCCAGAATTACGGTGCCCGCACCTATCATTACATTATTCCCAATGTGCGGAGCTTCACCTAAACAGCTAGCCTTAGACCATTTGCTTCCAATCGTTACACCCTGAAATATTTTGCAATCTTCACCTATAACGGTTTTGGGGTGTACCACACAACCAATCCCTCTATGGTAAAAAACCGTCCGATTACCTATTTCGGCATCAATAGATACTGAGCAGGCACAAATCAAATGATTTACTAATTCAAGAACCCTTGATATTTTTCGTGGTACCCCCCATTTTTGAAAGGTGATTCCCAGTCCTCCATACCATATTCATCTACGCTTTCTCCTCATAACATGGTTTTTGTGAATTCATTCAATGACTTCATTGTTTTGGTCTGTCCATAACTTTCATCACTGTTGCTCAAAAGCACAGTCCTACATCCAGCATTGATGCCAGCTTTAACATCGTTTTCTCCATCGCCAATCATCCACGACTGTGACAAATCAATGTTAAAATCTTCTGCTGCTTTCAATAGCATTCCTGGCTTCGGTTTACGACAGTCACATTCAATCTTCAGTTCTGGACACTCACCTTCATATCCCTTATGAGGGTGATGCGGGCAATAATAAATGGCATCCAAATACGCACCTTCTTTTCCAAGGAGTGTTTCCATCTTATTATGAATTTCTTCCAATTCTTGGAATGTCACCTCTCCCCTTGCAATAACAGGTTGATTTGTAACTACAATTGCAAGATAACCGGATGCATTAATCTTCTTAATTGCCTCTGATACACCATCAATCAATTCAAAGTCGTCAATATTTCTGAGAAATCCAACATATTTATTGATAGTACCGTCCCGGTCAAGGAACATGGCTTTCTGCTTGTTAGAAAGGTTCTTAGCCGATACTCTTCCGGCTTTGTAATCTTCTTCTACCTGATGGAAACGAGCAGGCGTCCCCATATCTTTTACATATTCTGGAGAATCGTAGCAGAACATCTTACCAGATCCCGCCAACGGCTTCAGGAGCTGACGATCCAAATCAACCTTTACAGTCTTCCCTGTCGTCTCGTCCACAGTGCCAATTTTGTCTGCATCAATTGACACCATATCAAGGATTTCAGAATCAATCACATGCAAACCCGCATTGACTCTATTTTTATAATATATCGGACGTACATCTTCTTTTGCCAACCAAGATTGAACCGACATATTCTTTTCCGCAATGATGAGACCGCTATCGTAAGGATGGTTATTAGGATGAGTGAACAGCGTCACTAATCCACCATGCTCCTGATGAAACCTAACCATGCGGTTAAAATCAACATCAAAAACAGCATCTGCGTTCAAAAGAAGAAATGGTTCGTCTCCAAGTTGCTCTCGTAGTTTGAACAGAGCTCCTGCGTTTCCGAGTGGTGTAACTTCATTGTAGTACTGAATTGACGCCCCAAGTTTAGAGCCATTTCCAAAATAGTTCATGATTTTATCTCCCATATAGGAAACTGTCATGATAAAATCTTTAAAGCCCTGATCCCTTAACGAAACGAGTTCGCGTTCGAGAACTGGAACACCCTCGATTGGAATCAAAGGTTTAGGAATATCTGGAAACAATTCAGATATTCGAGTACCTCGCCCTCCGGCCATAATCACTACTTTCATGTTTTTAATCCTTCGGTGTATAGTCTTCCGGTGTATAATGGATTACATGCGTTCCACCATCTTCAAATTTGAACGGAATATAAAGTAGGTCGCGCATCGCCCAACGAACAGCATCCTGTCGTTCCGGCTGTACATAGAATACAAGAAATCCACCACCGCCGGCACCAAGGAGTTTTCCGCCCAAAGCACCAGCAGCCATTCCTTTTGCATAAAGTTCATCAATACTATTTGTGGACACCGCAGATCCTGTCTGACGTTTTAGCTTCCATGTGTGATCCAACAACCTACCAAAATCATCAAGATCATGTTCTTTGTCCGTCAAAACCTTTTCCGCATCATCCACAAGCGACAGCATTTCTTTTAACTGCGCCGTTTTATCGACTTTACCTGCAGCATTTGCTTTCTGCACATCGGAAGAAAAACGAGTAAAGCCAGTAAAGAACATCATTAAATTCTGATTAAGTTGCTTCTTTCTCTCTGGTGAAATAATAACCGGCAAAACTTCATATCCATCCGCACTAAAGTTAATACGGTTGAATCCACCAAATGATGCTGCAATCTGATCCTGCCAGCCGCCTGCTTCCTGACACAGATTTCGTTCCAGATAAATTGCCTCGTCTGCTAATTTCTTCTTATCAGCATATTTTCCTTTTAGCACATAAAAGGCATTCAGCATTCCTACTGCAAAAGAACTTGATGTTCCTAACCCGGAACGTGCCGGGAGATCAGCTTCATATGTAAGACGAATTTCGTGCATATCCAGCATCTTCATCGCATTACGAATTGCTGGATGCTGAATGTCATCGATATTTGTCACACGCTCAGTCTTTGAGTAAGACAGCTCAGTAGAATAATCAAAGAAACGTGGCAGATGACGCACATTCACATAGCAATACTTGTCAAATGTGGTTGACAGAACTGCTCCACCGTGTTCTCTAAAAAAACTTTCCATATCTGTTCCGCCACCAAAAAAGGACATACGGAAAGGTGTTTGTGTAATAATCATTTTTTTGCCTCATTTAATATATAATCAAAATCTAAAAGTATCGTTTAATCCCAACCACTTTTGATCTTTCTCACTAAGCTTAAGCTTTGTTCCATCTTCTAGTGCGTATCCTTCTGCGCTGGCACTACCCTTGTATTCGCCCTTCAGTTCCGGCCATTCAATGCCAATCTCCGGGTCGTTCCAAGCCATACCACCCTCATCGTTCGGATGCCAGAAGTCATTAACTTTATAGCAGAACTCTGCTTCATCGCTCAGAACAAGGAAACCGTGTGCAAATCCCTCCGGAATGAGGAACTGCTTCTTATTCTCAGCAGACAGCATCACACCATACCACTTACCATAAGTTTCAGAGTTGCTTCTAAGATCAACAGCGACATCAAACACAGTTCCGCGCACGGCGCGTACCAGCTTGCACTGCGGATACCGCTTCTGGAAATGCAGACCACGCAGCACACCCTTTGTTGACATAGACTGGTTATCCTGTACGAAATGGATGTCAATGCCCGCTTCCTTCATATCTTTTTCGTTGTAGGTTTCCATGAAATAGCCACGGGCATCGCCGTGAACAGCAGGCTCAATAACACAAAGTCCTTCGATGCCGCCTACATTTTTCTCAACTTTAATCTGTCCCATTTTCTCTATCTCCTCTTACTGCTCGATTTCTTTCAGGTATCGGCTCAGTGCATCCTGCCAAGTCGGAAGCGGAGTAAATCCGGCTTCCACCAGCTTGCTCTTATCTAAGCGGCTGTTGAACGGACGAGCCGCCTTACTCAGACCGTACTCTGCCGTGGTCACCGGCAGGACTTCCGTCTTATATCCAGCCTGACGATAGATTTCTTTCGTGAAATCATACCAGCTGATATAGCCGCCCTCGTTGGTTGCATGATAATAGCCGTACTTCTCGGTCTCATTCATATCGACGAGCAGTCGAGCCAAATCGTATGTATAGGTCGGTGTGCCGATCTGGTCATTGACCACACGGACTGTGTCGTGTGTCTTGCCGACATTCAGCATGGTCTTAATGAAATTTTTACCGTTCAGACCAAACACCCAAGCAATACGGACAACAAAATACTTTTCCAGCGTCTGGCTGACTGCCAGTTCGCCTTCCAGCTTCGTCTGGCCGTACACATTCAAAGGCTTGTAATCCTTGCAGTCCGGCTGCCAAGGCTCTGTTCCCTGACCATTAAACACATAGTCTGTGCTGATATAAGTCATCTTGCAGTCCAGTTTCTTGCAGACATCTGCAATGTTCTGAGTGCCACCTGCATTGATAGCACGGACTTTCTCCACTTTATCGTCGTCCTCTGCCATATCCACAGCAGTCCATGCTGCACAGTGGATCACCGCATCCGGATTTACTTCCGTAATGACTTTCTCAACTGCATCCTTGTTCGTAATATCCAAGGCAACATATGGTGCTTTTGTTACTGCGGAGCCGTCTGCCACACCACTGTAATTCTCCTGAATATCAGAGCCTACACCCTCATGGCCACGCTTCAGCAGTTCGTTCATCACATCATGACCCAACTGACCGCCAACACCTGTCACAAAAAACTTCATGTTCTTTCCTCCTGTTAGCGATTGCTGTACATTTTCTCGTAGTAATTCTGATACTCGCCGCTGATGATGGTTTTCCACCACGCACGGTTATCGAGATACCACTGGATGGTCTTCTTGATGCCGTCTTCAAATTTGGTTTCCGGCAGCCAGCCCAACTCATTGTGGATTTTGGTCGGATCGATAGCGTAACGCATATCATGACCCTTACGGTCACCAACATGAGTGATCAGGTTCTCTGATTTGCCCAGTTCCTTGCAGATGATCTTCACGATCTCAATGTTCTGCTTTTCGTTATGGCCGCCAACGTTATAGACCTCACCCACACGACCCTTGTGGATAATCAAGTCGATAGCCTTGCAGTGATCCTCCACATACAGCCAGTCACGGATATTCAAACCCTCGCCGTAAACAGGCAGTGGCTTGTTAGCCAGAGCATTGACAATCATCAGCGGAATCAACTTCTCTGGGAAGTGATATGGGCCATAGTTGTTAGAGCAACGGGAAATGGTTACAGGCAGACCATAGGTACGATGGTAAGCCAAAACCAGCAAATCGGCGGCGGCCTTGGAACTGCTGTACGGAGAACTGGTGTGAATCGGAGTTTCCTCGGTAAAGAATAGGTCAGGACGATCCAGCGGCAGGTCGCCGTAAACTTCATCGGTAGAAACCTGGTGATAACGCTGAATACCATATTTTCGGCAAGCATCCATCAGCACACTGGTACCGATAATGTTGGTCTGAAGAAAGATACCCGGATCTTCGATGGAACGGTCAACATGGGACTCTGCTGCAAAATTGACTACGATGTCCGGATGCTCTTCTTCAAATAGTTTGTCCACAGTCTCACGGTCACAGATATCTGCTTTCACAAATCGAAAATTTGGATTATCCATAACTGGTTCAAGTGTAGACAAATTTCCTGCATAAGTCAACTTGTCCAGGCAAATGATCCGATAATTTGGATACTTCTTCAACATGTGGAACACAAAGTTACTACCAATAAAGCCAGCACCGCCGGTAACAATGATATTCATGATTTAATCTCCTCTACACTTTTCCCTATTAATACAGATGTTCCTGATACTTGCCGTCCATAACATCCTTCAGATACTGACCATACTGGTTTTTCTTCATGACTTCATAAACTTTCATCAATTCATCCTTGCTGATCCAACCATTTAAATATGCAATCTCTTCCAAACATGCAATCTTGCGATGCTGATGCTGTTCTACAGTCTTTACAAAGTTGATCGCATCTACTAAACTTTCATGTGTTCCAGTATCCAACCAAGTAAAGCCCTGACCCAATAATTCCACATTCAACGAACCATCTTCCAAATAAATGCGGTTCAAATCAGTAATTTCCAGTTCACCGCGAGCAGACGGCTTCAAACTTTTCGCAAATTCTACAACACGATTGTCATAAAAATACAAACCCGTTACACAGTAATTGCTCTTTGGATGTTCCGGCTTTTCTTCAATGGAAACTACCTTTCCATCTGCATCAAATTCCACAATGCCAAACCGTTCCGGGTCATCTACATAATAGCCAAAAATAGTCGCACCTTTTCCTGTTTCTGCATTTTCAACTGCAGTTTTCAGGCGTTTATTCAAACCGTGCCCTGTAAAAATATTATCTCCAAGAACCATTGCAACCGGTTCACTTCCAATAAAATCCGCACCAATGATAAAAGCTTGTGCCAATCCATCAGGAGAAGGTTGAACAGCATAAGTCAAATTTACACCAAATTGATTTCCATTCCCTAATAAGCTTTCAAATCGTGGTGTATCTTGCGGAGTGGAAATAATCAAAATGTCTCGAATGCCTGCATTCATCAGGACAGACATTGGATAATAAATCATTGGCTTGTCGTAAATTGGTAATAGCTGCTTACTTGTAACCTTTGTAAGTGGATACAGGCGTGTGCCAGATCCACCAGCTAAGATAATTCCTTTCATTTTAACATCCTCCTGAAACTATGCATTTGCATTTAATCTCGTTGAAAAATATCTCTCGTATAAACTTTCTCTTTCACATCATCCAGGCACTTATCATAGCGGTTTGCAATGATGGCGTGGCTCATTTCCTTAAACTTAGCCAAATCATTCACAACGACAGACCCAAAGAATGTCTCGCCGTCTTTCAAGGTCGGCTCATAAATGATGACAGTTGCACCCTTAGCCTTGATCCGTTTCATAACACCCTGAATAGAACTCTGGCGAAAGTTATCGCTGTTGCTCTTCATGGTCAAGCGATAGACACCAATGGTAACAGATTTTTCTTTCTTTTCATCAAATTCATTTTCTTCATCATAACCATAGTAACCAGCCAATTGCAAAACACGGTCAGCGATGAAATCTTTTCGAGTCTTATTGCTCTCTACAATCGCCTCAATCAAATTTTCAGGCACATCCGCATAATTTGCAAGTAATTGCTTTGTATCCTTTGGCAAGCAATAACCACCATATCCAAAAGACGGATTATTATAATGTGTTCCGATTCTTGGATCTAAGCAGACACCTTGAATAATCTGCTTCGTATCCAGTCCTTTGCTTTCTGCATAAGTATCCAATTCGTTGAAATATGCAACTCGCAGAGCCAAATAGGTATTTGCAAACAGCTTAACCGCTTCTGCTTCTGTAAAGTTCATAAACAAGGTATCAATATTTTCCTTGATTGCTCCTTCTTGGAGCAAATTTGCAAAGGTTTGAGCTGCTGTTACCAATCTATCATCATTCAAATCTGTACCAACGATGATACGAGATGGATATAGATTGTCATAAAGTGCCTTGGATTCCCGCAAAAATTCCGGACTGAAGAGAATATTCTTACTGCCGAACTTCTCTCTGACACTTTCTGTATAACCCACTGGAATCGTGGATTTTATCACCATAATTGCATTTGGATTATATTTCATCACCAACTGAATGACGGCTTCCACTGCAGAAGTATCAAAATGCTGCGTTTTACTGTCATAATTTGTTGGAGCTGCAATGACTACAAAATCTGCATCTGTATAGGCAGCTTCTGCATCTAATGTTGCTGTTAAATTCAGTTCTTTTTCAGCAAGATATTTTTCAATATAATCATCTTGAATCGGAGATTTTTTTTGATTAATCAAATCAACCTTCTCCGGAATAATGTCCACTGCTGTCACTTGGTTGTACTGGCTCAACAGAGTCGCAATGGACAACCCAACATAACCAGTTCCAGCGACCGCAATTTTATAGTTCTTCAAAATGAATGCCTCCATTCCACAAACCCACAACAAAAAAGCTATTTCAAACCAGCCCTACCGCAACGAGCAGCAAGACTCCTTTGAAATAGCTTTTTCTTTGATTATTTTTCCAAGACATGCAAAATTGTTCGATTCGGGTCTTACCTTTTCCACACTTGTCCGCATTTTGCATATCTCCTTTCTTTTTTGTTCTAAAAAATTCACGATTTCAAAAAAGTTCAATCACCTTTTTCAGTATATCATTTTTCAGTTCCCTTGTCAAGGAGAGAATCCAATTTCATCATTCTGCACAAATAAATACCTTTTTCTGTTTTTTTTTTGAATTGAAAATCCAATCAGAAAAAGGATCGTTCCCTACAAAATATCGAATTTTTCTTTTTAATTACACTGTAAAATATTTTTAAAAAATTAATCTAAATTTAACTTTCGATTCTGATTTAACATATTTTATTCAAAATAAATAATCATATAATTTTATTTTTAGAAATATATTTTTCTACGATTTTAGCTGCAATTTCATCTTTTACGCCATTTCTGAAAACAGCAGCAAGTCTGTCGATGAGTGATAGCAGTGAACCAGAATCCTTATCAGAAACTTTTTACGAATTGCATCACCATCTAAATTACGCTCCTATGACTTTCATTTCATTATTCCATAGGAGCATGATTTTTCTATTATGTATTTTTATATAAAAACAGTTTCTTATAAAATTCGAATTTGTCCCTTTTCTAAACACTGATAAAGATCATAAGTTTGTACATTGCCATTATCATATTGAATCGTTACTCTGGTCAAAGTAATTTGAATCACTTCTCCAACGTCTGCCTGTTGGTTGCTCCATACGAGAGTTCCTTTTGTTCGAAGCTGTTTTCTTACCTGAATTTCCTCTTTTGTGCCGATTTCAGCAGGAGCTGATTTTAATCCCAACTGTTGTGCAGCAAAAAAAAAGCGGATTTCCAATCAGTCGATACTGATTTCTCATAGGTTCTACAATCATCGGAATGGCGAAGCGGTGATTAGACCTTGTTTGAAAAATCAAGATAATTGTATCATTTCAACAAAATCATAATAGAAGCAAGGTAAACAAAGGAAAGAAAAGAAGAATCCAACGTATCATAACGAGTGGCAATTCTGCGAAACCATTTTAATTTTTGAAAG
>OGQZ01000948.1_pt1 | contig 23547 bp, 18 predicted proteins | sample 1553321 | NCBI WGS metagenome assembly OGQZ01 (sample SAMEA2579958, study PRJEB22360) | human gut metagenome | reverse complement strand
ACCTGAGCGGTTTTGACCGCAGGCTGGTGTGCGTACCGAAATTCTGCCCCAGGGAATGTCCGGGGAAAGCAGGATGCCGTTATCAGAAGCATTTGGATATTTCCAGGAAAGAGGACATTTTTTTACAGATCTGCAATCACAATTATCTTCTGGCAGATGCCATGCACCGGGCAAATGGGTACCGGCCGCTTCTGGCAGATTACCGGGCTCTGGTCGTGGATGAGGCCCATAAGCTCCCGGAAGCCGCCAGTCAGATGTATGGAAGAAGCATTGGAAGGGAAGATGTGCAGGAGATTGCTTACTTTTTAGGCAGAGAGCATAAAGGCACGGATGGAAAACGGCTGATGGAAGGGTTTTCTGCACTTCAGGTGGAGATCCGAAAGCATCGGAAAGATGGCACAGAGGACATGGCTGGAAAAGAAAGTTTTTATTTTCCGCCGGGAGCTGGCACAGCCTTAGCCCAGATGCAGGAAAGGCTTCAGCTTATGATCAAAAGGCTTGCCGGGAATATTCCTTACTGGATCTTTCGGCGGATGGAAGAGATGGAAGAGCTGTTCGGATGGTTTTTAAAGAACGACAAGCGATATATTTTGTTTTTACGGCAGGACAGCCGGGGACATTTAATCTTTATGGCAGTCAACCGGGAGATCCCGAAGTATCTGGATGCGACTTTATGGAGCCGGGGATTTCCGGCGATCTTAACCAGCGGCACCTTAAAAGCCGGGAACGGGTTTGCAAGAACCAGACAGATGACCGGTCTGGAAAAAGAAACGGGCGTCCGGGAGTGTGTGGCAGAATCCCCATTCTGTTACAAAGAGAACTGTCTGCTTTACATCCCGGAGCATTTAAGACCTATGAAAAAGGGAAGCAGGGAAGAGGCCGAGCAGCTTGCCGGGCAGATCCGTGATCTGGTGTGTTCCACTTACGGGCATACGCTGGTACTGTTCACATCTTATACCCTGATGGGAAATGTGCATCAGCTTTTGCGGGATCAGATCCCGTTCCCGATGGTGCAGGTATGGAGAAACTCCCAGGAAGAGATTGCACGGTTTAAGAAGATGGAGAATGCAGTGCTGTTCGCAGCCGGCTCCTGCTGGGAAGGTGTGGACTTTCCGGGGGACATGGTATCGTCTCTCATCATCGTAAAACTGCCATTTTCTGTTCCGGACCCCATCCATGAAGCACAAAAGGAGCAGTACCGATCCCTGGAATCCTACATCCAGACCATCGTAGTCCCGGATATGCAGAAGAAGCTGCGGCAGGGATTCGGCCGGGCAATCCGCACGGAGCAGGACACCTGCGTTGTGTCCATTTTGGATCACCGGACAGCAAAGAAAGGCAGGTATCGGAGTGATGTTCTGGAAGCACTGCCAAAGTGCCAGATGGCAGAACGGATCGAAGAAGTAGAAAATTTTATCCGAAGCCGGAAAGTGGAGCGGTACTATAGCTGAGAACATCCGTGGCGTTATTGGTTCTGCCCAGATCCGGACAGAAAATAAGCCAAAAAGTTTAGTGGTATTTCAGGGGCGGTTTGGAGCGAATTGGTGGTATTGGTGATAGCTTTATTGGCATGAGTTGGGTATACTGTGTATAGCGTTAGAGGAAAGGAGGCAGACAACATGAAGCGATATAAAGTGGAAATGCAGCGAGAAGGTTCCGTAAAATATTTCTTTATACGGGATATGGAAACACTGGAAATTGTGTTGCTGCCAAGCAAGTATCTAATGCATCAGGTGCGGGCAAACCGTTCCCCGAATACTATACGGAGAAATGCATTTGCCCTTGCCTACTACTGGGAATATCTGCTGGAAGAAGAACATGAAGCAGAAGATGTCTATGGAATGGATTACGAAACGCAATATGATTTTTTCGCAGAATATCTGAAATGGCTGAAAGCTGGGAAACATACCGACAATTTGGATAAAGAACCGCAGAATAAAACCTGTAACGCTTACTTAAAAGAAGTGTTCAGGTTTTATTCTTTTTTAGAAGTAGTCAGAAATAACGGTTCCTGCCTGTCGGTATTATCCTATAATCAGCCGATCACAAAGGCAAATGCCATCGGGGTCAGAAGAACCATCCGCTCCCGGTCATTTAAAGGATACTTAAAAGAAGAGGAACGAAACGTCCGGGCAGCCGAACGGAACGAAATCGTAACGATTTTAGAAGCCTGTACAAACTGCAGGGATCAGGTGTTGATCTTACTGACATCGGAACTGGGCTTCCGCATCGGTGAAATTTTGGGAATTGATTATACCAAAGACATCGATTACGAAAACCATGAGATCCGGGTAGACTTCCGGGATGATAATGAAAACGATGCAAGAGCAAAAAATGCCGAAGAACGAAGAGGACGGGTGAGCGATGATACCTTTGAATTCCTGCTTTATTATATCGGGGAATACTGGGACATCCTGCAAAAACAGGAATACCTGTTTATTAACATCAAAGGGGATACCATAGGAAAGCCGTTAAGAGTAGACAGCGTCTACGATATGTTTGAACGCATGGAGAAAAAGACTGGGATCAAGATCACACCGCACATGCTTCGAAGATATTATGCAAATACGAGGTGGGAAGCAGACTGGCCGCTGGAAATGATCAGCCAGGCACTGGGACACAAGCATCTCGATACAACCATACGATATCTGAATGTTTTAGATGACAAGCTGAAAACAGCAAGTCAGGAATTTTACCGCCGATATTCCAAACTTTACGGAGTAGAACAGTTTTTGGAAAGCAGGAGGTGAAGATAGATGCCGGCAAGAAGGGTGTTTGCTTGGGAGCCGGAAGAACAATGGACATCAAGTGAAGAACGGGAAAAGAAGATAGAAGAACTGAGCCGGGAATTAGATGAAAGCATGGACAGCAACTCTGGAAAAGGCTGTCTGAAAGCATACTTGGTAAAAAATGAAGTGTGGCATATAGCAGACATCGATTATGAGCTTAGAGTGGATTATCGGAAATATCTGAAAAGCACTTATTCTGATTCAGCAGTACGCAGCTATTTACGTAGAATGGATAAGGCAAAATTATATGCAATCAGAAAGCATGCCAATACGTTAAAAGGAAAGCAGGAGATAGCAAAGAATACAGATTTAATCCACGAACTGCTCTTTTTACCATATCACCCAAATCCGGCAATCGCAGAAAGATATGACTGCAAAGTTGCCATTGATAAATTAGTTTGGGATTTTCGTGTAAACGGCTCAGAGCTATGCAAGCGTCAGCTTTTAGAAATTATCGAAGATGTCGTACTGCGTGACATAATGCTGAGAGAATGCACAATGCGGTTAAACGGTTTGAAGGTGGTATATCAATTTTGTATGCAGGAACATATTGAGGATTTAAGATATATTACACAGGTACAGGCCGATAAACTTGAAAAATATGCAGATACGGCATATGCAAAAGAGCTTGCAGAAAGAGAACTCCGAGAATGTCAGAAATATCTTTTCTGCCATGCCAAGAATATTTTATGGGATTCAACAGTCTGGTATTTGGAAAGACTGCATCTGGAACAATATAGAGTCAACCCATCCAATCCTGTGAAAAAATTTTCCTTTATGGGCATAGAAAAAAGAGAGAACCGGGAAATTTTGCAGGAATACATGAAATACTGTCTGGGCGTTACACATTTGGCAATGAGTGGCATACAAGCCGAATTCTACAGGATTCTGGCATTTGTCATGTGGATGGAAAAAGAAACCGCGATGGAGCTGAAACTTGCATCAGAAACCGAAATAAAAAAATATTTTCAGATAATTGAGTTAAAAGAAGCTTCTTATTTTAATGATATTGTTATAGCAGTCTATCAGCTATATGAATATCTGCAGACGAAAGAAATCATAGAAAGGATACCATTTCGTTATGAGTATTATTTGAAAAAAGAAATACATTGTCATAATAACCGAAGCGTAGAGATGGAAATATATGAGAGGATTCTGAGAGAATTAAAAAATTTCCCTGAGATTCCAAGATTGATCCTTTTACATTCTATGCTGATTGGACTAAGGATCAGTGAAGTATGCACCCTGAAAGGGGATGCTTATTCCTGGCAGGGAAGAGATGCGTGGATACAGGTTTATCAGATGAAAATGCGAACATACAAAAGAGTACCGATTCCAGATGTTCTTTATAAGATTATGAAAAGATATTTGGAAAAATATCATATTGGAAGTGAGGATTATGTTTTTCAAAACAAACGGGGAGGGGCATATCAGTATGGTTCGTTTAAGTGGCAAATGAAAGAACTGTTTAATAAGAGGCAGGATATTTTCAAAGGGTATGATTTTAAATCACATGATTTCCGCCATACGATAGCGACTCTGTTATATGATGACGAAGTCCCTCTTCAGAGTATCCGGGACTATCTGGGGCATGATTATGAAGAGATGACACAGCAGTATGTGGATTTTATGCCAAAGAAAATTTCAGCAGCGAATCAGGAATTTTTCAAGAAAGGAGAAAACAGCCTGGCATCAGGAATCAAGAGGTGCAAACGTGGAAAATAAATTTTACATAAAAAAATTGGACTCCTATGAGAAAGCAAGTGAAATTTCAAAAATACGAATGGGAACAGAACCTTCGTATGACCTTGATTTACTGCCGTCTGTACAGATGCAGAAAGAAATGAGGAAGTTCCTGAAATACAGAGGACAACAGCTTGGGGCGGAAAAATTTTATACTGAGAGAAGATTTTACCATCATTTATGTAAAATGCTGCAAACCAGAAGAGACAGACCGGAAAGTTTTTTGGACTGGGACAAAGAAAAATGGAAGCAGCAGATGAAAATATGGCTTTTACAGCAGGGATTGCCCCTGACAGAAATTTCAAAATCCCATTGTGGGAATGAAACGGTATCACAGGCAAAGACATTACACTATATTGACCGATTAATAGATTATTTCCTTGATTTAAGAGATGCTGATGTAGATGAGATGACAAAGGATGTCTGGCAACTTGAAAAACTTGATATACAAGTGAAACAGGATCTGACGCGCACGACCAGAATTATAAATTTTAAGGAAATCTCCCAACAGGATCTCAGAGAGGAAGTAAAAAAGGCAATTTATTTTCAACTGAAAACAGAAAGCATCGGTACTGTAAAAAAAGAAATGACTGCCATTCGAAGGTTTTCAAGATATCTGAAGGAAAACAATAAAGAAGTAGATTCCTGCTCAAAGCTGGACAGGAAAATCATGGAAGAGTATTTGATATACATGAAAACAGAAGATACCGGGACAAAAAGATATCGGGCGGAGCTGACGAGACTGCGGGCATTGCTGAATATGGTAGCTGACGTCTATCAATATCCGCAGGTAAAGGATTTAATTTTGAATCGGGATATTCCACCAGATATAAGGGGAGAAATCAAAATTTATTCCGATCAGGAATTAAAGCGATTTAATGCTTTCCTTACGAAAGTGGATGTGCAGACGGCGAGACTTATGCTTATTCATCAAATGCTTGGAACAAGAATGTCAGATACACTGACACTCAGGACAGACTGCCTGATTGAAAAAGACGGTGAAACCATAATACAGATTCACCAAATGAAAACACATTTTTATGAAAAACCGATTAGTCAGGAACTGGCTGCCTTAATAAAGGAAGCGATTCGATACAGAGAAAAGGAGCACGGAAAAGGTAAATACATTTTTACAAGTTTAAGTGATCCTTCAAAACCAATGAAATATGCTACAGTCCAGCAAAAAATTACAGATAAAATATATCAGGAAAATCTCCGAGATGATAAGGGAGAATATTTTGGATTCGGTTCTCACATGTATCGGCATATTTATGGCATGAAGCTTGCCGAGATGCATGTGGATGACTGGACAATCGCAAGACTACTGGGGCATAGAAGCCTGAGAAATGTAAAGTATTACAGAAAGATGAGCAACAAAATACTGGCAGATGATACACGAAAAACAAGAAACCGATTATCTAAGATGGTACTGGAATGTCTGGAAGGATGGGAGGAAGAATATGAACAAATACGATTCGATGATAGCCTGCAATAAAAAAGCCAGTGAAGAAAAAGTAAACAGGGCAGTGACAGAAATCCGGCAGATGCTGACAGAACGGGAAAAAGTGACGGTCCCAAAACTGACAAAGAGGACAGGATTGTCCAGAGGATTCTTTTATAAGAATGAAACGGTCAGAAAAGAAATGGATCGTGCTCTGGAGCAGCAGGCAGGAATGATAGACCCCAAAAGATACATAGGTGACATTGTACTGAAGAATCGGATCAATGTATTAGAAGAACAGATCCGGGAGCTGAAACGTGAAAAAGAGCAAATGGAAAAAGAAAATGTAAGATTGAGAAAAGCCTTAAACAAGAAAGACCTGAACGTATTAAAAACTTTATAATCTGAATTAGAAAATAATCTGCAATGACCGGGAAGAATTTCCCGGTTGTTGTGGTTGGAATATAAAAGTGTAGATAACAAAAGGTGTGCATAAATTGTATTTATGATATACTTATCGATAAGTTAAATTCGAAGAAAGAGGATGATAGAAGATGGAAAATCCGTTTGAATTTCATGAAGAAGATACAATTATTGCATGCGTAGGTGACAATGGGGGAACTACCGATGAGGATATAAGAAATGGGTTCAAGCGTACCGTTGAACTTCTGACGGAATCATTGAAAACAGGTTCCGAAGTTGAAGATCTGTTAGTATATCCTATCGTTTATAACGCCAGACACAGCATTGAGCTATCTTTGAAGATTGTCATAAAAATGTTATGGCGAATAGAGGAAAAGAAAGGGATATGTTATTCTGAGGAAGTCTTAAAGGAAAGAAAAAAAGAATTACACACGCATAGTATTGAATGCCTATATAAATTAGCATGTGATAAGAAGAATATTGACAGAAGAATTCCTGCATATTTTGAGAATATAGAAGATATGATTTACTTTTATTATTTCGATGAAGAGGGGGATGCCTTCAAATATGAACTAAATAAAGAAGATGAACCACATATGATAAAAAACAAAATTTCTCATGTAAGTATTGAATTGTTAGAAACAGAATTTAAGGAAGTAATGAAAAAATTTGATGATTTGATATATTTTCTGGATAATTGTATCTTTGAATATTCGCTAGGAACATTTACCAAGAGCTTGTCGAGAGCAGATATATGGGATATTTCGAAGCGGCTTCCTGTATATGAAGAATGGAGAACAGAGAAATTCAAAGAAGTCAAAGATGAGATTAAGCAAGAATATCATCTCGGAAGTAAAGAATTTTCAGATGCTGTAAATCTAATTAAGGAAAATAGAGAGTTTTCGGTAAATATTGGATGCGAGAAAGTATTCGGGTCAATTACAGAAAATGAATTAAAAGAATACGCTTCATTGGTTAGATACTATTCTGAGAAAAGTAAATCTGACAACAAGGGTAAAGAGATAGGGTTCGATTTACGCAAAATACAAAAGAATGGGGAGATTTTGAAAAAATATTTATCCAGCATTTCTATGAATACATTAAATACACTATTATGTTTTAGTGAGATGAGTAATAGTTTCTTAGCGGTTGAACATTTGGAAGAGGTTCATGATGACATAGTCTCTAAGGCGTTTGACGGAACATATCTCATAAGAAAACTAAAACAAAGAAATATATGTTTAAGAATCTTATATGGAATGAAAAAGTGTGGACAGGTGACTTATGCAAAACAGTTGAGTGCTACACTGGAACAAGAAGGAGTAGAGCTAACGCTTTGAGAACAATAGTGAACACGATACACTCGTGTCTCTGACGTTAAAGCCAGTGTTTTAGAGGGCTGGGAGAGGGATGCCCAATTTTATCGACGAGCCGACCGCAGGACTCGATGTGGAAGCGAGAAATGAGATTCTCGACCTGCTGCGCGAATACGCGGCCGAAGATGAGAGCCGGACGATCCTCATTACGTCCCACATCGCCTCCGATCTCGAGCATCTCTGCGATGACATTTATCTGATTCACGGGGGAAAACAGCTCCTGCACGAGGAGACGGATGTGATTCTCGAGCAATACGGTCTCATCAAGGCAGACGAGGCGCAGTATGCGGCGCTCGACAAAGAATATCTGCTCGATACCCAGAAAGAACCGTATGGCTATGCATGCCTTACCAACGACAGAAAATATTACGAAGAAAACGTTCCCGACCTTGTAGTAGAGCGGGCCGGAATTGATGATGTAATTTTGATGATGACAGGAGGAGAAAAAAGATGAGTGGATTATTAGAGAAAGATATCTGTCTGCTGTTAAAAGGCCATCGCAACACGATGATCCTTTTCCTTATGATCTGTGTATTCCTCGGACTTAGCCAGACGGACACCTTTATTCTGGGCTATTTTCCGTTTCTGATGATCGTTCTGCTGATCGGAACGCTTTCCTGCGATGAAGCGGATAACGGACTGCCGTTCCTGTTCACACTCCCGATTGACCGGAAACTGTATATCCGCGAAAAATACCTGTTCTGCGTGGCCGGAACCGTAGTATCGTTTGTCCTCGCCTGGGCGTTATACCTGGTATCCCTGCTGGTGCACGGCGTTTCGAATGTATCTGGTGTTCTCTCGGAAAATGCGGGAATGATACCGGTCTTTCTGGCGGTATTTTTCATCACCATTTCCATCATGATTCCGGTGCAGATCAAATGCGGAGCAGAAAGCGCACGGGTCATGATGGCAGGAATCTGTTTTCTGTTTGCCGGTGTGATTCTGTTTGTGCAGAAAGTCGCAGGAGAAGCGACACTGGATCAAATCACGGAGCTGATTGGCACCATTACGGGCACAATTCCGGGCCAGGCAGGAATTTTTACTGCAGGCATCGTGGTTTTGCTGATTTCGTACCGGATCAGTGTAGGATTTATGGAGAAACAGGAATTTTAGAAAAAACGAAAGACGTCAGATTTCATTTTAAAACGTGAAATCTGGCGTTTTTGCTGTGATAAAATTTGCAGAAACTTGAAAAAAATGGCATTGTATGGTATTCTTTACAGGATGTTGCTTAAAAATTATATAAGAAGAAACAGAGGAAAAAATGAAAAAATTATTTGCACAGATTGTGAAATTCGGTATCGTCGGTTTCATCAGCTTTGGTATTGATTACGTGACCGGACTGATCGTTCTGAATCTTGTTATGGCGCTGACCTCCAGTTCCTATTTTGAAATGGCATCGCTTGTCGGTTCTGTTGCCGGATTTACTGTGTCCGTCATCGCCAATTACATTTTAAGTTTCAAATTTGTCTTTGAGCGAAAAGAAGACCTGAACAAAAAAGTCGAATTCATTACCTTCGTCGTCCTTTCCCTGATCGGAATGCTGCTGAACAGCTTCCTGATCTGGATTGTAGTAGGACCGATCTACCGGGGGAGCACTGCACTGCAGCAGCACATCGGCTACAACCTGATTTACACCATTGCAAAAGTCTTTGCAACTGCGGTTGTCATGGTGTACAACTTTATTACCAGAAAAATCTTTCTGGAGAAGAAATGATTCTGAAAAAAATCTGAAAAGAAGGCAGCGGAGAAAAACGCTGCCTTCTTTTCAAAGAAAGATAAAAAGGAAAGGCTGGTGAAGAGAGAATGAACCTTCCCATTCAACTACAGGCAGGATTGTACCTGTATCTGATCTGTATTAATATGATCACCATAGCAGTCTATGGCATCGATAAACGAAACGCTGTGCATGGAAAATGGAGAATCCGTGTCTCGACGCTTCTTACCCTGGCCGCAGTCGGCGGTTCGGCAGGAGCACTGCTGGCGATGCACTTGTTCCATCACAAGACAAGAAAAAAGAAGTTTACCATCGGCGTTCCGCTGATGCTGCTGGTGCAGATCGCGCTTTTTTTCTTTCTTGTGAAAGCAGATTTTTCGATCTCAATCTGAGAAAGAAAGGTGATGAAAATGGAAATGAGCCGTCCAGTCCTTCGGCGGCTATGCAGACGCACAGCTTAGCCGCCTGCAAAATGCGTTGGCGCGCGGCACTTTCTTGCAGAGTGAGAAAGAACAGCATATTTATGAAATGCTTTTAGATATGTAAAAACATCTGTCCAATAGGGCAGATGTTTTTACGTGTGCCATTATTGTGACAGATGATATAATATTATGATAAAAAGCGGCGAAAAGGTAAGATACATATAAAATGATCAAAAGGAGAAAGAATGGGAACTGATCATAAAGAAAAACTGATTCGAGTGTTACAGATTTTAGAGGAAACAGATGAAAAAAGTCCGATGAATGCGACACAGATTTTGAAATATCTGGAAGAGGAATATCAAATAGAACAGGTCGATCGCCGTTCTGTTTATCGTGATATTAAAATGCTGCAATTTTGTGGTTATGAAATATATCAGTGTGCGGATAAAAAGATGGGCTGGTATATGAAAAAACATATATTTTCGGACTGGGAAATTAAAATTATGTTGGATGCAGTACAGCAGGCAAGATGCATTTCTGCAAAGGAAGCAAAGGAATTGAAAGAACGACTATTGGATCTTACAAGTAAGAGAAGTCGAAGCAGATTTTGTCATATGATGACACCCAAGGCAGGAAACATGGATTCTGATAGGGAAACAGGATACTACATTGAAACAATGCTGGAAGCTATGTATCTCCATAAAAAAATTGAATTTCAATATACAGAAGTAAATGAGAAGTTGCAAAAGGTGCTTCGAAGAGAAGGAAAAAAATATTCGCTTAATCTTTATGAAATATATTGGTCTGATAATACCTATTATTTAATCGGGGCACATGATCATTATGATAGACTTACAAGTTATAGGCTTGATCGAATTGAAAATCTGGAGATATCACAGAGTGACGCGATTGACGCTGTAGAAAAAATAGGTCCAAATCCCGAACTTATTATTCGGAAATATATTGAAGAAAGTGTAAACCATTTCCTGGGGGAAACCGTAAGAATAGAAGTGGAATATAAACCAGAACCGGCGACAAATGCAATTCTCTATGATTTTGTTGGGAAAAATGTATCGGTCCAAAAACTGGAAAATGGAAATTGCAGAGCCGTTTTTTATAAAATGAACAGTGTAACTTTACTTGGATGGTTCATGAAATATATGGATAAGTTTATGGTTATAGAACCACAAATGCTGCGGGAAAATATAAAGACAAAATTGGAGAATACATTGGAAATAATGAATAATATAAATGGATCACAATAATACAGGACAAAAAAATATGATAAAACAAACTTTATGAAAACCAGGAGGAACTATATTGGAAAAAGATTTAAAAATGGAAGTATTTGCGTCAGTAGATACTGTAAAACCGGTAGAATTTCATGTTTATGAACTTCATGCACAAAAAATAGGAAATACATATTCTATTATCAGAGGGGCAGCCTGGAAATTACGAAACTGGAATCAGGCAGGCGTATTTGAAGATGGAAACAAAATCTATGCGACGGAAAAACTGCAAGAGAAAATCCCAAATGCTGATTTTACAGTCGAATATGAGGGATCACGAGAACTGCCTGTTTTAGAAAACAGAAGAATCTATCAGGAACTTATCAAATACTGGATCACACAAAAACTATCCCAAATTTTAATTTTTGGAAAATACAGAAAATATTCCTGTAAAAGTAATGTGACAAGTAAGTGGATTATGACAAATCAGGGATTTGAGACGTTTTCGTCAGGAAACAGAGAAATTAGTCTGGAACGGAAATATAATTTCTGGGTTACTATTATGAATGATGAAAAAGCATATCTGAGAATTGATACCAGCAGTCTTTTTTCATCGAATCAAACTGTAGCTGATTATCTGGAAAAAGGACTAAATCTAATTGGTCAGGAAGTAAAAAATGACTGGGCAAAGAATAATCAGACAGGCATTCTGACAGAAATCTGTGATTTGACCGTAACGGATAAACTGGATTTTGCAGATAGTCTAAAGGCGTATTATATCCAACGAAATGAAGCATACAGGGTAGAGAATATTTCTGATGATACCAGGATAGTTAAGGTGGCACTTCAGACGGGAATAGAATTACCTTATTATCCGCAGGCATTAAAACCAGTATTGACAAGAGAAACGGTAAGCCGTATGGATGCAGCTTTTTCTATGCGGACAGAGTCCTTGGTAAAACGGAATATGAAGACCAGAGTACTTTTAGACCAGGATTTTATACAGGATATTGGAACGATTGAGCCACTTGACGGAATGAAATTTGAAACAGATCCATGTACAGTAGAGAAAATTGGCTATAAGAAAGGTAAAGTTAAAGAACCGCTGTTAGTTTGTGGAAAAGATAAGGCTCTTAAATGCGGCGAAGAATTTAAAGTATTCAACTACGGTTTTTATCGAAAGACGGAAAAAGAAATAAAAATAGGATATTTGTATCCGAGAAATTCCTATGATTTGATGAAGGCAGTTGTAAATGGGATTTATACCTTTGCGAAACTTGGAAAGTATCACGGGGAAAAGGATTTATATACCATGGCGGGACTGCTGGATCTGGATGTAAAGGCAATGGTACGGGAAGAATATGAGTTGGGAGATATTACAGATTATAAAAGAGCTGCCAATAAATTGCAGAAGATAGAAGGAATCGATCTGGTCATTGCACTTGTACCAGATGGGATGGAGGAAGATGGACCGTACAATCCGTTTAAAACTATTTGGGCAAAGGCTAATATCCCGTCACAGATGATCAGTATGAAAACAGCAAAATTGTTCGCTGAGGAAGCAAAAGAAGGGAATAAGGCAAAAAATAATTCAAGATATTACCTTCATAATATAATTCTTGGAATTCTTGGAAAAACAGGCGGGATTCCATGGGTTGTAAAAGATATGCCTGGCAATGTGGATTGTTTTGTAGGTCTTGATGTTGCGACGATAGCAAAAGGAATTCATTATCCTGCCTGCTCGGTTGTGTTTGACAAATATGGCCGTCTGCTTGGATTTTATAAACCGGCAGCACCACAGCAGGGAGAAAAAATTACTACCAGGATTCTTCAGGATATTTTTGATCAGGTGATTTTTGCATATGAAGACCGTTTTGGTGAAATGCCGAAGAACATTGTGATTCATCGAGATGGATTCAGCAATGAAGATGATGAATGGTATAAAAATTACTTTGCGGCCAAGGGAATTATGTATAATATTATTGAAGTAAGAAAAAATATCAGCAGTAAACTGATATTCTGGCAGAATGGGCAGATAGAGAATCCACCGATGGGATACTGTGTTTATAACGCAGACAAAGGATATCTTGTGACGACAAATATGAAAAATAAAAAAGGATCACCGAATCCCATTTTGATTGAGAAAAAATGTGGAAATCTTTCTATGGCTGATATTTTGACACAGGTGCTTTATCTTTCGCAGTTACACGTGGGGTCAACACAAAAAATGCGGCTTCCTATTACGACTGGATATGCGGACAAAATTTGTAAGAATAGAGAATTTGTTCCGGAAGGAAAGATGGACGATCGGCTATTCTTTTTGTGAAAAATAAAACATAGATAAAAATGAGACGACAGGGATTCTGGAGTTTTTTTAGGAAAAATGCTATAATAGTCTGCAAAGAGACATCCCATAAGAAACCAAGGAGGATTTTGAAATGAACAGTATTTTTCACAGAATCAGTGTTAGAAAATATGAAGACAAGCCGGTTGAAAAAGAAAAAATTATGCAGATCTTAAAAGCAGGCATGCAGGCTCCAAGCGCGTGCAACCAGCAGCCGTGGGAATTTTATGTGGTAACGGATAAGAAAAAAATTGAGGCGCTTTCTAAAATGACACCGTACACCGGCTGCGCGGCAAAAGCTCCGGTTGTGCTGGTATCGGCATATCGCCTGGAAGGTCTTGTCGCTCCAGCATTTGCGCAGATCGATATGTCGATTGCCCAGGAAAATATCTGGCTGGAAACGGATGCGCTTGGTCTTGGCGGCGTATGGTTCGGCATTGCACCAAATGAAGAAAATATGGAAAAAGTAAGAGTTCTGCTGGGACTGCCGGAAGAAGTTCATGTCTTTGCGCTGTTTGCTCTTGGCTATCCTGCCGAGCACAGAGAGCAGCAGGACCGCTTTAAACCAGAACGGATTCATTTTATCGATGAATAAAACAAAGAAGCCGGCAGACCGCCTGATTTTCCATGTAGATGTCAACAGCGCCTTTTTATCCTGGGAGTCCGCGCGGCGGATGAAAGAGGGGCTGCCGGATCTGCGGGACATTCCCGCCTGCATCGGCGGTGACCCGGCAAAAAGGACGGGTATCGTTGTAGCAAAGTCGATTCCGGCGAAAAAATGCGGTGTCCAGACCGGCGAGCCTGTGGCAATGGCACTGCGGAAATGCCCGAATATGGTTATTGTTCCCAGTGATTTCGATCTTTATGTCAAGTGCTCCCGGGCCTTCAAGAAAATCTGCGCATCCTACACTCCGGTCATGGAGTCTTTCTCGATTGACGAAGTGTTCCTTGATATGACGGGAACCTCTCTTTTGTACCCGGATCCGATCGCGGCAGCACATGAAATTAAAGACCGGATTTCCGACGAGCTGGGATTTACGGTAAATGTCGGCATTTCCACCAATAAACTCCTGGCCAAAATGGCGTCCGATTTCGAAAAACCGAACAAAGTGCATACCCTGTTTCCAGAAGAAATCCCTGCGAAGATGTGGCCTCTTCCGGTACGCGAGCTTTTGTTTCTCGGCAAAGCGTCCGAAAAGAAGCTGACCGAGGCCGGAATCCGCACGATCGGAGATCTGGCACATGCATGGGAAACTGATATTCAGACCCTGATTGGCAATAAAAACGGCCATCAGCTGTACCAGTACGCCCGCGGCATCGACGATTCCCCCGTAAAAGCACAGCCCGATGAGGCGAAAGGCTTCAGCGCAGAGACGACCTTTAACGAGGACATCGTCTCTATCGAACAGGTCGACCCGATTCTTCTCGCCCAGTGTGACATCGTGGCCGCCCGCATGCGTCGGAAAAAGAAAAAATGCACCTCCGTTTCCATAACCTTCCGCACCCTCGATTTCCGAAACCGCTCACACCAGACAAAACTTCCAAATGCGACCGATATCACAGATGAAATCTACCGCTGCGCCAAACAGCTCTTCCGCGAATCCTGGAAAGGAGAGCCCCTCCGCCTGATCGGTGTCTCCGTAACCGGCCTTACCGAAGACGATTTCGAACAGCTCTCCCTCTTCGAAGATCCCGAAAAGAAGGAGAAAAGCCGTAAACTCGATGCCGCCCTCGACGCAATCCGCCAGAAATACGGCAACGACAAAGTCACCCGCGCAAGCATCCTGAACGGAACACAGGGAATTGCAAGAAAAGCGAAGGCACAGATGAAAAATGATGCGGAAAACTGAAAAATAATCTTCAAAGAAGGCAGCGGAGAAAAACGCTGCCTTCTTTGAAAATAAAGCAAAACAACGATAATATTCGGAAAAATGAAAATACAACAATTGATATATTTCTGAAAATAAGATACAATAATCGGAAAGAAGCACACTGGAAAGGAGGAAACGAATGAAAACATGCAAGGAAATGGCAAAGCTATGGGGCGTTACGGAACGCACTGTAACAACTTTCTGCAAAACAGGTAAAATTCCAGGAGCCGTAAAAGAAGGAAAAAGCTGGCGCATTCCGGATGAGGCAGAAAAACCAGTGGATGGCAGAATACTGTCAGGAAAGTATGTAAAAAAAGAGGAAAAAGAAGCAAGAAAGCCACTCCCGATCGGAATATCTGATTACGTACGGGCACAGTCGGAATATTATTATGTGGACAAGACAGGAATGATCAAAGAATTTCTGGATCGAAAACCGCTGGTATCACTGTTTACGCGGCCGAGACGATTTGGAAAGACGTTGAATATGGATATGCTTCGCGTTTTCTTTGAAATTTCCGATACAGATACCAGCCAGTATTTCCGGGACAAAGAAATCTGGAAATGTGGAGAAGAATACCGAGAGCATCAGGGAAAATATCCGGTTATTTTTCTGACGTTTAAAGATATAAAATTTGCGTCCTGGGAACTGACTTTTGCAAAAATTGCAGAGCTGGTACAGGAAGAATTCGGCAGACATAAGGAATTGGGGATGAGTGAGAAACTGGAACCATACGAGAAGGAGTATTTTCGGAAAATACTGGCAGGTCAGGCAAATGAAGTAGAACTTTCTTCGTCTCTGCAGAAACTTTCCAAAATGCTTCATGAACATTATGGAAAAGCACCGATCATTATGATCGATGAATATGATGCACCGATTCAGGAAGGCTATTCGAAAAAGTTTTATGAAGAAATTGTTGGATTTATGTGGAATTTCTTTTCCGGCGCATTCAAAGACAACCGGCATCTGTCGTACGGTTTTTTAACTGGAATTCTGCGGATTGCACAGGAAAGTATATTCAGTGGTCTGAATAATCTGACGGTAAATTCCATTCTGGATGAGACATATGATAAATACTTTGGATTTACCCGTGCAGAAGTCCATAAAATGCTGCGGGATTACGGTGCTCTCGAAAAAGAAGCAGAGCTTAAAACCTGGTATGACGGATATCTTTTTGGCGCAGAAGAAATTTACAATCCCTGGTCCGTGGTCAACTATATTGCACAGGGGTGTATTCCAAAGGCATATTGGGTAAACACCGGAAAGAATGAAATTCTGGAAGAAGTTCTGAAGACAGCGACAGAGGATGTCATAGAGAAATTGTATGCATTGCTGCAGGGAGAGCGAGTGGTTGCGAGAATCGATCAAAATGTAGTTTACCGGTCTCTGCTGGAAGAACCCTCCAGTATTTACAGTCTGCTTCTGGTTGCTGGATATCTGAAAACACCCAAAAAGGAGTTGCAGACAGACGGATCGTATCTGTGTGAGGTATCCATTCCCAACTGGGAGATTGCGGCAGTTTACAAAGCAGAGATTTTATCCCATCTGCTGCAGATTGGAGCAGTAACCAGAACGACAGCAGACCGGATTGCGGAAAGCCTGTATACGAATGATGTGAAAAAACTGCAGAGTGCGATTGCAGAGTATATGGACAAGTCGATCAGTTTTTACGATGCGGGCGCAGAAGGTTTTTACCATGGACTGGTACTGGGACTGATTGCATTGCTGGATCAACAGTATAAAATCACATCCAACCGGGAATTCGGAGAGGGACGGTACGATATCAGCCTGTTTCCGAGAGAACTCCGGTATCCTGGCATTCTGATGGAACTAAAATGGAAAAAGGGGATTACAGAAGACACACTGAAAAAATTAGCGAAAGAAGCATTAAACCAGATTGAAACACAGCGATACGATACAGAAATGCGGCAGGAAGGGGTTACGGAAGTCATCAAACTTGGAATCGCCTTTTCTGGAAAAAATGTAAAAATTTGGACGGTATAAAAACAGGAGAAGACAAAACAGGGGGAAGCAAAATGAAAAAATTAACAACGGCAAAGATATGGCAGTTCGCAGCAGGCCAGTTTGGATGGGCGCTGCTGTCTGGTATCATATCGAACTGGCTTCGGGGTTTTTACCATCATTGGAGGGATCACAGCCTTCGGAAGAATTTTTGATGCATTCACTGATCCGATGATTGCGTCCTGGTCAGATCGGTGCACTTCAAAAAACGGACGGCGGATCCCGTTTTTAAAAGGCGCGTTCCTGCCGCTGGCACTTTCCACCGTGCTGGTGTTCTGGTCACCGGTGAATGAAAACAGCTGGATCAATGCGGCATTCGGTGCAGCTGTATTCTGCGGCGCAGGCGGACTGATACTGATGTTTTACGATGAGAAAAAGATTAACTGCGTGATCAACGGAAAAGCATAGGTCAGTACTCAGCACGGCGGCCTTTTTTATCTCGAAATCAGCTCCTCCGCATGCTTTAATGCATCCGAAATATTCGAACAGAAATTTTCTTCCCCGACAAGCTCCACAAAGCCGGATTTTTTCATCACCTTCATCGGCTGCTCATTCGCATGAGAGAAGACGAGGGTGATCCCTTTCGATTCGCAGAGCTTCGTCAGATTCTGGAGTGCATTCATGGCTGTACTGTCGATCGCCGGTACGCTCCGCATCCGGAGAACGAGACATTTTGTGAAATCCTTTACCACGATGTGCTCAATCGCATCCGCCGCGCCAAAGAAGAGCGGTCCTGTGATCTCGTATACACGGATTTCCAGCGGCAGCTTCTGCAGATGTTCATCCACCGCCGGGGAATCATCGTCTACATAGACCCAGCTGTCGGCGTGCGTTTCCTCGCTCATCCGCTTGATGAAAAGCAGGCAGGCCAGAACCATGCCGATCTCGATTGCGACAACGAGGTCAAACACAACGGTCAGCACAAACGTAGTAAAAAGAACGATAATATCACTCTTCGGAGCCGTGCGTACAAGATGCACGAAAGTTCTCCACTGGCACATATTGTAGGCAACAAGGAACAGAATCGCGGCAATCGTCGGCATCGGAATCATGCCCGCAAACGGCATCAGCACAACAAGAACGATGACGAGCGTAATGGAATGCACCATACCTGCAACCGGCGTGCGTCCGCCGTTTTTGATATTTGCCGCCGTTCTGGCAATCGCTCCCGTAGCCGGAATACCGCCGAAAAGCGCAGAAGCAATATTTCCGGCACCCTGTGCAATCAGCTCTGTATCCGAACGATGCTTGCTGTTGATCATGCCGTCCGCAACAACACAGGAGAGAAGCGACTCAATCGCCGCAAGCACCGCGATCGTAAACGCATTTGGAATCGCCGACTGAATCAGTTTCATGTCAAAAACCGGCAGATGAAGCGTCGGAAGCGCATTGCTGATTGTGTACAGATTTCCAATCGTAGAAACGTGCAGCGGCAGAAACTGAACCATCAGAATACCGGCAATAACAGCAATCAGCGATCCTGGGATTCTCTTGAAAATAAGCGGAGACACGATCAGAATGGCAAGGCTGACCCCTCCGACAATCAGCGCATCCGGTGAAATCGTGGAAAAATTCTCCGCAAATGCCTTCAGTTTTTCCATCGTTTCAATCGGCTTTACCCCGTCAGGATACGTAACGCCGCAGAAATCCTTCAGCTGTCCGATCACGATCGTCACCGCAATACCGGAAGTAAAACCCGTTGTAATCGTATAAGGAATAAACTTGATCAGACTTCCAAAATGACAGAAGCCCATGATAATAAGGAAGACACCGGCAAGAATGGTCGCCGTCATCAGCCCCTCGAGGCCGTCCCGCGCGACAATACCGGCAACAATCGTGGCAAACGCGGCCGTCGGACCGGCAATCTGGACACAGCTTCCGCCGAGCGCGGAAATCACAAAGCCCGCCACAATCGCGGTGAAAATACCAGCCTCCGGTCCCACGCCGGAAGCAAGAGCCAGTGCAATAGAAAGAGGAAGTGCAATGATCGCAACGATGATACCGGCAGTCACATCTTTGGCAAACTGCGCGCGGTCATAGGACTTCAGAGAAGTGAGTAGCATTGGTTTGAACGAATTCATTTGAAAAGCTCGCTTTCTGTATTAGATTTGTATTACTGTTAGAACAACTTTCCAAGTATAGCATAAGAGACGGGAAGCAGGAAACCTTAAAAGGAATTGTTTACCTTTCTATACAATCATGTTATGCATGACATTGCACACAGCCGGCAGAAAAATCCGAATGGAAAATTTTTCTGTCACTTTTTTGATTTTTTCAGTGACTTTCCTCTATGATCTATGGTACACTAATCCATGCGCGTTAAAAACGAGAATAGAATATCAAATGGAGGAAATCTCAAAATATGAGCAAAAAGAAAGGCGAAGGCCTGAAATCATTCAACAGGGGATTTAACGTGCCGGATACCTACATTATCATCTTTTTTGTGGTGGTTATCGCGGCCGTCATGACCTTCCTCGTCCCGAAAGGCTATTACGAGACGGAGGATGTCACGTACCTGATGAACGGGGTAGAAAAGACCCGTACCGTCATCAAAGACGGAAGCTTCCAGTATCTGACCGATGCTGCAGGAAAACCGGTCACAGAAGGTGTTGCACTGTTCAGCGGCGATGGCGGAACCGGATTTTTCAATTACATGTATAACGGAATTATCAGCATCTCCGCTATCGAAATCATCGCATTTCTGATGGTAGTCGGCGGTGCTTTTGGCATCATGATCCGCACCGGAGCCGTTGAAGCCGGTCTGATCGGCCTGATCCGTAAAGCAAAAGGAGCCGAAAAACTGCTGATCCCGGTCCTTTTCGTCCTGTTTTCCCTCGGCGGAGCCGTGTTCGGAATGGGAGAAGAGGCCCTTCCGTTCACCATGATCCTCTGCCCGCTGTTCGTCGCTGTCGGATACGACACGGTCATTGCCGTGCTTGTCACGTACGTCGCAACACAGATCGGCTTCGGATCCTCCTGGATGAACCCGTTTTCCGTCGGAATCGCACAGGGAATCGCCGGCGTTGACGTCTTCTCCGGCGCAGGTTTCCGTATGGTGATGTGGGTCGTATTCACCGCTCTTGGCTGCGGCATGACCATGTTCTATGCAGCAAAAGTCAAAAAGACACCGGAAATTTCCGTTGCTTACGAAAGCGACCAGTATTTCCGTGATCAGAACGAAAAAACAGGCATCGACGAGGGCCATTCCTTCGGCATCGGCCATATCTTAGTTCTGGTAACACTGGCCGTTACCGTTGTCTGGGTCATCTGGGGCGTTATGGCAAAAGGCTATTACATGGCCGAAATCGCAACCCAGTTCTTCATCATGGGAATTGTGGCAGGTGTGATCGGTGTCATTTTCCATCTGAATGACATGAAAGTGAACGACATTGCCGTTTCCTTCAAAGACGGCGCAAAAGACCTGATCGGCGCAGCACTCGTTGTTGCGATGGCACAGGGCATCATGCAGGTGCTCGGCGGTTCTGATCCGACCACACCGACCGTTATCAACACCATTATGTACGGCATCTCACAGGCACTGGCCGGTCTTTCCGGTGCAGCCGCAGCCGTGCTGATGTATGTGTTCCAGTCGGTCTTCAACTTTTTCGTCGTATCCGGCTCCGGTCAGGCGGCGATCACCATGCCGATCATGGCACCGCTCGCGGATCTTCTCGGCGTATCCCGCCAGACATCCGTCCTTGCGTTCCAGCTCGGTGATGCCTTCACAAACCTGATCGTCCCGACCTCCGGCTGCCTGATCGGCTCCCTGGCGATTGCAAAAATCGAGTGGTCGAACTGGATCAAATTCATGTGGAAATTCTTAGGGATACTGATGATTGGAGCAGTCATTACGATTCTGATTGCGGTTGCCATTGGATTTTAAGAGGAGTGAGAGAAAATGATATTATTTCAGAACATAGACGTCTATGCGCCGGAATACCTCGGAAGAAAAGACGTTCTTACTGTGTATGATAAAATTGTCAAGATCGCAGATGCCGGCACGATAACGGCAGACGGCCTGCTCTCTGGCGCGGAGACCGTAGACGGAACCGGACTTGTCCTGACACCTGGCTTTGTCGACTGCCATGTTCACGTGCTCGGCGGAGGCGGCGAGGGCGGCTTTGCCAACCGCACCCCGGAGGCGACGATGGAAGGCCTGAACAAGTTCGGTGTGACAACCGTTGTCGGCTGCCTCGGAACTGACGGCATTGGCCGTGACATGTGCGCGCTCGTGGCAAAAACAAAAGGCCTCCGGGAGCAGGGCATGTCCGCCTGGTGCTACACCGGCAGCTATCAGGTTCCGGTGCGTACACTGACGGATGGAATTACGAAAGATATCATGATGATCGAAGAAATTATCGGAACCGGCGAAATCGCCATCTCGGACCACCGATCCTCACAGCCGACCTTCGAAGAATTCGCCCGACTGGCAGCAGACACGCGCCTCGGAGGTGTTCTTTCCGGGAAAGCGGGAGTGATCAATGTCCACCTTGGCGACGGTGCAAGATGTATGGAGCTGATCGAACGCGTCATCAGCGAAACCGAAATCCCGGCCAGCCAGTTCCTCCCGACCCATGTCAACCGGAACGAGAAGCTGTTCCAGAAGGCAATTGAATACGCCGTAAAGGGCGGTGCGGTCGATTTCACCGGAAATGAAGAGATCGATTACTGGGAAACTGTCTGTGATGAAGTCCGCGTGTGCAAAGGAATCCGCCGCATGCTGGATGCAGGCGTGAACCCGAAACACATCACCATCTCATCCGACGGTCAGGGCAGTCTGCCGATCTTTAATGAGAAGGGAGAATTCCTGCGGATGGGCATGGGCCAGTCGAGCTGTTTGCTGAAAGAAGTAAAAGAATGCGTGGAGAAAGCGGGAATTCCGCTGGAAACCGCAATTTCGACGATTACGGCAAACCCGGCAGAGATCCTGTCACTGAAAGGAAAAGGAAAAATCCAGGAAGGGTTTGATGCAGATCTTTGCGTACTGGATCAGGGAATGGAGATTCAGGAAGTCGTTGCACGGGGGAAGACGGTGTATCGGAAATAGCATATTGGTAATATTGGGAAAAGGTCACAGCTTTGCGGAGCTGCGGCCTTTTTTGATGGGAATGCCTGCGGAAAGAATGTTTTACAATAGTATTTTGTAAGAAGGTACGATATAATGAACATATATCTTGCGACAGGGAAGGAGAAATTGCAGTGTCGGAAATAAAACTTTTTGAGGTCGGAACGGTTGTGAAAGAGCGCACCTCTTCCACGGTAGTATTGGAGAAACAACTGCAAACAACGATAGAGCAGAACATGGAGACATTTTTCGGCGTTCGTTTTCTGAAAAGTGAATATATGATCACATCCGGAAGAATGGACAGCATCGGAATTGATGAAAATAATAGCCCAGTGATTTTTGAGTATAAGAGAAGCTCGAGCGAGAACGTAATTAATCAGGGATTATTCTATCTGGATTGGCTTTTGGATCACAAAGCGGATTTCAAACTGCTTGTGATTGAAAAACTGGGTATGGAAGTAGCAGACCAGATTGATTGGTCGGTGCCTTGTGTGATTTGTATTGCAAATGATTTTACGAAATACGACGTGCATGCAGTGAATCAGATGCAGAGGAATATCAAGTTGGTGAAATATCGGAAATATGGGGAAGATCTGTTGCTGTTTGAACATCTGAACACACCGGTGGCAAAGCCAGTAACGGAAACATCAACCATTTCAACAACAAGTAGTACATACACACAGAAAACACATTTAGAGAAGCTGTCATCAGCAAGCAGCCATTTCAAAACATTATATACGGCGCTTTGTGACTACATCGAATCGCTGGGAGACGATCTTGTTCCAAACCAATTGAAGCTGTATTTGGCCTATAAGAAAGTGCAGAACATTTTCTGCATTGAAATTTATAACAAACAGATCCTGCTCCGAATGAAACTCGACCCGGACACTGTTGAACTGGAAGAAGGATTCACAAGAGATACCCGCGGGATTGGACATTACGGAACGGGGGAGCTAGAAGTGTCAATCAAGACGGCAGAAGACTTTCAGAAGGCAAAGAAGCTGATTGATCGGGCGTATCAGGAGACGTTATAAAGCATGGTAAAAACTGGACTGTGATAGAATGAGAATGGTGTCGCAAGCCAAACTCAAAATCAAAGGAGGCGGT
>OGQZ01000932.1_pt1 | contig 23793 bp, 15 predicted proteins | sample 1553321 | NCBI WGS metagenome assembly OGQZ01 (sample SAMEA2579958, study PRJEB22360) | human gut metagenome | reverse complement strand
CACTAACAAATTAAAACGACACGTTAAATCAAATATATCTTTTTGGCAGAACATATTTTGCATATTTCCCACTACAGCTCATTTCAATAATATTCTCAGCTTTCATTTTTTCAATAGTTCTTCTGGCTTGTTGATTACTAAATCCACATAATTCCTGAACTGTCATTCTGGTAATAAATCCATGTATTTTTATATATTCAATAATCATCTCCTTAGCCTTAATATACTGAACAACCCTGTCTCTTGTATAATCAACATCAGACTTTATTGCATCATATACTCTTGCCGTGAGCATATATTCTTTACCGGCAAGTTCTATCAATCCTAAATTCATTAAATCAGCGCAGCATTTTTTTGCTTCGTCATTTGTTATCTGTGCCACTCTCTGCGCCTCAGTTAATTTAATTTTTCTATTTTCTGCAATATACCGTAAAATCATCAATTGTGCTAATGAAAAAGTTATCTTTTTTGAATCCTGCTCATTTACAACAAATTTAACAAACTCCGGATCTTCCATTACATTCCCAATCGTAAGTTGTACCGCATCATTAAACACTCTATATACCGGATATGGTTTTCCCATCGTTACCATTTCCTTATATATAATATCTACTCCCTGCCCTGTACGCTGCACATATCTTAAGCTTTGCAAAGTTTCAGCAATAAGCTTATTTCTTGGAGATGATGGATGCGTAATGATGTTGTCAGCTGTAATACCATCCAGAAAACCACCTGGATTTTCAATCACGATCTTATCAGGATAATGCTTCACATAAACTGCACCTTGCTGCTGATAATCTCTATGCGAAAGGGCGTTCAACAAAGCTTCCTGAAATACTTTGCCCGAAAATTCAGTAACCTCTAATCTGTATAAACCGATTTGTACTGTTTCAATCTTGTTATCATTCTGTATTTTCTCTGTGAGTCTGTCCAGCACTGTAGTTATTGGCTGTTTCATATCAATTCGAACATTATACTCTTCAAGATTATCTTTTCCATAATGCAGATATATAACTTCTGCCTGCGGCAATAATCTCTGTATTGATGCATCTTTTCCAACAAATAATAGTCCTGCTATTGTAAGCTTAATCTTTGCCCCTTCATCAACTATCAACTTGAGATCTCTTAAAAATGCCATATCTTCCAGATCCGGCAAAGTTGATGCAGAATCACGCAGTCTTAATTTTTCTTTCAAAGCATACACTATCATAAGATTGATATCATCTGCTGAACTCTCTGCTATTACCCGTGATGAAAAGTCATTTGTATTTGCTATCGTATATACATGCGCCATTTCATCCGGATAAAAAGGCTTAGAGTTCTTCCCCAGTCGTTTTAAACACCTTCCATCCGTTGTTGCATAGGTTTTTCCATCCGATTCAACAGAAATTGCAATTACGATTTTCCCCTCATATTTGATTTCTTCAATTTCGGTAAACATTGGCGGTCTTGTCTTATCATATATAGATTCCTGAATTGCCTGCAAATCATAGTTTTCTGTACAGCCTGTAACCTCGCCGTCATCTTCAACACCAAAATATACGGTACCACCATTACAATTTGCAAATGCAATTAATTCATCAACAGCTAATGATATTCTCTCCCTCATACTCGAAGATTTCACCCAGGATTTAAACTCTATATCTACTGACTCTCCAATCATTAAAGCCTCTTGTAACGTTTTCACGAAATCACCTCTTTCTGTTAATCATCAATAATTATATTATCCCCTAGATCTCTTCCTCCACCATACTCTTATTCCTCGTAAACAGATCATAGATACAAGGCACCACGATCAGTGTCAGCAGTGTTCCATATAACATACCTCCCTCAGTCACGATCGCCATCGGCTGCATCATCTCCGAACCGCTTCCAAGTCCCATCGCCATCGTGGACATTGCAAGGATCGTGGTCAGTGCCGTCATTAAGATCGGGCGCAGTCTCGTTCTTCCGGCTGTGACAATCGCCTCCTTTTTATCCATGCCCTCTCTTCTCAGCTGATTGATATAATCGACTAACACGATTCCGTTATTGACGATGACACCCGCTAACATGACAAATCCGATCATGGATACCACGCCGACTTCATTGTCTGTCACAAACAGAGCAAAGAAACCTCCCGTAAATGCAAGCGGAATCGTGAACATAATAATAAAAGGCGACAAAAATGACTGGAACTGTGCAACCATGATAAGATAAATAAATACCACCGCTAAGATCAGCATCAGATACAATTGGTTCATCGCATCCCGGATCGTCTCATCCTCCCCGGTCATGGAGATCTCATATCCATCCGGCAGCTTGATCTTATCTAATCCTTTCTGGATCTGGTTACTTACCAGCGTCACATTGTGATCTTCATCCACACCGGCTGTCACGCTGATATAGCGCGTCTGCGAGCTTCTGTTTATCACATTTAAGGACTCACCTTCCTCAAACTCTGCGATATCTTTCAGGGGAATATCTGTTGTCTCTCCGCTGATACGGTCTGTATAAGGAAATGTCAGCTTACGGATATCCCCTGGCGTGACATCCGCCTGTTCCCCACTCTGCACATATACTTTATAGTCTTTTAAATCCGTCGAGATCGTTGTGGATGACGTATTCGATGCAAGCTGTTTATAGACAAGCTGATACACCTGCGCTGTTGTCATGCCATATTTTGCAGCTTTTTCTTTGTCCACTTTTACCGTGAAAGACGGTGTCGTATCTCCAAGACCATCGTCCACATCTACAGTGCCCTCCGTCTTTTCCACGACTTCTGCGATCTGCCCTGCGAGTTTCTGCAGCTTATCTAAATCTTTTCCGCTGACCCGCACGGAAATACCGCTTCCGAAAAAGGAACTCATATCCGACGCAGAGCTGTCCGTATTCACGTCGCAGTCAAGATCCGCTGTAAGCGCCTGTATCGAGGCAGTGATCTCACTGCCAGTCGCCCCGGAATCATCGATGAGCACGTACATGGTCACACTGTCCGTACTGCCCATCGACATGATTCCACCGCCGCCTGCCATGGCTCCGATCGAATCCACACCGGAGATGCCAGAGATCTTATCCACAACCTCATCCGCGCGCTCCGTCAGTTCCTCAAATGTCAGCTTTTCATCCTCTTTCGCTGAAACCGTGACCGTGAGCTGCTCTGTCTCCATATTCATGTCCATAAAGGTAAATCCTTTGGAAACGGAAAGCGTCACACTTGCCACCAGAAAAACTACCACACAGATCAGTACGATCGGTTTAAACCGCAGTGCCACACGCAGAACTTTTTCATATCCATCTAAAATGCGGTCAAACCACGGATGTTTGATTTCCCTGGTATTCTTCAGCGCACCGGATGCCATCATCGGTACAAACGTCAGCGCCACAATCAGACTTGCCGCTAACGTATAGGCGATCGTGAGTGCAATATCCACAAACAGCTGCCTTGTGATACCCTCCGTAAAAATGATCGGCGCAAACACACAGACCGTTGTGAGCGTGGATGCAAAAATAGCTCCTGCCACCTGTCCTGCTCCTTCAACTGCTGCCTTCCGGATCGATAATCCCTGATTCCTGAGCCGGTAAATATTTTCGATCACGACAATCGAATTATCTACAAGCATGCCGACGCCAAGCGCAAGACCGGACAATGAAATGATATTTAACGATATTCCGGTAAAATACATCAAAACGATTGCAAAAACCACGCTGAGTGGAATAGAGCATGCGATCACCAGAGTCGGTTTGATATCCTTTAAAAACAGAATCAGAATAAGTACGGCAAGAATTGCACCTACAATCATATTTTCCATGACTGACTCCACAATGGTATCAATGTAAACTCCCTGATTCATCAAAATCGTCATGTGAAGTTTGTCATTTTCTTTTTCCAGTGATTCAAATCTGGTTTTGATCCGTTTTGTTACATCCCCGGTAGAGTACCCGGTCTGCTTCTCAATGGAAAGCATAATCGCAGGATTTCCGTTTACCTTGGAATAGGAATCTCCCGTATCGTCCACCACTTCTGTTTCTGCAACATCCGATAAGCGGATTGGCTCGATTCCATCCAGTCCTACATCCACAAGCACAAGATCTTTTAGTTTCTCCACCGACGAAACTTTGTCCCCGACACGCACCAGATATTGTTTCTTATCTTCATTGACATAGCCAGCCGGCATGGAAAAATTCTGTGCTGTCAATATTCCGCCTAATGTTTCCACCGACAAAATCTGATTCAGATCTGCAGAATCAAGCGCGCTCTGCTTTGACTCGTCTAATTTTTCCTGTCCCTGCTCTAACCGGACTTCCCCGACCGCAAGCTGTGCAGACGCTTCACTCATCTCTAAGATCCCGTCGATCTCCATCCGGTTTAACGTTACATACGCATCATCTAAGGTAGTTTTTCCATCTGTAACCTGTTCCTGTGCAGTCTGCAGAGCTGCCATTGCTGTTTGGATCTCAACCTGTTTTTGTGACAGCTGCGTAATCACCTGCGGAATATCATCGATCGAACTAAGACTCACATTTAACGCTGCTAACTGATCTGCCCACTGCTGATTTAAGGATGTATTCAGTTCTAACAGTTCTTCCTGTAATAATTCCAGACGTTTTCCTGCTTCCGCAATGCTCTCCTGATTTTCCCCGGTCATCGCAAGGATCTGATTGATCTGTTCCTGATCTCCGGAAATCTTCGCCTCCTCTAAAAGTTCTTCTATACGTCTGCTTCCATCGTCACTGTTCATCTGGGCTTCTTTTTGTGCCTGTTCAATGTCTGCTTTTAATCCCATTCCCTGTTCATAAATACTCTGGAGTTCCGGGATTGCCCGCTTTATCAGCTCATCGGTCGCTTTCAATACTGTATAATTCTGACTCAGATCTGATTCTGCCACAAACGCCTGTGACTTACCATTGATCACTTCATTTTCTGCCTGTCCAAGCTGGTTTGCAAGCTGATCTTTTCCGCTTTCCATCTGCCTGCGTCCACTCTCCACCTGCTCGGCAGCCTGATCGAGCTGTTCCTGCGGTTCAGTAAACTGTTCCTCGATCTTACTCTGGATCTTCTGATTCAGTGCATCGATTTTATCCTGATCTAATGTGACATGAATGTTCTCTTCCACAGTTCCGGTTGTAGAAACAGATGCCACACCGTCGATACTCTCAAGCACCGGCGAAAGTTCATTTTCCACATAATCCGAAATCTCTGACTGCGTCATGCCTTCCACATCGGCAGATGCCACCATTACAGGCATCATATCCGGGTCGATCTGCATGATCATCGGCTTCCCGGCACCATCTGGAAAACTGCCCTCTAACTGGTCTAATTTCTGCTGGATCTCGATAATGACCGAATCCATATTGGCATTCTGCTCATACTCTAAGATCACCATCGAATAATTATCGTAGGAGGCAGAACTCACATTTTTGATGCTCGAAGTCGTCGCCATGGATGCCTCGACAGGTGCTGTCACATCGGATTCCACTTCCTCCGGGCTTGCCCCCATATCCGTCGTAATGACTAAGGCATATGGCAGACTCATATCCGGCAGTAGATCTGTGGTCATTTTGGTTAGGGATACGGCTCCTAACACAATGACTAAGATCACGCCTACGATCACAGTATACGGTTTCTTCACACTTAATTTTGACAGCACTCTCTTTTGTCCCTCCACCTGAATACGCAAGACATTTGTAATAAGCACCTGGCAGCAAATATTTTGCCACAATATATTTAGTTTACCTGTTTCAAAATGGATTGCAAGACTTTCGTACCAGTTTATATTTTTTTAGATTGCTGATTAAGGCAGAATCCTGTGCACAAAAAAGCCCCTGTCAGCTATACACCTATACAAAACTGACAAGAGGCTTTTCTCTTATACCTGCTGTATTCCTACTCTTCCTCTGATTCCTCATCATCCACGATCGCTGCCGTAGCACCTGATACTGCTGACACTACTGCAACCACAGTCGCTATGATGACTACTACAAGTAAACAAATCAGAAAAATCCATAATCCTGTCTCTGTCATATTCCTCTCCATTTCTATGTGTATTTTACAAAGATCCAGTCTGTCCGTTCTTGTCTGCACCCATGTACCCCAACACATCCGATCCTTTATTTCTACTAATCATAGATAATAGTATAGCACACAACCGGCTTATTTACCAGTGACATTGTCAAAGATTTTCATCAAAAATAAGAGTTAAAAAATGAGACCACCCATATGGCAGTCTCATTTTTATGTAGTACAGCAATCCGTTTATTAACCCTTTACGCTTCCAAGTGCAACACCCTGTACGATGTGTTTGGATAAGATCAGATATACAATGATAACCGGGAAGATGGAAAATGCGATCATCACATATACCTGCCCCATATCAAACTTGAGCCAGTCAGCCGCACGCAGCTGTGCGATTAAGATAGGCAGCGTCTTTTTCTTGTCATCATGTAAGATCAATGCCGGTGTGAAGTAGTTATTCCAGCTGCTTACGAATGTGAAGATCATCTGCACGGCAATTGCCGGTTTCATCAGCGGCATTACGATGGAGTTGAAGGTACGGAATTCACCGGAACCATCAATACGTGCTGCCTCAATCAGTGATAACGGCAGTGTGCTCTCCATATACTGTTTCATATAGAAAAATGTAACCGGAGCCGCAATCGTCGGCACGATCAGAGGTATAAAGGAATCCTCTAATTTCATGTTGGAAACAAGTTTGATAAATCCAAGTGCAGTTACCTGTGTCGGAATCATCATGATCATCAAAATAAACGGATAAATGTATTTTTTCAGTTTGAAATCATATGCATGGATCGCATAAGCTGTCATCGTCGAAAAATATACACTGAGTACTGCACTAAGGGAGGAAACGATCAGACTGTTGATCATACCATTCCACACCGGAAGTGTTCCATTCCTTAAGTTTTTCCAGTTTTCCCAAAGATGGCTGCTCGGAATCAATGTAAAACCTGACTGCAACTCACCGTTTGATCTGGTTGCATTGATAAACAGTACATAAAACCAGAACAAACACAATATGGAAACAATGATCAGTACGATATATGCGATCAGTCTTCTTGCATGAATTCCTACACCTTTTTTCAGATTACGATTTTCATTCATGATCTTCACCCCTTCCTCTTATCATTGCCGGTTATCTTAAATACTACCAGGCTTAAGATACCTGTAATGATAAACAGAACAACTGACAGTGCACCAGCCATACCATAGTTCTTGCTGTAGAGATGTTTATTTAAGAACATGATCAGCGTCATGGTAGAACGCATCGGGTCACCGGTTCCATTGGTTAAGATCTGCGGTACATCGAATAACTGTAAACCACCGATCAGAGATGTAATAACCACATATACAAGAATCGGACGTAACAGTGGCAATGTGATCTGCCAGAATACCTGGGAAGAAGTTGCACCATCAACTTCCGCTGCCTCAAACAAAGAGGTATCAATACCCATCATTCCTGCCATCAGAAGGATCGTCGTATTACCAAACCACATCAGACAGTTCATTAACGCGATCAGCCCTCTTGCACTGCCCGCATTGGATAAAAATTTGTACGGTGTATCAATAAATCCGATCTGCATCAGCATTGAGTTGATCGGTCCTCCATCGGAGAACAATGTAAAGAACAACATGGAAAATGCAGATGCCATAATCAGGTTCGGCAGATATACGACTGTTTTAAAGAAACGGGTTCCTTTTAATCTGAGACGTACATCAGAGAACCATGCTCCAAGTACCAGTGACAAAATGATCTGTGGTATGAAACACATGATCCATAATAACATGGTGTTTTTGGTATAAATCCAGATATCTCCATCTGAGAAAAGTTTTTTATAGTTTGCAAGTCCGACAAAATTCGGTCCGACCTGTGTCAGTCCTGACATATAATTTTCAAAGAAACTGTTGTAAATTGTGCTGATCAATGGGATCAGCTGAAAAATAACGTATACTACAATAAAAGGAATCAAAAAGATATATCCCCATTTATTGTATCTTACTACCTTTCCACTGCTTTTTTTCATAACAACCTGACCTCCTTTTCCAGAGTGCATAATTTTCGCCCACAGAGCTCACAGCATCCCTCACCTTTACCCTGTGTAAGTCTGCTGTCAGCTCTGCGCTTACAGTTTTTACACAAATTTGGATATAAAATGAGCCGCGCCCGCCTCCCTTACGGTCCGGCAGGCGCGGCATCAAATCATTTTTTATACCATTCGTCTGCTTAGTATGTTAACTCCGGATATTTCTCTACAACTGCTTTGTAGAACAGATCTAATGCCTCTTCTTTGGTAGCTGTTCCTTCGAAGTAGTTCTTCATTGCGTTCTGGAACTCTTCGTTACATCCCTGATCGTATGCAGAAAGGTTGCTTAAATCAAGTTTGGAAACGCCTGAGCTGTAAATGCCAAGTGGGTTCTGTCCGCCTAAGATCTTGCTTGAATAGGAGCTGTCTGCCATCTCAGCGATTACATCCTGGTTGTTTACAAAGTCATCATCTTTCTCGATGATCTCTTTCATAACATCATCATTGGTTGTCATCTGAAGCATGATATCTTTTACAAGGCTCTGGTTATCAGTTCCGTTTGCTGCACAGATCCATGTACCACCCCAGAAGAAGCCCTGCGGTCCTTCGGTTGCTCCCCAGCCACCGTTGTAACCGATACTGCCTTCGGTATCTGCTGCCATTGAGAAGTTTACTAACCATGCAGGTCCAAAGTAGCAGAATACATTTCCTTCCGGATAGAAACCTTTCTTCCAGTCATCACTCCACAGTTCGTATGTTCCTGTCTCGCCTGCATCTACAAGTTCTTTGGAATCATCAACCCATTTCATAATGTTGTCATCAATATTGATCTTGCCATCAACAACCCATTTGGAAGTAACGTTGTTGGAATATACACGGTAAGTATCGTTTGCGGAAGATGTGATGGTGTAGCCTGCATCTTTCATCTTCTTTGCTGTATCATTGAATGTATCCCAGTCTTTTACATAGTTCTGAACTTCTGAAGGATCATCAGATCCTAATACTGCTTTTGCTGCATCTCTGTTATAGAATAATACGCCAGGACAACCCTGCCATGAAAGACCTTTTAATACACCATCAGAATTGGTAACAACATCTTTGGTGTACTGATACTGTTTGGAAAGATCTGAATCAGTAATTCCAAGATCTGATACTGCCATTGTGTAGTCGGTATCTACATATTTTAATGCATAATCAGCTTCTACTAAAAAGATATCAATCTTGTCATCTGCTGCTGCATCGGCCTGTTTTAATAAGGTTGCGTCCAGGTTGTTCTGATATGCATTGTCATCATTCGGTGTAATGTTCCATTTTACAGTTACATCACCGATCGTACCTGTGGTTGCATCCACCTCTGTATATCCAGGATAATGATCTGTAACACGGCTCTTGAACTCTTCGTTCCAGCAGTAGATGTTAAGTACTTTTCCTTCATCTGAAGCACTTGCATCTGAAGCTGCAGCTTCGGTCGCCGGTGCTGCCTCATCTGTGGCTGCTGCGTCACTGCTGCCCGTATCTGCTGAGCTGCTGTTTCCGCTGTTTGTGCTGGTGTTTGCTGCGTTATTACCGCCGCATCCTGCCATCATAGTTACAAGCATTGCTGTACATAATAATGTGCTAACGATTTTCTTCTTCATAGAAAACCCTCCTCCTTAATATGTGGTCTTTTGACCATTGTTTTTGTTGTTTTTCTGCTTTGAAGGCAGATAGTCTGGAATCTTTTGTATACATTTCTGTAAAAATATCGTCCGCATGTAGCTGCAACTACATTTAAATGCGTCCAACAGATTTACCTGCAACTAAGATCCCTTCTATAACGACTCTCTCTACGAGAGTTGTTCTCGGTTTCTCAATGGAGCCAATCAGCCGCTTGGCTGCCTCACTCCCGATCAGCTCTGTGTCCTGTCTGATCGTCGTAAGCTGAGGATGTAACAACTGCGACATCCTCGTTCCGTCATATCCTGCAATCGAAATATCCCGCGGAATCCGAAGTCCCATCTCTATGATGACATTCCTTCCTCCTATTAAAGAGGTGTCATCCGGATAAATGATACAGGTTGGCGGATCTTCTAAATTGAGCAGCTCTTTTGTCTGTTTTGCTGCCTCCCTGGTCTCTAAGTAATCTGCTGTCCGGATGTATTCATCCGGAATCTTCAGACCAAGTTCATCCACCGTCCGGTAGAAACTTGCCAGCCGGTCTTTCGTAACGTAAGAAGCCTGCTGCCCATGAATATATGCAATTTTCCGATGTCCCTGCCCGTATATATATTTTACAAGATCTTCCATACCCTGAATATTGTTGGAACTGACTGCCGTACAGTTATGATGTACATAATCAATCGTAACGACCGGCAGGTCACTATTCATCAGTTCTAAGACATCCGGGTCATTGAAATCGGCACAGACGATTGCAACTCCTTCAAAATTCCGGTATCTGCAATGTTCATAATAGGACATCTTGCGATTTTCAAAACAGGTATTGATAAATGTAATGTCATATCCCTGTTTCTCCGACTGAACTTTTAATCCATTCAGCACTCCGGAAAAATACTCATGTGTCAAACCGCTTCCCGCCTCTTCTTCAAAGAGAACTCCTATATTATAAGAACGGTTTGTCTTTAGTGCTCTCGCCGCCGCATTTGGAAAATAACCAAGTGCTTCTGCTGTCTTTCTGACACGGCTCTTTGTCTCTTCGCTGATATCTCTCTGGTCATTTAAAGCCTTGCTTACGGTGGCAGTAGATACTCCACATTTCTCTGCAATCGTTTTTAATGATACCATGGAAACCTCCAGCTTCTCTTCGAAAACGAAATCCTGTTTCTGAAATATTTCTTAATCGTTTTCGTACTTTTACTATATGTCATCCATAAGCAAATTGCAACTGATTTTTGGCAATTCGTCGCTTTTTACACTTTTTTGTAGTAGTTTTTGTGCATTTTTACATTAAATATTAGACCAATTATCTGTAATCTCAGTACTTTGTATCTACTTCTTATACGTTTTCGTAAAATATTTTAATTATTCATCAGAAAATAGCTATTGTCGCTTTCATCCATAAAAGTATATTTTTTTTGTTTAATCTGCTATATTTGCCTGTTTTTCAATGTTTTATATTGATTTTTATTCTTTCTGAATATATACTTTTTATTAAAGAATGAAAACTTAATCGTTTTCGAAATCGTTACTTATCAATATTTATGTATATGGAGGATTTTATTATGAAATTCGGTTATTTCGATGACACCAACAAAGAATATGTCATCACATCTCCAAAAACACCACTGCCATGGATCAACTACCTTGGTTCCGAGAACTTCTTTTCTCTGATCTCAAACACCTGCGGCGGTTACAGTTTCTACAAAGATGCAAAGTTACTCCGCCTGACCAGATACCGCTATAATAATGTACCGCTCGATTCCAATGGACATTACTACTATATTAAAGATGGTGACACGATCTGGAATCCGGGCTGGATGCCTTCCAAAACAGAACTGGATGCTTACAGCTGCCGTCACGGTATGGGTTATTCCGTATTTAAAGGAACCAAAAATAAACTGACCGCAGAGCTTACCTCTTTTGTTCCGGTCGGTGAGACATGTGAAGTCGGCAAACTCTCCCTTACCAATGAGAGCAATGAAACCCGTAATTTTTCTGTTTTCTCATATGTAGAGTTCTGTCTGTGGAATGCAATGGACGATATGACCAACTTCCAGCGTAACTTCTCCACCGGTGAGGTTGAGATCCACGGTTCTGCTCTTTATCATAAGACCGAATACAGAGAGCGCAGAAATCATTACGCTGTTTACGCTGTCAACGCTCCGATCGCCGGTTTTGATACAGACCGTGACTCGTTCTTAGGCGCTTACGGTGAAAACTCTGCTCCGGAAGTTGTTGTAAACGGAACTTCAAAGAATTCTGTTGCAAGCGGCTGGGCACCGATCGGTTCCCACCACCTTGAAGTATCTCTTGCTCCGGGCGAGACAAAGACCTACGTTTTCGTACTTGGTTATGTTGAGAATCCGGTAGAGGAAAAATGGGTTGGACGTGCTGAGGATGGAGTCATCAACCGCAAACGTGCCGATGAACTTCTCTCCCGTTTTGATACCGCAGAAAAAGCAGACGCAGCACTCGTCAAATTAAAAGATTACTGGAACGAACTGCTGTCCCATTTTACCATTTCTTCCAGTGAGGAGAAATTAGACCGTATGGTAAACATCTGGCACCAGTATCAGTGTATGGTTACCTTTAACATGAGCCGTTCCGCATCTTACTTTGAGTCCGGTATCGGCCGTGGCATGGGATTCCGTGATTCCTGTCAGGATCTGCTCGGTTTCGTACATCTGATCCCTGACCGTGCGAGAGAGCGTATCTTAGATATCGCAGCTACCCAGTTCGAGGACGGAAGTGCTTATCATCAGTATCAGCCGCTCACCAAAAAAGGCAACTCTGACATCGGAAGCGGCTTTAACGATGATCCGTTATGGCTGATCGCCGGAACTGCAGCTTATATCAAAGAGACCGGCGATTACTCAATTCTCGACGAGATGACACCATATGACAGCGATGCTTCCAAAGCAACCACTTTCATGGAGCATTTGCGCCGTTCCTTCCATTATACAATGGAACATCTGGGACCGCACAATTTACCGCTGATCGGACGTGCCGACTGGAACGACTGTCTCAACTTAAACTGCTTCTCGACTGAGCCGGGTGAATCTTTCCAGACTTTTGGTCCTTCCGAAGGCCCGAATGCTGAATCCGTATTTATCGCAGGTATGTTTGTCCGCTACGGAAAAGATTATGCAGCAATCTGCCGCCATCAGGGCATGACGGAGGAAGCAGAACTTGCAGAGAAAGCAATCGCAGAGATGGAAAAAACCGTTATGGATGCCGGCTGGGATGGCGAATGGTATCTGCGTGCTTACGATCATTACAAAAATAAGATCGGTTCAAAAGAATGCGAAGATGGCAAGATCTTTATTGAGCCACAGGGCTTCTGTGTTATGGCTGAGATTGGTTTAGAGGAAGGCTGCTGCTTAAAGGCAATGGAATCCGTCGAAAAATATCTCGACACGAAATACGGTATCGTACTGTTACAGCCGCCTTACCACAGATATCATGTGGAACTTGGTGAGATTTCTTCTTATCCACCAGGATACAAAGAAAACGCAGGTATCTTCTGTCACAACAACCCATGGATCTCTATCGCGGAGACTGTAATTGGCAGAGGCAACCGTGCTTGGCAGGTATATACAAGAACCTGTCCTGCATACATTGAGGATATCAGCGAGATCCACCGCACAGAGCCTTATGTATACTCCCAGATGATTGCCGGAAAAGACGCCCCGAACTTCGGTGAGGCAAAGAACAGCTGGCTGACAGGAACCGCCGCATGGACCTTCCTTGATGTTTCCCAGTTTATCCTTGGTATCCGCCCGGATTATGATGGTCTGACTGTTGATCCTTGTATTCCATCCAAATTAGATGGTTTTACCGCCAAACGTGATTTCCGCGGTGTCAGCTACCATATCACCGTAAAGAATCCAAATCATGTGGAAAAAGGTGTGCTTTCCATGATCGTGGATGGACAGCCGGTAGAGGGAACTACGATTCCATTCTCGGCTGAGAAGAAAGATGTAAATGTAGAAGTAACGATGGGCTAACCTCCCTGCCTGTCTTTACCTGACAAAAAAAGCCTTCTTTTTATGAAGGCTTCTTTTGTATCCCAAACTAAAATGTTTCATTTTTTCTGTATTTGCGTGGTGATATACCTTTTATCTTTCGAAACGAATCCCCAAAATAGTTACTGTCATTAAATCCACATTCAAAAGCAATATCTGTGATAGATTTATTCGTTTCCAGCAGCAGCCTGCATGCATTCTGTATCCGGAGATTAATAATATATTCTTTAAACCCGAACCCCGTCGCTGTCTTAAATCTCTTAGACAAAAATGACTTATTCATGTCAAATTTATCCGCCACATCTTCCAGTAAAATATTTTCCGTATAATGTTCAAAAATATATGTTGCAACTTCCTGGATTTTTCGGTTATCAACATCAATCTCTTTTATAACATTGTCCTCATACTCCTTGCATCTTATGATAAACAGCAAAAGTTCAACAAGTCCTGCTTTTATAAATGCCGTTGATAATATGTCCGGCGTATCATTTTCAAACATTAACTTATCCAGCAGGGAATCCACATAGTTTCTGCGTTTTTCCGGTATATTGATTACCCCCGGAACCATACAGTTCTTAAGATATTCCGCTCCGATCTGTTCTTTGATCCAATCCGTAATCTCCTGCCGGAAACTGATAACAATCCTTTCATGAATTCCTTTCCCGGTATATACTGTCTTATGCAGACAGCCACCCGGAACGATTACAAGATCACCTTTTCCAAACTTATAGATATTGTGATCAATAAAGCTGGTGCACTCTCCACTGGAAAGATAAAAAATTTCATGAAATGGATGTACATGTGGCTCGCAATTACTTTCAGATATCGTATTACTTCTTCTGATCTTCTTAATATCAAAATCTTTTGACATATCCTGAAACATATAATTCTCCATTTTTCTGTACTTTTATGTGTTTTTATCATTTTTTTCAAGGAATATACTGTTTTTTTGTCATATTATGAACCATATGAATATAAACTGTCAACATATTTTATAAATCCACAAGGAGCTCCTATGCCAAAACAAATATCTGAAAATAAACGAAATATGATTTTAAATGGAAACCTGTCCCAGGCAATCCTTATGCTCGCCGTTCCGGTCATGATCAATAGTTTTATCCAGTCGATGTATAATCTTACGGACACATTCTGGCTTGGACGGATCGGAACTGAAAACCAGTCTGCCATAACGCTCGTATCACCATTTCAAAATATCCTTAACAGTTTTGGCAGCGGCATAACAACCGCAGGTGCAATTCTTATATCGCAATACCTTGGTGCCAGAAAAGATGAACAGGCAAACAAAATGGCAAATCATATCTGTATTACATCCCTTGGTTTCTCCCTCATCTGTGCATTACTGTGCTGGCTGATATCCCCGGCATTAGTCAACTGGCTCGGTGCCAGGGGAGTGGTCTATGAGTACGGTCTTACTTATTTAAGAATTGTGGTCCTTGATATGCCATTTCTGTTCATGATCAATTTATTCACAGCCGTGAAACAGGCGCAGGGGGACACTGTAAAACCCATGCTTCTCAATCTGCTTGGTATCATGATCAATCTGATATTAGATCCTCTTTTCCTCATTGTGTTCCACTTTGGAATCGGAGGCGCAGCATTTGCCACGCTTATAGCAAAAATCCCCTGCGCTCTCATTGGACTGATCCTTCTTACAAAATCAGATCAGCTCATACGGATTTCTTTTAAAAATTTTGTCTTTGACCAGAAAATGATACGCGCCATTATCAAAATTGGTCTGCCAACTGCGATTGGCGGCAGCACCATGCAGCTAGGTACGCTGATCATGACCAGAAATGTAAATGTTTATGGTTATATTGCAACCAGCGCCTATGGTATTGGCAACAAAATCAACAGTCTTATCACAATGCCAGCCAGTGGTGTCGGTTCCGCCGTTTCTACTATAGTTGGACAAAATATGGGAGCCGGAAACACAGAGCGGGCGAAGAAAACCTTCCATTATTCATTAAAAATGTGTACCTTATTTTTACTTATTCTGGGATTCATTTTTTCAAGACGCCCTGTTTCCCAGACTATGGTATCATTCTTTTCAACAGATGCCAAAGTCATCCCTCTGGCTGCAGACTATTTATCCATTATTGCATTCTGGTGCTTTACAAACGCTTTTTATAATGTATCACAGGGATTGTTCCAGGGATGTGGGCATACACTGATCACAATGCTCGTAGATGCTTCCCGGATATGGCTATTCCGTCTGTTGTCTCTTTGGATATGCGCAAATGTATTTCATATGGGAGTGGCATCCGTCTGGTATTCCGTTGTAATCAGTAATGGAACCTCTGCCATAATCCTGTATCTGCTATACTGGACCGGAATATGGAAAAAAGGATATGCAGACCCTCTCTAGAGCCTTTCATATCCTTTTCTCTTTCACTTTAATCTTCTATTTCCAGTTATCAAAATTTGTTGCAAATTAATTTGCTGTCACAAGTCCGTTCTCACAATCCAATTCTACATATGCACTGGATTTTAAGACATCAAGCGCATGTTTAGCACCGATCAGAACCGGAATATCAAGGCTTAATCCTGCGATTGCTGCGTGGCAGTTTTCACCGGATGCTTCCACGATGAGTCCGGATGCCTCACGCATCTGTGTCATCATGGCATTGCTGGTATCTTTTGCAACAATGATGTCCCCGACTTTAAAGTTTTTAAGATCTTCTTCATTGTGACAAACGCAGAGATTTGCAGAAATCTTCTGTGTTCCGATTCCTTGTCCCTCCACTAAGATATGTCCTGCCACCTGCACCTTGATCAGGTTGGTCGTACCGGATACACCAAGAGGAACTCCTGCGGTTAAGACAACAACATCGCCCTTGGAAATGATTCCTGCTGCTTCTGCTGCATCGACTGCATAGTCAAACAGTTCTTCTGCCTGTGTCTTTTCCTCGATCATAAGCGGGATCACACCCCAGGATAATGCAAGCTGACGGTAAATCTTTTCTGTCAGACATCCTCCGATAATCGGACAGTTTGGACGATATTTGGAAACCATGCGGGCGGTACGTCCTGATTTTGTTACCGTGATGATTGCTGCCGCATTCAAATCTCCCGCCATTGTACATGTCGCATGGGAGATTGCATTGGTCACATCCGGGTTGCTCATGGTTTTGCGCATTTTAAAACGCTGTAAGTAATTGATATCCTGTTCCGTACGGACTGCAATACGCACCATAGTCTTTAAAGCCTCGATCGGATACATACCTGCAGCTGTCTCTCCGGAGAGCATGATCGCACTGGTTCCGTCGTAGATTGCATTTGCAACGTCAGTTGCCTCTGCTCTGGTCGGACGCGGATGTTTCATCATGGAATCAAGCATCTGAGTCGCTGTGATAACCTTCTTGCCTGCATCGTATACTTTTTTAATGATCATCTTCTGGATCACCGGTACATCCTCTAACGGGATCTCAACACCCATATCACCACGCGCTACCATGATTCCATCGGAAACACGGATAATATCGTCAATATTCTGTACACCCTGCATATTTTCAATTTTTGCAATGATATTGATATCCTCGCCGCCTTTTTCTGCAAGGATCTTGCGGATTGCAAGCACATCATCTGCGGTACGGACAAAAGATGCAGCAATAAAATCATAATCATGCTCTACCGCAAATACGATATCACCATAATCTTTTTCGCTGATATATGGCATGGACAATTCTACATTCGGAACGTTCACGCCTTTTCTGTTGGAGATCACACCGCCATTTAACACCTGGCAGATGATATCTTTTGGCTTATTGCCATCTTTATCTGCCTTTGCACCAGATGTCACCTTGATTTCTTTTACTTCCATTCCGATCAGACCATCATCGATCAGAATGCGATCTCCCGGTTTTACATCCTCCGGCAGGTTTTTATAAGTAATGGAAACACGTTTTGCATCTCCCATAATCTCATCGGTTGTCAGGGTAAAAGTCTGTCCATCCTTAAGCTCGACTTTTCCGTCCGTAAAATCTCTCAGGCGGATCTCCGGTCCTTTTGTGTCAAGCAGTGCTGCGACTGGACGCTTTAATTCCTTACGAAGTTTCTGTAACATCTGAAGGCGTCCTAACTGCTCCTCATGGTCACCATGGGAAAAATTAAAACGGGCAACGTTCATTCCCTCTTCGATCAGGCGTTTTAATACACCTTCCTTATCTGTTGAAGGTCCTAAAGTACAAACAATTTTTGTTTTTCTAAACATCTTTTTTCCTCGTAAAAAAATTTATTTTCGGCAATCGATTCAGTCTTATTATTACCATAAAAATGGCAGTTTATTTCGTGATCATCGTACCCGGTCCACCGCTCACATAGGTGCCGTCTTTGTTCAGCTTTGTAATAAGTACGGAACGGATTGCGGAATCTCCAATAAAATCAATGGCCGCCTGAATCTTTGGCAGCATGTCATCCTCTCCGAACTGACCTTCTTCCATATACTGTTTTGCTTCTGCAACAGTCATGGTCGAAAGAGGTTTCTCATTCTCTGTGCCGTAATTCAGACATACATTGTCCACACTTGTTAAAATGACTAACATGTCAGCATCTAAAAGTTCTGCTAATTTTCCTGCTGCAAGGTCTTTTTCAATGACTGCACTCGCACCTTTTAAATTATTGTCCTGTGCAAGTACCGGAATACCGCCACCTCCGCAGGCAACAACAACCTGATCTGCATCCGATAATGCACGGATCGCATCGATTTCAACGATATCCATTGGCTTCGGTGCTGCAACGATACGGCGGAATCCTCCTTCTACTGCTGTGACATGATTTCCTTTTTTCTCCTCTGCCTCAGCTTCTTCTTCTGTCATCACACGTCCGATCACCTTACCTGGTTTGTAAAAAGCCTCATCATATGGATCGACAACAACCTGTGTCAGAACTGTGGAAACTGTCTTATAAATTCCCTTATTCAGCAGCTCGGCACGGATAGCATTCTGTAAATCGTAACCGATATATCCCTGACTCATTGCAGAACATACAGACATTGGCGTAGCGGTATACTCCGGATATAATCTGCAGAACTCATTCATTGCTGTATGGATCATACCAACCTGTGGCCCGTTACTGTGTGTAATGACTACCTGATAATCATCGCGGATAAAATCAGCAACCGCTTTTGCAGTGCGTTTTGTTGCCTCTTTCTGCTCCGGTAATGTGGTACCAAGTGCTTCATGACCAAGTGCTATTACGATTTTTTTCTTTTTCATGGCTATCCTCCGATACTGACTCTTCGTCATTGTGATTATTTTAGCATGAACCTCATACAGACGCAATCTGATAAGAGTTTGCTTCCTGTTAAAGTTTTCTGCTTTTTGTAAATTTTTATAGTTTCAGCATACCATATTCTGACATATTTTTAAACAGGCTATTTTTCTTCCTGCGGCAGCACGAAAGAATCGATCAGCTCCCAGATCTCGTCACGCCCCTGCTTCGTCTCTGCAGAAAATGGAATGATCGTGGTTCCCGGCTGTACATTTAAGCCCTCGCGGATCGCTTTGACATTTTTCTGGATCTGGCTTCGTTTGATCTTATCGAGTTTGGTCGCAATAATGATCGGTGCAAATCCCTGATACACCATCCACTCATACATCATTCTGTCGTTTGCAGACGGATCGTGGCGGATATCGATCAAAAGAAAGACTGCCTTTAACTGCTTTGAAGTGTGAAGGTAATTCTCGATCATTTTTCCCCACTTTGCCTTCACTTCCTCGGATGCCTTTGCATAGCCGTATCCCGGAAGATCGACAAGGTACATGGCATCGTTGATATTGTAAAAGTTGATGGTCTGCGTTTTTCCAGGCTGTGCGGAAGTACGTGCCAGTGCTTTGCGGTTCATCAGCGCATTGATCAGAGATGATTTTCCAACGTTTGATTTTCCTGCAAAAGCTACCTCCGCATATGCAGTATCCGGCACTTTACTCGTCACACCGCAGACAATTTCCAGATTTACATTTTTTATTACCATGTTATTCTCCTCATTGTTATCTTCATTCACTTGCTATGATTTCTAAAACATTCTTTTTTATTTGCCGGCAGAAAATCTTATTTTTGTCTTTTTACAAATGCCACGTTAAGTACTTCCTGCATTTTTTCCACAAATACAAGTTCTAAGCCTTTTTTGATCTCCGCAGAAATCTCCTCCACATCCTTCTCGTTTTTCTTCGGAATACAGATCGTCCTTATTCCGGCATTTTTTGCTGCAAGAATCTTTTCTTTTAATCCGCCGATCGGAAGTACCCTGCCGCGCAGTGTGATCTCTCCTGTCATTGCGACATCCGCACGGACCGGAGTCTGTGTGATCGCAGAAAGCATTGCCGTCGCCATCGTGATACCTGCGGACGGTCCGTCTTTTGGCACTGCCCCCTCCGGGATATGGATATGAATGTCATTTTCCTGAAAAAACTTCTTTGGAATATGATATTCTTCCCCTACCGAACGGATATAACTTAAGCCTGCCTGTGCGGACTCTTTCATCACATCTCCGAGTTGTCCGGTAAGCTGTACTTCGCCTTTGCCCGGCATCACGTTGACCTCGATCTCCAACGTATCACCGCCGACGCTCGTCCATGCCAGACCGCGCACGATTCCGACCTCATCGTTCTCGTTTTTCTGATCAAACGTATATCTCTCTTTTCCAAGATATTTTTCTACATTCTGACCTGTAACTTTTACGCATTTGACTTCGGATTCGTATACTTCCCTTGCAGATTTTCTTGCAATTTCAGACAGCCTGCGCTCTAAATTACGCACACCTGCTTCCCTTGTATAACCGGAAATGATCTTTTGCAGCGCACGGTCACTGATCTTTAACTGTTCCGGCTTTAAACCGTTTTTCTCTTTTACTTTCGGCAGCAAATGCTCTTTTGCAATATGGAACTTCTCATTTTCCGTATAACTGCTCACCTCGATCAGTTCCATACGGTCGAGCAGCGGACGTGGAATATCCTGAACAGAGTTTGCTGTCGCAATAAACAGTACCTCTGACAGATCAATCGGAACCTCGATATAGTGGTCGCGGAACTTACAGTTCTGCTCTGCGTCGAGCACCTCAAGCATGGCAGATGCAGTGTCGCCCTTATAATCGCTGCTCATTTTATCGATCTCATCAAGCAGCATCAGTGGGTTTTTCACGCCGGCACTGCGCAGACCATTGACAATACGTCCCGGCATCGCACCGACATAAGTTTTCCGGTGTCCACGGATCTCCGCCTCGTCACGGACGCCGCCTAAACTGATTCGAACATACTTTTTATCAAGTGCACGCGCCACGGAACGGGCAATGCTCGTCTTTCCGGTACCAGGCGGTCCGACTAAACATACGATCGGGCTCTCGCCCTTTTTCGTCAGATTGCGCACAGCAAGGAACTCTAACATACGCTCTTTTACTTTTTCCAATCCGTAATGATCTTCATTTAAAATGCGCTCTGCATTTTTCAGATCCTTGTTATCTTTGGATGCCTTATTCCACGGCAGTTCTAACATGGTCTCGATATAACCGCGACTGACTGCACTCTCCGAAGAACTTCCACTGATATTTTTAAAGCGTAAGATCTCTTTTCTGATCTTTTCTTTGACTTCTTTGTCTGCCTTTAACTTTTTCAACTGTTCTAAATAGGCATCCGCATCTGACTCCGCATTATCCTCGCCGAGTTCTTCCCGGATCAGCTTCATCTGTTCACGCAGGATATATTCCTTCTGGTTCTTATCCACACGTTTCTTTACTTTTGCCTGGAATTCATTTTTGATCGCAGTGATCTCAATTTCTTTTAAAAGAAGCGCCATCAAAACTTCATAGCGCTCCGTCAGTGAAACTGCCTCTAATATTTCCTGCTTCTGTTCATAATAAAAAGGAAGATTGTTGGCGATCAGATCCATGATCTTCGGCAGATTCTTTTCTTCCCTGACCTGTCTGCGCATTTCACCTCCGACACGCGGGTTGACAGTTACATATTTTTCAAATGTGTCCTGTACACTGCGCACCATAGCCGTTTTTGCCTCGTCCGACAATCCCTCATCAATTTCTTCACACCGCGTGAGTTCCACCTCTAAAAAGTCCGTCTGAGAAACAAAAGCGGACAATTGTGCCCGCTCTGTTCCTTCCACTAAAACTCTGACGATGTTGTTTTGTAATTTTATGACCTGCCTGACCTCTGCAATAATACCGATATGATATAAATCTTCGATGCCAGGCTCTTCCTGCTCCACATCACGCTGTGCAACAAGGAAGATCTTCTGTTCATCCATCATACTCTGTTCTACTGCATGAATCGACTTTTCACGGCTCACATCAAAATGTGCGATCATCCCCGGAAGGATGACCATTCCGCGAAGTGCCACCGCAGGCATTTTCATCGCTTTATTATCCAACCTGTTTTTCCTCTATCTTTTCAAGTTCACGTTCTTCGATCGCAAGCTGTTCATCCACCATCTCTTTTGTGATCTGGCACTGTGTAATGGATTCATCCGATGGAATGTGGTACATCAGATCTAATGTAACAGCCTCCATGATCGCACGAAGTCCACGCGCTCCTGTCTTGCGCTCTAACGCTTTATCTGCAATCGCCTCAAGTGCTTCTTTGTCAAAGTCAAGCGCTACACCGTCTAACTCAAACAGCTTCTGATACTGTTTGGTCAGCGCATTTTTCGGCTCCTGTAAAATGCGGATCAATGCGTCCCTGTCAAGCATATCCAAAGATACCGTTACCGGCACACGTCCGATAAACTCAGGGATCAACCCGAACTTTACAAAATCCTGTGGAAGTGCATGTTTTAACACATCACCGATATTGTAATCTCTCTTGTCACGGATATCTGCATTAAATCCGATCGTCTTCTGATCCATTCTGGTCTCAATGATCTTCTCAAGTCCGTCAAACGCACCGCCGCAGATAAATAAGATGTTGGTCGTGTCGATCTGGATCAACTCCTGCTGCGGATGCTTTCTTCCACCCTGTGGCGGAACAGACGCAACAGTTCCCTCTAAGATTTTTAATAATGCCTGCTGTACACCCTCACCGGATACATCTCTGGTGATGGATACATTTTCAGATTTTTTGGAGATCTTGTCGATCTCGTCGATATAGATAATTCCGCGCTGTGCACGTTCAATGTTATAATCAGCCGCCTGAATGATCTTTAAAAGGATATTTTCAACATCCTCTCCAACATATCCGGCCTCCGTCAGTGTGGTCGCATCTGCGATTGCAAATGGAACGTTTAAGACTCTCGCTAATGTCTGTGCCAACAGTGTTTTTCCGGAACCGGTCGGTCCTAACATCAGAATGTTGCTCTTCTGAAGCTCTACACCGAGGTCATCTCCGGCCATGATTCTTTTATAATGGTTATAGACAGCCACAGACAGCACTTTTTTTGCCTGATCCTGTCCAATGACATAATCATCCAAAAATGCCTTTAACTCTTCCGGCTTTAACAGATTAATCTGCTCTTCCGGCTCTGCCACTTCACCTGCTGCCTCATCATTTTCTAATTCTTCATCGATAATTTCAGCACAGATATCCACGCACTCGTCACAGATATATGCACCGTTTGGTCCTGCAATCAGCTTGCGAACCTGATCCTGCGTCTTCCCGCAAAAGGAACAACGGAATTTATCGTCATTTCTTCCTGCCATAATTGCTGTTTCTCCGTATTCTATCGATTTGTGATGACATCATCAATCAGACCATATGCCTTTGCTTCTTCCGCAGACATATAATAATCACGCTCTGTATCTGCTGCGATCACATCATATGGTTTTCCAGTATTTGCAGCAAGGATCTCATTCAAACGTTTTTTCGTCTTTAAGATATTCTCTGCTGCAATCTGGATCTCTGTCGCCTGACCTTTTGCTCCGCCGGACGGCTGATGGATCATGATCTCTGCGTTCGGAAGCGCAAGTCTCTTTCCTTTGGTACCGCCGGAAAGTAAAAATGCTCCCATACTTGCTGCAAGTCCGATACAGATCGTGGATACATCACATTTGATGTACTGCATTGTATCATAAATTGCAAGTCCTGCTGTTACCATTCCACCTGGGGAATTGATATATAACTGGATATCTTTTCCA
>OGQZ01000927.1_pt1 | contig 23819 bp, 18 predicted proteins | sample 1553321 | NCBI WGS metagenome assembly OGQZ01 (sample SAMEA2579958, study PRJEB22360) | human gut metagenome | reverse complement strand
CTGATGACTGCAGATTATGAATATAATGAACAAACTCATCTGCCACTTCTTCTGACTCTGGCTGCATATACAATTGCAGATAAAGGCAGGTAAAATCCTTTTGAATCTCGAAAAATGATTTCTGATCATCAGGCACCTTCGTTTTAATCAGCTCCTCTAAGCCCTTCGCCGCATCGGCTGCCTCATCAAGCTGTCCGAGTCCGATTTTAATATATACAAGACTGTCAAGGTACACAATTTCATTGATAGTATCACTATTCCAAAAATCCACCCCTTCTGCTGCCGGATCTTTTCTTGTAACATCAATCATTTTTTCCAAATAATATAATGCCTCTTCAAACAGATCATTCTCTGTAAAAGCAACTACAATACTATTATAAGTGGATTTTAAATTCATTCTGTCTGCATAGCCAGTCTCCACATATTTAAGTCCATACTCCACAATTTTAGGCTGAAAACCAGTCACGAAATAAAGACGCATCAGCGCCAGATAATACAATGCCTGATCTGCCGAATTAGGACAATCCTCCAACAGCTTCTGGCAAAGCTCAATCATAGGAAATACACACTCGCGGTAGCTGCAGGCAAAGATACCATAGCTGGTAAAATACGCGGCAAGACTATAATCTTCACGCCATTCTTTTGTCTTACTGCTCTGCAGATACTCCTGCTCTAAATCCTTTATACACTCAAATGCATCCTGTGTACTCCAGACACCGGATTTGATTTTACTCATTAACTCTTCTACATCAACCATTTCATCTTTCCCCATAAAAAATGCAGCTGCCTATCTAACGCATGTTAAAGTGACAGCTTTTTTTCCAAAAGCCACGTTGTAAGAATCATAAAAAGTGCCAGCTCAGCCAGATTAGCAAGTGCATATGGCCATGACTGCTGCAAAAGATAAATCAAATCAACTGTATCACGATACACCATCGGATGCAGATCTGTAATTACGCCTTGAATCTTTGACTCTGCATATATGCCAGCCACAAAAAGCGCAATCGTAACAACAAGCTTCAATCTGCTGTTTTGCAAAAGTGTTGCCGCCAGTGTAATGCAAAGATAAAGCATAGCCACTGTAGAAAACACAGAAAGCAGAAATGTAATAACACCAAACAATGCCATTGATGCTACCTGTGCCGTATCAATTCCAAAGTTTTTCATTACCTCTGAAATCACCTCACCCATGCTTTTATACACGGAATATTGATTTAAAAACAGTGAAAAATCAAGCCATCCCAGTGCACCAAGCGCTGCCGCTAATATCACTCCTAGCACAAGAACAGTCAGCATCTTTGACAATATTATGGAAAGAGCACTCACAGGCGTCATAAATACAAGATAGCTTGTCTTTGAATTAATTTCCCTATAATAATTAGTAATTGCAAAAATAAACACGGCAAAATAACACACTACTGCATACAAAACAAGAATAGTTGACCATATGATTGCATAGTCCTGCGTCTTTCCACGAAGTGCAATCAAAAAACAAATCTGCAATGCCGCCAGTCCTGCAAGCAAAACAAATAGTGCCGTTCTATTTTTGCGAAGCTCATACTTTGATAAACGAAACATTTTTCTGTCCTCCAACTAATCACATCACACAGTCGCTGTACACTTCTTTGTAAAGCTCTGTCATTGTTTTTCCGTGATGTTTTGTCAGCTCATCCACCTTGCCGCACATGACAAGTCCGCCATTTTTCATAAATATAGCATCATCTGTCATGCGCTCTAAGTCATCGACAAGATGACTTGACACAAGAAAAGTTTTCGTTGGAGAGCAATACTTTTGAATTGTTTCCAAAATCTGATCTCTCGCAATGATATCTATGCCATTTAACGGTTCATCAAGCATAATAAGACTTGCATCACGCGAAAGTGCGAGCGCCGCCTTGCCCTTTGCCATCATACCAGAAGACATCTTTGAAATCTTCATTTTAGTTTCCAATGAAAATGCTGACAATAGCTGTTCATATACCTGCGGCTGAAAATCTTCATAAAAGTCTGCAAAATAATTACCGGCATCCTTCCATGTCATATATGAGTAAAAATATGATTCTGTCGGCATATAGACTGTCTTTGCCTTACTATTTTTACCAACTGACTCCCCCTCAAATAAGATCTTGCCGCTGCTTGGATGAATCAGCCCTGCCGCCATCTTCATAAACGTACTCTTTCCGCTTCCATTTGGACCAAGCAGCGCATAGACGCGGCCGCGTTCAATCTGCAGATTCAAATTATCTACCGCTCTGTGTGAACCATATTTTTTCGTCAGCTCACTGCATTCAAGTATTGTTGCCATTAAAGTTCCTTTCTGTCTTCGTCTGACTTGCCTTCATTTTGCTCTGTTTCTTCCTGTGTCAGCTCCTGCTTTTCTTCCTCTGACCAAAGCTTTTCCTGCCGCGGCGTTGCTTTTGACTTTTTGACATATTGCTCATCATATGCCATAAGCATATCGTCTCTTTGATTATGGCGAAGTCCTCTCATGACAAGTCTTGTGATAACATCATAGATAACTGCAAAGAACGGTACACCTATAATCATGCCGACAAAGCCCCAAAGTCCGCCAAAGAATAAGATAGAAAACAATACCCAAAAGCTAGACAAGCCTGTAGAATTACCAAGAATCTTCGGTCCAATAATATTTCCATCGATCTGCTGAAGAATAATAACAAAGATCAAGAAATAAAATGCATGAAGCGGATTTTCAAGAAGCAGCCAAAGAGTCGATGGAATTGCACCAATGTATGGTCCAAAAAATGGAATTATATTTGTCACACCGACAACAACACTGACGAGCAGCGCTGACTTAATTCCCATCATATATGTTCCGATAAAACAGATCACTCCAATAATCAGTGAATCAACAAGCTTACCCATTAAGAAGCCGCTAAACATCTTATCGGCATAAATGATTTCATCTTCAATCAGCTTTGCCCATTTTTCCTTAAAAGCACCGTAAAGAATCAGTCTGCCCTGCGCAAGAAAACGTTTTCGTCCTGCAAGCAGATAGATAGAAACGATCAATCCTAAAAATGCATTTTTTAAGAAACCAACAATATTTACTACCTGATTGCTAAGACCGTTGATTATCGTCTGAAGCATCGGTGTTAAATCTGTCTTTAACCATTCACGCAGACGTGTGGACAGCTCTGCATATAAACCATCCCAGCTTTGCTGCATAGTTGGATATTTTTCTAACATATCGTGAAGCCACTTATTGCTGTTGTCAAGTTGATCCGGCAACACACTGACAAGTGACAATATACTTGTTATTACCTGAGGAATTACAAGCATAAATAATGCAATTACAATAGTAAGCGTTAAAAGTTCACAAAATGTGATTGCCAGTGCAGATGCAATTCCCTGCGCATGCTTTACATGGGCGCGCACTAAAAGCTTCCTTAATTCCTTCTCCCACCAGCGACATGTCGGCCTAAGCACATAGGCAATGACAAAGCCGTAGATAAATGGCTCCAAAATGCCTACCAGATCATGAAAAAAGGCACCAAATCCGCGGATTCGATAAAACAAAAAGAAGCAGACCATCCCGATCAGCAGGATGGCTACTCCCGTGACAGCGATTTTAAAGTATTTCTCATCTTCCTTCTTTCTAAGCACTAAATTCACCTCCAAATTTTCTGCTGTTATTGTACACTTTTACATGATTAAAGTCAAGCAAAGCTGGAGGATATGAAGGCGGTTCGACGATTGTTTTGTGTTACTTCACGGGGCTACGTTACGAAAGCCCTTCGGTGCAATGGTTTCGTCGGCGGACCAAATTCCGCAGGTTCCTTTTACGTTTTTTTCTTATCAAACATTACTTTGAAAGACCTGCTTCAAGTGTCCGCCTCGTGAAAGCCATTCACCTTCGGGCTTTGCCATAAATATTGTCTTATCCGTGAACTGTAACTGGCTCCCAACTCACTAGCAAGTTTCGTCGTCACAAAAAGATAACCGCCCACTACTATATAGTGGACGGTAGGCGGATGGCGTCTTATCCTCTGCTTAATCTTCGCCGCTGCAATTTTTTCCAAATGTTTCTTGCATTTCCGGACGGAATCTAGCGCTCTCACCTTAAAGTTGCGACGCAAACGTCGTAAGTACAAGGTGATTAACATATCATATTTTCCCATTGCCTCCCATTTCTTTCTCATATACCTCGTCCCAGCTATCATCCTTAATCCACTCATCATCAGACGGAAGTTTCTCCACCTTTATGGCATGCGAAATAAGTTTATTACGGTTGTTTTTTAAAAACTCTCTAAAATCCTCAATTGTTTCCATTTTTTTGACACTAAACTCCTTTTTTTATTATACCTTTGTCAGGTTTCTTGGCAATGGCTCTCCCAAATTTTCTGCTGCTATTGTGTCCTTACAAAAGCTGTCGAGAAGTTCCCCATTCTGAACTACTTCCTCGCGAAACAGTACCAGCACCCTATCAATAATAATGCTGCAGATCTCACGGTTTGGCACGGCAAGGCGATAGTAGCCGTTTCCAAGGTATCCTCGCTGTGTCAGGTATCCCGTCATAAACAGCGTACTCCAAAGGTTGTCCATGCTGGCATATAGTTCCTTATATGTGATCATCTCGTCCACCCGTTTTGTCACGGTATCGCCGCTCACCAACATCTCCAGCTCACTTTTTGTCAGCATATGCGGTTCCTTCATACTGTTAACAAAATGGCGAATGACTTCATTTCCGCTCGTATTCATCCAATAATTTTTCATCTCAACATCTGGATTTTTCCTGTGATCACTGCAATAATTCACCACATCCCACGGACAATAGACATCAACTTTACCAAAACGATAGCCGTCATACCACTCTCTAACTGCATCAAAGTAATCTTGTAATCCATAGTATTGCAGCATCGCCTTTACTTCTGCATCTGTAAAGCCAAAAGTCTCATCAAATTCCTGATCTGTAATCGAATAAACCTTAAAGTTGTTCAGTCCAGTAAAAATACTCTCTTTCGCAATTCTAAGACACCCGGTCAGCACAGCAAAAGCCAAACTGTCGTTCGACTTAAGAACATTGCCAAACATATTTCGAAGCAGCAATACCATATCATCGTAATATCCATTTTCATAAGCCTTTGCCAATGGCACATCGTACTCGTCAATCAGCACCACAACCTTTTGAAAAAAATGGATTTCCAGCAATTCCGTAAGTTCCTGAAGACTGCTCGTAATAGTATCGTCCTCCATCTGACGATCCAAGAACTGCACAAAAAGCTCTCTATCAATTGCATCCATTTTTTCATCTTCCAACAAGGCACGATGTCTTCGTGCCTCTTTATTGATAATGCGTATCAGCTGTGCCCGTGCTTTTTCATACGAATCTGCATCCACTCCCTTTAAGCTGATCGAAACCACTGGATATCTGCCCATATAGGTATCACACAGATCTTTATTTTGCGCAATGTAAAGTCCGTCAAAAAGTGTTGGATCCATTCCAATCTCGAAAAAATATTGAAGCATACTCATATTCAATGTTTTTCCAAAACGGCGTGGACGAGTAAACAATGTTACCTCACATCCTTCTTCAATCACTTGCTCAATTAGCTCCGTTTTGTCCACATAATAATATCCACCCTCACGCAGTTTTTCAAACTGATCAATGCCAACAGGCAGCCTTGCCTGCCGAATCTTCATGCCAATCGGCTTTGTTGTTTTTCTTTCCATATCGTGCACCTATCCTTCCTGCCTGTCAGCCTTTTGTCCACACCATCGTTTTACAGATCATTTCCTTATCACTATCATACCATATTTTGGACAGGTTGTCATTGGATTCGCAATTCAATCTGAACAGAAAATTAACGTTCTTACCTTAAAGTTGCGACGCAAACGTCGTAACTTTATTGTTAACTTTCTGCGGTGTTATTGATAATTTGAGAAATTCGTGGTATACTATACGATATACAAGAAAGTAGCGACGTAATCGTCGCAAGTACGAGGTGACTATAATGATTAAACGAGATTCTTATTTGAATCGTATGATTCATCATATGTGGAACGGCGAGGTCAAAGTAATCACTGGCATTCGCCGCTGCGGAAAGTCAGTATTACTATTTGACCTGTTCTATGAGTACCTTCTCTCACAGGGAGTTCAAGAGGATCATATCATTAAAATTGAATTGGATCAGAGACGTTACTATAAATTCAGAAATCCAATCATACTCTGTGAATATATCGAGGACTTTGTTTCCAAAAAGAAAGATGAGAAGTTCTACCTTTTCATTGATGAGGTCCAGCTCACCACAAAAGTAATTGATAAAGAAAATGGCGATATCGAGGTTTCCATATACGATATGCTGAATGAACTTAAGGCATATAAGAATTTGGATGTATATGTGACCGGCAGTAACTCCAAAGGATTGTCTAAGGACATCGCTACAGAGTTCCGTGGCCGTGCTACTCAAATTCATGTATTCCCGCTGTCCTTCGAGGAATTCTACTCTCATGTAGGCGGTGATGAGCGTAAAGCTCTGGACACCTATATGCTTTACGGCGGCATGCCTCGTCTATTGGCATTAACAGATGAGAAGGACAAAAAGGATTACCTTTCTTCTCTGTACAGCGAGCTATATATCAAGGATATTGTAGAGCGCAATGGTATCGAGCGTGAGGATATTCTGAATAACATTCTGGATTTTCTCGCTTCACAGATCAGCTCCCTGACCAATCCTACGAATATTGCCAATGCACTGACCAGTATGAAGAACGAAAAGGTCAGCTCCACTCTGGTTTCCAACTATGTACAGCACATCATTGATTCGTTCCTTATTTCAATGGCAAAACGCTATGATGTGAAAGGAAAAACCTATTTCAAGTATCCCAATAAATACTACTACACGGATGTTGGCCTTCGTAATGCAAGACTTAACTACCGTCAGTACGATCCTGGCCACATCATGGAGAATATCATCTACAATGAACTTCTGCGCAGAGGATATTCCGTTGATGTTGGTGTTGTAACGGACCGCACCGGCGGTGCAAATGTACAAAAAGAAATCGACTTCGTTGTAAACGATGCAGATAAAAAAATCTATATCCAGTCAGCTTTCCAGATGGATACAGATAAGAAGGAGTCCTCTGAACTTGCATCGCTGATACTGACAAAGGACTTTTTCAAAAAAATCATTGTTCGCATGGATATTCCTCACAATTTTTATGATGACAGCGGAATTTTCCATTGCAATCTAATTGACCTACTGCTTGGTCGTGTAGAGTTATTCTAATAAATAAAACGTCAGTGATAAAACTTGTTTTCAAGCTCACTGACGTTTTAATTCATTTTACTTTTTCAGTTCTCTTCTTACTATCAGCACAATTGCGATTGCCATTATTCCTACGCCTGCTGTGACCATCATCATACCGATGCGTCCTGTTGGATCTTCGATACCGAGGATACGTCTTGGTGATGCTGGCGGTGTGGTTGGCTGCGGTGCTGTTGTTGATGTTGGCTGACTTGGTGTCGTTGGTGCTGCCGGAGACGTTGGCTGATATGGGCTTGACTCTTCTTCCGGTGTTCTGCTCTCGGACGGTGTTGTCTCTTCTTCTGATGACTTACTTTCGTCTGGAGTTGTCTCTTCTGGTGTCGTTGAATTACTCTCATGCGGATTGGTTGGTTCGTCCGGTTCATCTTCTTCTGGAATGGAATGCTTTGGAATAATGCGGTTTTGATAGATCAAATCGCCATTTGCATCGAGTCCTGGAAGAAATACAAGTGACATAACTACTGGGCCATAGTCATCATAGGAACTTGGAACAATCAGGTACATACCAAATGGAATAGAAGAAATGCTGCAGCGTCCTGTCACATCTGTTGCCAGTGTATAGGTTGGCTGAATATCATTCTCATCTATCCAGATCTTTAAACGTCTGCTCAGTGCAACTAGCTCTTTTGCAGTCTTCACATCTGTCTTATAACCACAATCTTCGAAATCTGGCATAAACTTTAATGACTGTCCGTCTGGTGCCGTGATGCCGTCTGTGATCTGATACATGCTGAAGATGACCCCCTCCATCGGAGTGGATTCATCCTCCAATGTAATCTCCAATGAAACATCCTGCTCGTCTGCATTGACTGCTATAATCTGTGCGCAGGATGTTGCCAACAGACATATTATCAATAACAGGCCTTGCAAATACTGTTTTATTCTCCTATTTTTCATACCCTCTTGTCTCCTTCCTATTATCACTTTCTCTTGCGGCTGTGCAAGAGAACCCAGATCAACAGCACTACTAGAATCGGCACTGCTACGGCTGGTGCAACCAACTTTGGTTCTATCTGAATCGCATCCGCTGTTACGCGAATGGCACTTGCGCTTGCCTTTGTCTCTACGCGGTGTCCTCTGACTAGAAGACGATGCGTATTGATTCCATATGGTGTACAAGTGACCAGTGTACACAGATCTTTGTCTTCTTCAATTTCAAGATCTGACAGATCATCCGGCTCTACGATTCGAATCTGATCTACCTCATATGTCAATGTTTCATCCAGAACACGAATTAAAAATTCATCTCCTACTACCAGCTCATCCAAATTGGTGAAAAGCTTAGCAGAGGGCAAACCTCTGTGTCCTGATAATACGGCATGTGTTCCCGGTCCTCCAACTGGAAGCGATGAGCCTTCGATGTGACCAACTGCAATCTGAAGGATACCTTCGTCTGTACCATGATAGATTGGAAGCGAAACCTTGATCTTTGGAATTTCTATGTATCCTAAGATTCCGTTGTCACTGACATTTAACAGTGATTCATATTCTTCTCGCTCTTCGTCTGTCATGATCCAGCGGTTTGACTTACTTTTAAGCTGCTGGTTATATTCGTAAGCATCTTCCCACATGTGCTCATACTGCTTATCATCTACTTCGGCAACTGCCTGTGCATATGTGGCAATTGCTCTCGACTGATGCAGCGAGTTCCAATAATCGCTGACGGTCGGATACAGCAGTAAGGACAGACCTACCAAGAGAATCAAGAGTAATAAGATGGTAGTCATATTTTTTTTGATCCACTTCATAAGCTCTCCTCACGGTTGTATCTGGATGCCTCAAGAGAGGCATCCGATTGCAACCTAGTTTGTTTCTTTGTGTTATCTTTGTGTTACCCGGATGTTCTACGAAGGAGCCTCGGCGATGGCTTTGTCGGCGAGCCTGATCAGCGTGCCCACTACTTACTAGCAACGTAAGTTTATTTCGTGCACACGCTTTTACGGCGTCGCCTCGTAAAGTCCAGTCGCCTCAGCTACCGTTTACGTAATGATAGTCATCTCTCGCACAAATAACTTTTTTGCTCTGTTTAACTGATTAATTATTAACGAATCAATCGTGCTGACAAAACAATTAGCGTGCGCTCATGCGCTTCTTGGTGATCAGAAGGATAGCTGCGCCAAGAACAAGGATAGAACCAACAACGTAGAAGATTGTGGTACCCATGCCACCGGTGGATGGAAGGGTTGAACCCTGATTATTTTCAATCGTAACAGTACCAACACCTGTGGTTTTTTCGCTCTCTGCAGACTCTCCATTAGCAGTTACATCAATTTTCGTTAACTCTGTAACTTCGCCCTGACCATTCTGTCCATTTGAAGTATCAGCAGAAATTACAACAGTTACATCCTCAATACTATTATAGCCAGAAAGTGGCTGAATCTCATGGATATAGTATATGCCATCATCTAAACCTGCAACCTTGATAAGACCCTCACTGTTTGTTGTCAATACAGTAGCGTTACTCTCATTATTAGTCCATCCTGTAAGCTTATCGTTAGCTACTGTAGCGTACTGCTTTTCACCATTTACATCCTTATACAAGCTAAAGGTAACACCAGCTAAATTTTTCTTATCAGCGCCATCAATCTTATTAACATCTAACTCATATGTAAATACGATTACCTTATCTACTGGAGTCTTGCCTTCTTCTCCTTCGCCACCCTGATTTGGGTTGTTTGAATAAGTTAAATATACCTCATTTACATTTCCTGGTTTATTCTGTCCAATTGAAGCTTTTTCATTTAAAACAGCTGAATACTCAACAATCACATACTTACCCTTTTCAACGCCTGCAATCTTCTTCAGGTCAGCTGTTGAAACAGTAATCTTCTGTCCACTAACAGTTACAGTAAAATCATTAGTAATTTCTTTCTGTCCCTCGCCATCCTTACTACTGGATACATAAACCTTAACGTTTTCTTTAGAAGGTGCATTAAATGATTCTGATAATGTATCGTGGAATGTATACTTATATGTTGTATACTTGCCCATATCCGGCACTGTACCAATCAGCTTAAATGGAACTGCATCACCAATACTATAATCAGCAGTATCATTGTAACGAGTGCCATAGTTACCTGTAGTATTTGTATCCTTTACATTTTCCTGAACCTTCTTCTCAACAGATGGTTTTTCGCCCTTTGGAGCAGCTATTACATCTTTAACAACTTTCATGATATATGCTGTATAGCAAGCATTTGTATCACCTAATGTATTATCTTGATCCTTAACAAGATAATATCCCGCTGCTAATCCACTAATGGTATATACGTTACCTGAGCGAGTGCTTGTTTTGCCTCCTTGTAAATATGGTGCTAATTCTTTTGCAAAATTTGCTGCTGACTCAGCGTCTGATAAACTAGCTGCTTTATTACTAGCTTTTCCTAATGCTGTCTGTCCTGCTTTTGTCACACCAGAACCCCACTTAATATCTGACAGCACAGATCCACTTAATGCACCAGAAAAAATCTGATATGCCTCATATGTATGATCAGGTTCATCCGCATTGTTGATTGTAATTGTGTAAGTTGTTTCTCCTGCAAATGCTACTACGCTCATTGCAAGTACCATGACTAGGCTGAGTAACAGAGCCATGACTTTTTTCATTTTCTTCATATTTACTTCCTCGCTTTCTTTTCTATTATTATCCTTTTTTGTTTCTGGGCTGTGCCCTCCCTCTGAATAATGCGTAGGAATTGCGTATATTGAGGGTTCCCCATGCTTGGGGAGTTTAGAGAATTTGTTACCAAATTCTCTTGCCTCCTTTCTGCATGTGTTTTTTATATATCAGGAACGCTGCCCCTGCTGTTAGGAGCACGCCGCCCATGGTATACCAATAGGTACCGGTTCCACCGGTTTCTGGTAATACGATTGGCTTCTTATCAGCCTTGTTAGTAATTACCATCTCATTTCCACCAACTATTATACCATTGTTATTTGTATAACTTACAGAGTATCCAGTTGGAACACCAACTTCCTCAACAGAATAATAATATGGTGCACCAGTCCCATCTGTTGCTTGAAGTTCGCTATTGTCTTTAGTCCAAGTATATGACCAATTGTTTACTCCAGATAAGGTGATTGGACTTCCTATTTTTACCTTTACATCTGTACCTGAAGTGTAGGTAGCTGGAACATAAACCGTATCCTTTAATCTATCATCTGTCATTCCACCTACTTCCCATCCAACTGAAAGATTTACAATACAATCATCAGTAATACTACCTAAATTACAATTCAGTTTTCCATCATTAGGCAGACGCGAAGTTTCATTAACGGTTGTTGTCCAATGCCAATCATTTAAAATAATTTCAAATTCACTTCCCGGCTTTACTGAATACGATTTTGTATAATAAATATTACCTCCATTAACAAAATTCAATGTCACCGTTTTTGCATCTAGCTGTGTCTTCTGCTGATACAGTTGAACCTGAATTCTATCTGGCATTCCTGATGTCTGAATACCTCCGTTTTCATCTAGCCAAACTTTTCGTACTGAAACGCCAGTAAACTTGTTTGTAATGTAAAGTGCTACTTTTTTGCCTGCCTTGAAGTAGTAAACTTTTCCACTTCCACCAGTTGCTGTTTTCATATCAGTATCAAATTCTGAGGAGTTCTTTGATCCCAAAATCACAAAATGGTACGGTGTTTTATTCAATTCGTATCCAGTTGGTGCCTCTACTTCTGTTAAACGGTATATTGTATCCTTTTTCAATAAACCTTTTGATGCATTATCTCCATCTGTATTGTATTTTTCAAAGCGAAGATAACCATCTTGAGAGGTTACATAAACTGTGCTATTACCATCTCCTTCTTTCGTTCCTCCATTTTCTGATGGATTTGCGTATGTAACAACACTCCAGATTCCATTTGAATACTCTTCCAGCTTAAATTTTGTATTTCCAAGGCGTACAGATTGGTCATCTTCATCTACCTTATAAATACTTAATTCACTCTGATCCACATTTGCATATGAAGAATTTTTTTCAATTTTTATCTCACTTTTACTTTGGTTTTTACCAGATAGTTGTGCTTCATTTTTAACTTTATATGCAGAGTTTAATGCTCCTTTATCAAAGTTATATGTATACACTAATATGCAAGGTGTCTTATCTGGAAGCTCAACCTTTATTGTTGGTGCATTCAAGTTACTATCATCATAATATAACTTGTATACAGAACGATCATACAAATTTCCAATATGATTTTCTGCTTCTGCATCATACTGATAAAGTTTTACACTATCCATCTCCAAATACGCTTTGATCTTCTTGGAGTTTTCATTTGCATTTCCCCCCTCATCTGTTATTGTGAGTGTATCTGATAATGTGATCGTATCTGATCCCTTAAGCAGATCTTCGCCCTTCGGATTTATTACAATTTGGTAATCAACCATTTCAAGATATAAAGGGTTTCCATCAGTATCTTTAATTACGTTTCCGTCTTTATCAGTAGCCACTCGCTGTTTTCCTGATTTTTCTACATTCTCTACATTTCTTTCTTTTACTTCTGTCTCTGTAGAAGTTGTAAGCTTTTCCCAGGTTACAGTATTTCCATACTTTTTATAAGTCTGACTTAAATCTTTCCAATGTGGATCATCAGAAATTTTTACACGATAGGTAATTACAAATGTGTGATTTTTCTCACCATTATCAAACACTTCACTATCACCTATTTTTCCTTTATTGTAACCACCTTGGATTGTGATAGTCATCGTCTGACCTGTTACAGATGCTGTTGGTTTTTGAGCTCCATTTAAATCGTATTTATATGAATCACTACCTAAATATGCTGTCCAATCATCCTTTAGGTCATTTACATTACCATACTTTGCAAATCTTACTTTAAGAGAATCCACATCAAATTTCATTTCAGAATCTGATAAAGTATCAGTTAGCGTAAGAACCTCATTATGATCTGAAGATGTGGTAAGAATCAAACGGTAATACAAATATCCATCTTTAATATCATCATATTTTACTGATGTAGATGTTGAATAATTTACATTTTCCCCTTGATCCTTAATACCACTTTCCTTTTTTAGTGATGATGGGTCTCCATGATCTGTCTTTCCCTCACTTGTTTTATCATGATAACCAGCCTGATTTTTCAGTGTCCATTTATCACCTTCTTTCATATTACTGTAGTCCGCATAAGTAAAATACTGAAGTGTCAACGTTTTTGCTTGGAAAGACATTCCATCTTTCTTTGTGACTTTCACAGTATAATACCCAACATGTTTAGTCGAATCATCGCTTACGATTTCTGTTGAATCTTTTGTTTCATAAAACTTAAATTCAAACTGATAACCCTGTGTTACTGCTTGTTGATAATTCAGCTTCGTGCTATCTTCCAATTCTAGCTGAATATTATTATCAGACTTTAAAGTCTCCTGCAGCTTAGAAGCAATTGCATAATGTGGATTCTTTCCATTCGCATCTGTTACTATACTACCAGACTTGTCCGTTGTCGGTAAAATCGTGTCTGCATAGAATATTTCAGTTTGATAATCCTCTGACAGGCTGATAGTACTTGTCCAGTTTAAAATATCCTGTTCCTGATCTTTTCTTTCACCACTAAATGATTTATTAATGCTTTCTCCTCGCGGTGAATATGGAACAGATCCACTTGCACTTGTTTCTTTTCCATCCTTTTCAATCGTTGCTGTATTTTTAACTTCACCTGCCGTTGTTGGTGGCTGCGTATAATATGTAATGGTATACGCTGTCTTTCCTGCGTTATTCGGGAACGTAAATGGGAAGTTATTAATCTTTGTTGTTCCATCCGGCAAAGCTGGACTGATTGTGATACCCTTTTCTGTATCAAGACTTCCCGGAAGATTATCTTTTAACACATAGCCTCCGATATCAGCAACCGCATCTTCATTTACTTTAATTTCCCATTTAATCAGCTTCTTAGGCCACCACTCAATAGATCCGATCTTGGAAATAATAGTTCCTGGAATCTTTGTGTTCTCAGTCTTCCAATCTTGTTTATTAGGTGTTTTTGCTCCTGCTGTGTTAGTAACTGTTCCACCACCCTTATCATTTGGTGTTACATCTGCTTTATAAGTCAGTTTATAGCTTTCACCTTTTCCAAGTGCCGGAAGGTCAGTGTAATCAAACTTCTGACATCCATTTTCAGTTGTAAATGATGGTGTTACAGACACATCTGTTTTATTTCCATTTTGATCAATCTTCACTAACTTAAATGAATCTTGTTTATATGCTCCTGTTGCATCTCCACTAAACTTATCTGTAATGGAAACCAATTCTCCACTTGTTCCTTTGCTAGATGAAACAGTAACCGTATAATCGATTGTTTTGCGATCGTCACTTAGCTTTGCTGTTTTACCAACTGTAAGATCATATTGAGTCTTATCTCTATTTATAATAATTGACGTTGTTGAACCTGGAAATTTCATTTCCTCAGAATCATTCTCTCCTGTCATCTGAGCGGTTCCCTCAAATCCAGCATCTCCAGTAAAGCTCTTGCTTGGATCAAATTTATTCTTATCAATAACAATTGTAATTTTACCATCTGTCGTAATATAGTATTTTCCTACATCAGTTCCTCCCTGCATTACAGGACCTGATTGTTCCTTACTCAACTTAATGTTTTTTGGAAGCTGATAAACTAATGTATTTTTTCCATCGGGCAGACCATTTCCTATTTCATAATTTATGTCAACTTTTACATTATCGCCTTCTTTTAACCCAGACGGATCAACAGTAGTCTCTACACCATTTTCAATCTTTGAAACTGTTACTGATGTAATATAGGAATCCAACAATACAGATTCATCTCCACTTTGAACAGCATTCACACGGGACACTGCTCTTCGAGGACTTCTTCTGACACCAGAATCACCGTCTGATGTTAAGTCCTCTTCTGAACGATATACAACACACCAACTTGATTCATCAGATTCTTCTGCCTCTGAAGTTTCTTCCTCTGTGGATGCTTCTTCACTCGTCAGTTCTTCTTCAGATGTTTCCTCAGTAGAAGTCTCTTCGAAGCTCTCCTCTTCAGAACTTTCTTCCTCGGTACTTATTTCCTCTGAGCTTTCTTCTTCAGTCTCAGCCTCGATGGAAGAACTTTCCTCTGTCTCGCTTTCGGACTCTGCCTCTGATTCGTCTTCGCTTACTGCTTCAAGGCTTGTTTCTTCGATGCTTGTTTCTTCGGTACTTACTTCTTCTAAGCTTGTTTCTTCGCTTGATGCTTCTGTACTTGGCTCTTCTGCATCGGTGTCTGCCTCGCTTGAAGCTTCTTCTGTTGAGGTTTCTTCACTTGAGGTTTCTTCGATTGAAGCTGTTTCGCTGCTTTCGTCTTCGCTTGATGTTTCTTCGTTCTGACTAGCGGTTACTGCTTCACTGGTTGCTGTTTCTTCGGTGCTATTTTTGTAGCACTCGTCTGTATGTACATGCTCTACTCTGTCACAGATTAATGTCTCTACGAGAACCTGCTTTTCTGTGAAACATGTTTCGCTGTGCTTATGCTCTTTTAATTCTAACTTTCCACATGCGAGTACGCCGTCTTTGTAGCACTCTGCTGTGTGGGTATGAAGCTCGGCTGGCTCTTCGCATATTAGTACCTGCACATTCTGATAGCAGGCTTCGCTGTGTGTGTGACCTGCGCTTTCTGGAATCGTACATGTCAGTACGTCATTCCACTCGTAGCATTCGTCACTGTGCGTATGCTCTTCTAGTGTGCAGATTAAATTGCCTTCTGCATCGTAGCAGCCTTCGCCGTGTGTATGCTCTTCTTTGCCGCAGATTAATGCGCCCTGCTGTTTTGTGTAGCATTCAGGCGTATGAGTATGACCAACTGACTCTTCCTGTGTGCAAACTAGCTGTTTCTGCATCTGATAGCACTCTGGTGTGTGCTGATGCAGCTTATGCTCTGGAATGGTGCATACTAGATTGCCGTCTTTGTCGTAGCAGGATGCGTCATGTTCATGAATCACAAAGTCTGCATAACCACAGATCAGCTTATGCTCTGCATCGTAGCAGGCATCTGTATGCTTATGTACACCTAGTGAATCTGTCGTACAGACAAGCTCTTTCTCCTTCTCATAATGCGAGCTGTAACAGTTTGCGTCGTGTTTGTGCTCTGTAATACCGCACTCTGCTTTGTTTTCCATCGTGATGGCCGGCAGAATCAGCATATATGTCGTTACAAACACAACAACAACCGCCAGTGTGGTAACTATTCGATACCACATTTGACGTTTCTTATGATCCTTCATGATTGAACGAATCTGTTTTCTTAACGGATTTTCCAAAACAGACGCCCCCTTTCTCCTACTTGATCTGGCCAAAGTTTGTAAATGGCCAGACACAAAATACTAATTTTCCAACAATTTGCTCCTGTGCCACACATCCGACAGATGTGCTTCTGCTATCAACTGAAACGCTTCGATGATCACCCATAACAAATACTCTTCCTTCAGGCACTTGATATGGCAGGTCAATATCGCATTCGCCAAGCGCCTTTTCAAATACGTATGGCTCGTCGAGGGGTGTTCCGTCAACTGAAACATTTCCCTCTTCGTCGATATCTACCCACTGTCCTGCTGTTGCAATCACACGTTTTACTAAGATCTTATTATTGTAGTAGAATGCAATTATGTCCTGCGCTTCAAATTCCGAACCAGAAACAGAGACAACTATGTCTCCATCTGATAAGGTCGGCGTCATGGACGTACCATAGATCTGTAAAACAGGTAACACCAAAGTAGCTACCAGTACTGCTACTGCCGCCACTGTAATGAGTGTATAAACCGTGCTTCGAAGCGTGCTCCTGTAGCTCTTTTTGTAAAGCTCTCTGTGAAGCTCTTTTTCAAGAGTCTCTATCGGCGGCACTTCAAGTGGTTGTTTTTTATTTTTTTTCATGAGACACCTCCACCTACACTGGGAGATGTCTCAAGGCACGTCCTTGTGCTTGGATCGCTGCCTTCACTAGAATTGTTTTTCTCGATCTCTTCTTTTTCTAACTGAGCATACAGCGCGTCTCTTTTTGCCTCGCTCTCATAACGAAGCCGTCTACAATACTCTTGTGTATCTTCTCTCATCACAGCACATGCATCAAGTGTCTTCTGGCGAAGCGCCTGGAACTCTACATTCTTTTCGTGCTCCATACGCTTTATACTTTCGATGTATTGGGATGCTGCCTGATCTGCAGCTTTGAATATGTCGTTTAATGCGAGAGCTGCTTCTGCAATCGAACCTGTCTGCTGCAACTGAATCGTTCGATCATCAAGCTGTTTCTGAAGCTCGTCAACCTTCTTTTTAAGTGACTCGACTTCTTTTGACTGCTCAATAAGCATTTCAAGAAGCTCTGCGCGACTTAAACGCTTGCTGTCTTTGCCCTCTTTGCTGTCATCTCCCTGCATATTCCATACTCCTTCCAAGTTTTCACTGTTTCCAGCTGAACTGATGAACATGCTTTTTTCGCTTACTTAAACAGCAGCACATTTCAAACACTTTGTAAAGTACCATTTTTGTTTTTTTTTCATATTTTCTTATGATTTTTTTCATTTTTGTTGTAATTATCTATAATCATAATTCATATATATATCACTGTTTACTGCAAATCACATAATAGGAATAGGTTTGACTTCTCTCCTCTCTTATGCTATAATGTAAGAAATTTTTAAGATTTGTATTTAATGTGATTTTTATATAACGGGGGAATTTCAATGGTTGTTATAAGCAAAACGTTTTCGATCCCGCAATTTTATGATTCTCATGCGATTGCACCCTTAAAGGATCTTGTATTTCTTGATATTGAGACGACAGGACTCACACCTGCCACCTCTTCTATTTATCTGATTGGTGCAGTCTATCATCAGCAGATGGAGTGGCATATCAGACAGTGGTTTTCTGATTCGCTTAATTCTGAGCAGGAAATCCTTGAGGACTTTTTTTCTTTTATAAAAAATTATCAGGTTATTGTTTCTTTTAATGGCGAAACCTTTGATCTTCCTTTTTTAAAGAAATGTGCTGCTGCCTATGGCCTTAATACTGATGTGCTTGACAATATTCGCAGCTTTGATCTGTACCGCCACCTGCGTCCTGTAAAGACACTTCTGCAGCTTGAGAACTTAAAACTTGCAACACTTGAAAGCTATTTAAATATTTCAAGACTAGATCAGGCTACCGGCAAGGAGATGATCGCTGTTTATCATGATTATCTTGAGACTGGTGATAAGCGTCTTTATCAGGTGCTTCTTCTTCACAATGAGGATGATTTAAAGGCTCTTCCTCAGATTATGCCGCTTTTGTCTTATCTTGATATATTCCGCAGTGAGTGGACACTTGCCGGCTATTCCTTAAGCACTGCATCGTCCTCTCTTACTATTGTGGTGGACTGTTCTGTTAAGGTCCCGGTAGCTGTGACGCGTGAGCTGCCGCTTTGCCGTTTATCGATCCGTGCGAATCAGATCATTATTGAGATTCGTGCTTTTGTCGGGGAATTAAAGTATTTCTTTGATAATTATAAGGATTATTATTATCTTCCTGATGAGGACCGCGCTGTTCATAAGAAGGTCGGCCAATATGTAGACCCGGAGCATCGTGTTCAGGCAAATGCTTCTACCTGCTACACAAAGAAAAGCAGTACTTTTCTTCCGCTCTCGCATGAGGATATGTTTGATCTTTATAAGGAGGAGTATTCTTCCAAGCAGCTTTTTACAGAATATATAGCTGATCCTGATTTTATTCTCGCCTATGCACATAATGTACTCGAAGATGCACTTCGATGTGCTGTACCTGTTCCTTCTGAAGAGGCGCAGGAAGCACCGCCGGAATTATTTTCTTGAACCGCTTGCTTTAATCAAAAACGACCGGGTAGATTTTTCTACCCGGTCGTTTTACATTCACTTTATTTGATGTATTTCTTACGGATTATTCCTGATCCTCATCGTTTGCAAGAGCCTTCATGCTCAGGCTGATCTTCTTTGCATCTACGTTCAGGTCTACTACCTTTGCGGTGATTTCCTGACCGATGGACAGAACATCCTGTGGCTTCTCTACGCGCTCTCTGGAAATCTGAGAAACGTGAAGCAGTGCATCAACACCTGACTCTAACTCTACGAATGCACCGAAGTCAGTCATACGTGCTACCTTACCAGTAACAACAGTACCTACTGCAAACTTCTCTTCTGCATCCTTCCACGGATTCTCCTCCGGGAACTTCATGCTCAGTGCGATACGATTTCCATCGATTGCCTTTACAAGAACCTTAACCTTATCACCACTCTTGAATACCTTCTTAGGATTCTCGATACGGCCCCAGCTCATCTCAGAAATGTGAAGCAGACCATCTGCTCCGCCTAAATCTACGAATGCACCGAAATCTGTAACGTTCTTTACAGTACCCTCAACGGTCTGACCAACCTCAAGCTTTGCGAAGAGCTCTTCCTGCATCTTCTTCTTCTTCTCGATGATCAGCTCCTTGCAGTTACCGATAATTCTGTGCTTCTTCGGGTTGAACTCAGTAACGATAAACTCAACTTCCTGTCCCTTGTACTTCTCAAGATTCTTCTCGTATACATCGGATACAAGGCTTGCCGGGATAAATACTCTGGTCTGATCAACTACTACGCTTAATCCACCAGTGGAGATCTCAGTAACAACTGCCTTTAATACAGTCTTGTTCTCGAATGCGTCCTCAAGAACCTTGCTTCCTCTCTCTGCCTGCAGCTTGCGTACAGAAAGCTGAACCTGGCCCTCGCCGTCGTTCATCTTAACAACCTTAGCCTCGATCTCATCGCCAACCTTTACAAGGTCGCACAGATTTGCATTCGGGATGTTGGTAAATTCGTTGCGGCTAATGACAGCATCTGCTTTATATCCTATATTTAGGACAATCTCGTCTTCCTTTACTGCAATAACCTGACCGGATACAACTGCGCCCTGGCTAATTGCAACTTCTTTCTGCTCACTTAATAATTGTCCGAATTCGTCTGACATGGTGTAGAACCTCCTCAATGATTATATTCGGGGTTGATGCCCCTCCTGTAACACCCACCCTGTCTGCTGTCAAAAACCAATTGGTGTCTAGGTCCTCAGCGGTTTGTATGTAATGGGTATTATTACATTCTTTTTTGCATATTTCAAACAGCTTCTGCGTGTTGGAGCTATGACTCCCACCTATGACCAGCATGCCATCTACTGAGGCTGCGAGACTGGCTGCTTCCTCCTGCCGGTTTCTGGTTGCATTGCAGATAGTGTTAACGCAATTTATATTGTACTCTTTTTTTTCTAATTGGTCAACTATATTTTGAAATTTAATGTAGTGAAATGTCGTTTGTGCTGCCACAAAAACGGGTTTTTTAGGGTCTAATACCAGCTTTTGTGCTTCTTCTGCATCTTTTACAACTGATGCGCCGTCTGTGCTCCATCCTACAATGCCTACAACCTCTGGATGCACAGGATTTCCGGCTATGACGATCTGGTAGCCTTCTTTTGACTTTTCTTCTACAAGACGGTGAATCTTTTTTACAAACGGACATGTCATGTCAATAACACGCATGCCAAGCTCACGCATCTTTGTTTCGGTGTCACGGCCAACACCATGGGAGCGGATTATGACAATGCCCTTTTTAAGTGCTGCAAGCGACTCTAATGTGTCAACTACTTGCACACCTTTATTCTTTAAATCGTTGACCACTTCATCGTTGTGGATGATTGGACCAAAGGTATAGATTGGTGTATCCTTTTCTTCCTCAAGACAACGATAAACTTCGTTTACTGCGCGGCGCACGCCAAAGCAAAAGCCCGCGCTTTTTGCAAGAATTACTTCCATCAGCGTGCCGCCTTTGCAAGCTCTACTACCTTTGCTGCTGCTTCTTCAATTGTCATGTTTGACGTATCAAGGTATACAGCATCCTCAGCCTGCTTTAACGGTGCGATATCTCTGTGCGTGTCACGGTAGTCGCGCTCTTTAATATCGGCAAGCACAACGTCATATGGCGTATTATCGCCCTTTGACTGCAGCTCTAAGTAGCGTCTTCTTGCCCTTTCCTCGGCACTTGCTGTCAGAAAGATCTTTACATCTGCATTAGGAAGAATACATGTACCGATGTCTCTTCCATCCATGATGATATCATTTTCCTGTGCAATCTGTCTTTGAAGTGATAAGAGATGCTCTCTTACAGCCGGTACTGCGCCAACTACAGATGCCATATGGCCAATATGCTCTTTTCTGATCTCTTCACTTACATCCTCACCATTTAAATATACATGGCGCTCACCGTCGATATAACGAATGGAAACTTCTGTCTCTTTCGCAGTCTCTCCAATAGCGTTTGTATCTTCTTCTGGCACATGCTTACGATATACATACAGACCGATTGCGCGGTACATGGCGCCTGTATCTACATATATATAGGAAAGCTCACTTGCTGCAAGCTTTGCGATGGTGCTTTTTCCGGCTCCTGCCGGACCATCAATTGCGATGTTAAAACCCATTTGTTTGTCTCCTTTTCTTTTTACGATTCTTCTGCGAGGCGTTTCGGTGAAGTGTTTGTCACGCTATTCACGTATTTATACAATACTATCCCCCACCAGGCTTCCCGTGGACCATGCAAGCTGCAGGTTGTAGCCCCCTGTGAGGGCATCAATGTCTAGTAGTTCGCCTGCAAAATACAGTCCCTGCACAAGCTTTGACTCCATAGTCTTTGGCTGTACTTCCTGCACTTTGACGCCGCCCTGCGTGATAATAGCTTCATTATAACTCCTGACACTAAGAATGGTCAATGGGAGATTTTTGGTTAAAGAAACAAGATGGGCACGCTCTTCTTTTGTTATGGCGTTTACTTCCTTGTCTGGATTTATGCCTGACAAAATGACGATCTGCTCTGCTAGTCTTGCCGGGAATAAGCCATTTAATGCATTTTTAAACTGCTTATTTTTTTCCTGTGAGAAGTCTCGCAAAAGTCTTGCATCAAGCTGCTCTTCTGTAAGCGCCGGCTTTAAGTCTATAAAAGCTGAAAGCGGATTTTTATCAAGCTTTTTGACGATTTTACTGCTTGCACTTAATACAAGTGGTCCGCTGATACCAAAATGAGTGAACAACATCTCTCCAAAATCCTCATACAGCTTCTTTTTGCCGTCTTTTACAGTGAAGGTAACATTTTTAAGTGACAGTCCCTGCAGTGTGCGGCACCAGTCTTCTTTTGTGTTAACTGGCACTAATGCCGGAAAGCATGGTGTCACTGTATGACCAAGCTCTCTTGCCATGCGGTGTCCGTCTCCCGTGGATCCTGTTGACGCATAGGAAAGACCGCCTGTTGCAAGCACTATGGCATCGGCGCTTATTTTTTTTCCATCGGAAAGTGACACGCCTACTGCACGTCCTTCTTCGGTGATGATATGCGTTACTTCCTTATTTAATATAATTTCTACGCCAGCCTTTTTTAAAAGGCGTGAAAAGCAGCTTATGATATCAGAGGACTTATCTGACTCTGGGAATACGCGCTGACCTCGTTCTATCTTAAGCGGACATCCACCGTTTTCAATAAGTTCCATGACATCTGTGTTGCTGCAGTCAGAAAATGCACTGTAAAGAAAACGTGGATTTGTCACGATCTGGCTCATGATTGTCTCCATATCGGAGGCATTTGTCACGTTGCATCGACCCTTTCCTGTGATAAAAAGCTTTTTGCCAAGCTTTTCATTTTTCTCAAGCAGTGTCACATCATGACCATTCTCGGCTGCCTTTAATGCAGCCATCATTCCAGCGGCACCGCCGCCTATTACTATTACTTTGCTCATAAAAAATTTTCACACAATCCTTTTTTCAAAAAAGGGACCCTTGTTTTCCAAGAGTCCCTTGTTCTTTATTTTACTTTATTGATACTCACGAATTGCTCCGCTGCTTTTGGAGCTTTCGACTCTAGTATCATACCGGGTATGCCTTATTCTTTGTATCTGCAGCAGCTGGATCTACCTTTGTCTGCTGTGCTTCACGATACTTGAAGAACTCAGTAGCAACCTGCGGGAACAGTGCATAGGTCAGTACATCCTCGTCCTGCTGGATATACTGAGCTGCCTCCTTGCGGAATTTGTCTAACTGTGGCTTGATCAGATCTGCCGGACGGCAGGTGATCGGCTTCTCGTCTCCGATTGCCTTCTTCTGAACTTCCTTGTTAAATGGCTTAACAGTCTGTCCAAACTCACCTCTTAAGATCTTCTTGGACTCCTTGGTCATCATCTTGTATCTCTCGCCCTGAAGAACGTTAAGAACTGCCTGAGTACCAACGATCTGAGAAGACGGAGTAACAAGCGGCGGCTCACCGAAGTCCTTACGTACTCTCGGAACTTCCTCAAGTACCTGATAGTACTTGTCCTCAGCGCCTGCTTCCTTTAACTGGCTTACCAGGTTGGAAAGCATACCGCCCGGTACCTGATACATCAAAGTCTTGATGTTAACGCCCATAACCTTCGGGTTGATGCGGCCAGACTTAAGAGCTTCCTCCTGAATCGGACGGAAGTAGTCAGCGATCTCTCCCAGAAGCTTCATATCAAG